>Ga0307960_1000071_pt1 | contig 54193 bp, 54 predicted proteins | sample OrgLakmetagen542_FD_201832 | JGI IMG/M metagenome (GOLD analysis project Ga0307960, IMG submission 201832) | Saline water microbial communities from Organic Lake, Antarctica - #542 | ecosystem: Environmental > Aquatic > Non-marine Saline and Alkaline > Saline | place: Antarctica: Organic Lake... | reverse complement strand
CTGATCACCATCCCGGCCCGCGGCTTCTGGAAATGCCGCACACCGAGGCCTGACAGAAGTTCGCACTCGATCACACGCCAATAGGGTCAAAAACTTCTTGCACTACGGGCGGCAACCACAGAAGAGGCCCTGCACCAAAGCGAGGACGGACACGAAGATGACGATGTAGATGATCGGTGCGGCTGAAATCATATCGTTTACTCTGCGACCATGGGTTCGAATATCTGCGGTGGCAGGTCGTAGCCCCACAGCTTGAATCTTTCACTGAAGGCGGACCGCACGCCGGTGGCGGTGAAGTGACCGATGATCTTGTTGTCTGGCGTCAGGCCGACACGCTGATAGCGGAACACCTCTTGCATCGAGATGACATCACCTTCCATGCCCGTGATCTCGGTGATCGAGGTCATGCGGCGCGAACCGTCCTGCAGGCGCGATGCCTGGACGATCAGGTTCACAGCGGATGAGATCTGGCTGCGAACGGCCTTGATCGGCATCTCGATACCGGCCATTGCGATCATGTTTTCCAGACGGCTGACGCCGTCGCGGGCGCTGTTGGCGTGGATCGTGGTCATCGACCCGTCGTGACCGGTGTTCATGGCTTGCAGCATGTCGATCACTTCCTCGCCGCGCGTCTCACCGACGATGATGCGGTCCGGGCGCATCCGCAGGGCGTTTTTCAGACAGTCCCGCTGACTGACACCGCCCTTGCCCTCGACGTTGGGCGGACGGCTTTCCATCCGGCCAACATGGGATTGTTGCAACTGAAGTTCGGCGGTATCCTCGATGGTCAGGATGCGTTCGTCGTCACCGATGAAGGACGACAGCGCGTTGAGTGTTGTCGTCTTACCGGACCCCGTACCGCCCGATACGATGATGTTCAGGCGGGTTGAAACGGCAGCTTGCAGATAGGCGGCCATTTCTTCGGTGAAGGCACCGAATTTCACCAGTTCGTCGATGCCCAGCTTGTCTTTCTTGAACTTGCGAATGGACACCAGGCTGCCGTCCACAGCAATGGGGGGCACCATCGCGTTGAAGCGCGAACCGTCGGCCAGACGCGCGTCGACGTAGGGGTTCGATTCGTCGACACGGCGACCCACGGCTGAGACGATCTTGTCGATGATCCGCAGGAGGTGCTTTTCGTCGTTGAAGGTGACATCTGTCAGTTGCAGCTTGCCCGAGCGTTCCACAAAGATCTGCTGTGGCCCGTTCACAAGAATATCGTTGACGGTGTCGTCCTTCAAAAGCGTCTCAAGCGGACCAAGCCCCGTGACTTCAAAGAACAGGTCCTGATTGAGGGCCTGCCGTTCCTCGCGGTTCAGCACAACGCCCATGTCTTCGAGTGATTCTGCGGCAATCGCGTTGATTTCCGCACGCAAATCAGTTTCGGAAGCGGTCTCAAGCGCCGCAAGGTTGAGGTTTTCCAAAAGCGCCTTGTGCAGTTCGAGCTTGATTTCGCCCAGCCGTTCCTTGCGCTTTTTCTCGCGATCCTGCGGCGCGGCTTCGGCGCCACGCTTGGGCATCGCCTTCATCAGGCTGGCTTTCGGTTCGACATCCTGTTCCGGCACAGCCGCCAGTTTGGGCTGTGCGTTCACCGGCTTGCTGCCGTCCGTCTTCTTGTATTTCGAGAACATTGCGTTGCCTTTTCCTTAGCCAGCGTGCTCGGCCACGTCCGAGAGGTTCACCTCGTGGACGGAGTGAGCAAGCTTGCAGATTTCCTTGCGGGCGGCGTTCTTGGGCTGACCAATTGCCAGCGGGACGCCGTGATCAGCGTTCTGGCCGACGATCTTCCCGCCATCCGGGATCAACACTTCGACTGAAATTCCAAGCGAATCGGCCAGACGCTTGATCCGGCTTTTGCCGTTGAGGTCAGTGAAACCCGGTGCACGGTTCAGTACGAAGCGCAGCTTTTCAAACGGCAGTTCCTCGGCTTGCAGGGCGCGCTTGAGGCGCAGCGTGTTCTGGGCGGACCGCATGTCCAGTTCCAGCGTTGCAAAATAGACGTGCGCGGCTTCCAGAACGGTCTGCGACCATTCCACCATGGTCGAGGGCATGTCGATCACGACGTAGTCAAAGTTGGTCCGCGCCACTTCCAGAATGCGGGCGATGTCCTCGGGTGTCACCAGATCGAGAGGGATCATGTCCATCGGTGCGGTCAGAACATGAAGTTTGTCCTCGTAGGTCAAAAGTGCCTGCATGAAGCTTTCGCTGTCCATCGACGCCGTATCCGACAAAAGCTCCAACACTGTTTCGCGGCGCGGCAGGTCGAGAAAGGTCGACGTCGATCCGAATTGCATGTCGAAATCAATGAGACAGACGCGGGGCGAGTCCGACTTGGCCTCTTTCTTGCGCCGCTTCTTGACGGTGTCGTTCACCGTGGTCAGTTCCCATGCCAGATTGACCGCAAGCGTGGTCGCACCCGTCCCACCGGCCATGCCGTGGACTGCAATCAGTACCGCTTCGCGGTCGCCGGTGGCCTTTAGCTTGGTGCCTTCGCTCGGGGCGACGGGCACTTCGGCAGGAGGCGTCAGGACGCGTTCGATCGCGTTCGCCAATTCGTTTTCGGGCAGCGGGTAGGGGACGAATTCATCCCCCCCTTCGCGCAGCAACTTGTGCAGGGCTGCGGGACTGACATCCTCTGCAATCAGGATGACCTTGATGTCATGTGCCTTCGCTTCGGCGATGACCTGGCTGATGAGATCAAGATCGGCCTCGTCTTCCTCGTCCATCGCGATTGCCACGAACTTCAGCCCGGCGGCATCCGGTTGAGCGAGAAACGTGATGGCGTCCTCGAACCCGAGATCGCCCCAGCTGTCACCCATCGCCGTTTCCATATCTTCGATCAGAAGATCGAAAATCTGGACGTCGCGGCTGATGGTGCAGGCCGCGACGGGCTCTGCTTCAGTTTTCAGAATTGCGTTACTGCTCATCACTCATCGTCCTCGTCAATCCGGGGCACTCCGCAAATAGCGTGTGAGAACAAGGTTTTCCCACGTCGCTGCGAGCGGCTCGATCACGCTGCCCGAGGGCAGAACGGACCGGTCCCTTGATGCATGTTTTCACAGGCAACTAAGGCGGAATTGGGACGAAAAAGCTTCCATTGTGCGGAAACAGGGAACGATGATTGCAGTGGCCTTAGAATGTTGAAACGCGCGGGCCAGTGCCCGCGCGTTTCAAGAGACGTCATCTGATCGGCCCGACTACAGGCCGTCGGTCACGGTCGTGGCCGTAGCGCCGGTCTGCGGTTGCGCGCTTTGCACGTATTCGCGGAAAATGACCTCGGCATACTTCCCGTTCAGCAACGTCGGGTGGTTTTCGACAAAACCGGTCACTTCGGTCACGGTGCGACGGTTCTGGCGCTCGCGGCCCTCGGTCACGATCAGCGGGCGCTGCTCTCCGAAGGAAACGACGGCTTCCAGTCGCGACCGGCTGACGCCCTGACCCACAAGGAAGTTCACCACCGCATTGGCACGTTGCTGGCCCAGTCGCTGGTTGTAGCTGGCAGATCCGACAAGATCGGTGTGCCCGAAGACCTTGAACCGGACCTCCGGGAACTGATTGATCCAGTTGGCCTGCTCGATCAGGATCGCCTGCGCGGTGCCGTCGATGGCCGCACTGTTGAACGGGAAGGTGACCATCGCGTTCACTTCCGCCTCGAAACGGCGTTGCAAATTGATGCGGTACTCGGCTGCATTGGTTTGTGCCAGCGTGTTGTTCATCGTGGCATCGCCGAAACCGCGGTCGATCTGCGCGCCGGCTTCCCGGTCGAAGGTCGTTGCGTTCGGACTTGCGCAACCTGTCAGAACAAGCGCCGCAGCGGCGAGGGTAAAATGGATTTTCATCGTGACGCTCCGATCAATCGTCAAGGACGTAGCCGTAGGACCCAGAAAAGTCCTGACGCGCCACTTCGCCAGCGCCACCGGCCGTGGGGGCGTTTTCAGTTGCGACACGACCGAAAAGGAAGAGATCCCGCTCGGTCGGGGGTTGGACACGATCCGTCGGCATGGCCAAAGCCTCGCCACGGGTCGGGGTGACCAGATGCGGGGTGACGATGATTACAAGCTCGGTCTGGCGGCGGCTGTATTCCGCGCTGCGAAACAGGCTGCCCAGAATGGGGATGTCCGCGACCCAAGGCACCTGACCGGTGAGATCGGTGAAATCATCCGACAACAGGCCCGCGATCGCGAAGCTTTCGCCATCGCGCATCTCCACGGTGGTCGAGGTTTCGCGGCGCCGGAAGGCGTCGATCGAAAAGCCGCCGGCCGTCACTCCGTTTGCCGTGTCCACCGATGAAACAGCCGCATTCAGTTCCAGATTGATGATGTCCTGATCGATGACGCGGGGAATGAAGTTCAGTTCGACGCCGAAGGGCTTGTATTCGATGCTGACGCCGCCGTCGCCGTTGTTGACCGGAATGGGGTATTCGCCACCGGCCAGGAACTTGGCCTCCTGGCCGGACAGCGCGGTCAGGTTCGGTTCGGCCAGCGTGCGTACGACGCCGCGTGCCTCCAGCGCTTCGAGCAGGATACCGACTTCAAGGCCGCCGGCATTGAAGCCGAACAGGAACGCGCCGTTGTTCTCGCCCGGCCCTGGCAAGCTGCCGCCGGTCCCACTGGAAACGCCGCCGGCCGAGGCCAGTGAATTGGTGCCGGCCGACATGCCCAGATCGCCGCCCAGCCCGGTGCCCTGCAGCGCGATGGAGGACGACAGCGACTTCGAGACCGACCGCTGCATTTCCGCGAATCTGACCTTCAGCATGACCTGCTGGGTGCCGCCGACGCTCATCAGGTTCGAGACCCGTTCGGGGGCGTAGCGTTCGGCAAGGGACAGGGCGCGATCCAGCCGCGAGATGGACGACACGGTGCCGGACAGGACGATCCCGTTGTTGGCGGTGCGCACCTCGATGTGTTCACCGGGCAGGATTTGCTCCAGCCGTTCCTTGAACTCTGCAATGTCGGGGGTCACGTGCACTTCGACGTTGGTGATCAGACGGCCATCCGCACCCAGAAGGGTCAGGGTGGTGCGTCCGGGTTCCTTGCCCAGCACGTAGATCGTGCGATCCGACAGCGACGAGATGTCGGCGATCCCCGGATTTGCGATGGAAAGTTCGGTAAAGGGCCTATCGCTTTCGACGACGACAGCCCGGTTCATAGGCACATTCAGTGCCGATGACGGGGTGCCGCGGACGACCCTCAGGGTTTCGGCGGCAACGGATGTCGGAACATGCGCAACTGCCAATGTCAGGCCCGCAAGTGCGGCCTTCAATAGATCTCTGTATGTCATTGTGACCTGCCTCTATTGATCACGCCTCTTGCCGGGATTTTCCCCGATCGTTGACGTGACCATGGCTGCATCCCGCATTTATTGCAAGAATCAATGCGTTGGCATGCAAAGCTGATGTGGGTAAAGAGCAACAGATCGGAAATCCTGCCTGCAAACGGCAAGGGCGCCCGAGGGGCGCCCTTGCTGAATTCGTTGGATATTCCGGCTCTTTTATCAGGGTCAGTCGCGGCAGGGAATCGGGATGTTCACGACCTCTGCACCGCGCCGTTGACGGATGGAACAGGTTTCGGGCGGTGCTTCCGGGGCGGGGGCAGGGGCGGCCTGACGGGGTTCGGGCAGGCCCAGCAGCATCCGCTGGTCGACCTCGATGTTCGAGACGATGGTGTCATCCCCGACGCCGAGAAGGGACAGGGTCAGCGCGCCCGTCGATTGCGCCTGCGTCAGAAAAGCCACGTCTTCCGGGCTGACCTGCACGGTCACGGTGCGTGCGACGCTTGCATTCGCGCGCTCTGTATCGGCGGACTGGTCGACAGCGATCAACGGCACACGCGACCGGATCAATTGCGTCATCCTGTTGTTGTTGACCGAGCCGGTCCAATAGATGTCGACGCGGTCACCGGGACGCAGGAAGCCGGACACACCCGATGACACGTCGACGCGGATCGTGAAGGCACGCATGCCCTGTTCAAGGCGGGTCGTGATGCCCACCTGTTCGCCGGGTGCGGTCACTTTGGATGCCAAAAGGGGTTCATTCACCTCGATCGACCGAAGGGCGAGGCGCAGCACGTCCGGACCTTCGGGAAAAAGCTCTTCCTCGGTGGTGAACACACCCTCAGGAAGCGAGGCTTTTGCATAGTGGATCAGGGCCACGTCGTCGGGCGTGATCTCTTGGCCATAGCGCAACTGGGTTGTCGGGGCATAGATCTGCACGGTTTCGACAGTCTGCTGGGCCTGCGCGCGGACTTGCTGCAGAGCATTCGTCTGTTGGTCCATGTAGCCTTTCACCATGTAAACGGCGAATCCGGCAAGACCCATTCCGACGAGAAGCACCAAGGCAAATACAGCACGCATTTCGCTTTTCCTTTTAGATTTCTTGCTAGATAATTGAATTATTTCCAAATACGGCTTTTAAGCCGCCGCTACTCGTTCGCCATTGCAGTCAGTCGCGCGCCTATCCCTTCGGCTGGATCAACTGCGGCGGTCTTAACGACGCCTACTGTCGCAATGGCAAGTGCGACGACTGCTGCGGTAATCACGACCCAATCGACTGTAATCGCACCGTCTTCATCCTTCAAAAAACATATCGTGCTGTTCATGGATGTCTCCAATTCTAATCAGGTGATATTGGTAGAACGCAAAAGTATGTTGATATCTTGACCCTAATAAGGCGGTTCTTTGCTATCGTGAACTACGTTTCTACCGAAAAAAGGAAGGCTGCGCTCCAAGCGCAGCCTTCGATACTTGGGTTCAAGAAGTTCTATTAATCCGTAACCCCAGCGTTGGTCTCCATGTCCAAGGCAATTTTGTCTGCAACCTTTTCCACGCCACCGCTCACGGTGGTACCAACCAAAATTCCTAGTGCCACGATGGCGGCGGTCAGGACGACCCAGTCAACAGTCACGGCACCGTCTTCGTCGTTGCGGAAGTTCTTGATAAAGTTAAGCATGTGTCTCTCCTCAGAGTTCGCTAGTTTCAATTTTACCTCGCCGGATCATTTCAGGCCGGCCTCTTGTTTGGCCCGATCCCCGTCTTGGATGAGGGCATATAGCTGTCTGAATGCGGCACTATTTGGACCTGGTTGCAGCATTTTGTGGGAGAGGTGTTTTTCTGAGGGTTTGTGTGTCAAGTCATTGATATACATAAATAAATAAATGATAAAAATGCGATTCAGTGCTTGATGCGTTGCTTGCTTGCGCCGAATGAGATCAAAATTGGGCCTTTGTTTCCGGTTTGGTATCGAAAACCTGCGATATTTGGCAGTGTCGTCTCAAAACATCCATGAGCAGGATCAAAAAGAATGAAGAAATGCATCGCCGCCGTCGTCACGGTCGTCATGACCCTTGCCGCACCTTTGTCCGCGCAGGACAGGTTGCAGGCCGATTTCACGTTCAAGCGCGTCGGCGTCCCGACCAGCGGGGCCAGCCGGATCACCGTGCAGGTCACGCCCCGGTCTCCTGCCAGCCCGGCCTCGCCCGGTGGTGCGGGGGCCACGAACGCAAGCGCGCCCGTCATTCCCCGCGTGTCCGAACTTGAATGGTTCTGGGGCGAGGTGCCGACCGCGCGCGACGCCAGCGGCGCGGCCCGCATCCAGCAGGCCCTGAAGGTGATCGCGAATCCGCCCAGCGGCAAATCGATCCCCGCACCTCGGTTGCAGGCGCTGCAGGATATCGCAAACGCACACGGCCTCGATATCCTGCGCGAAACCGTGGGCACCGAGGTCTCACCCGCCCTTGTTCTGGCGGTGATCGCAGTGGAAAGCGCGGGGCGGACGGGTGCGCAAAGCCATGCCGGCGCGCAGGGGCTGATGCAACTGATGCCCGACACTGCCGCGCGTTTCGGCGTGACCGACAGCCTGAACCCGTCAGACAATATCAAGGGGGGCGTGGCCTATTTGGCCTGGCTGCAAAAACACTTCGACAATGACGCGGTGCTGGTGCTGGCGGGCTACAACGCGGGCGAGGGGTCCGTGCGCGACAACGACGGCGTCCCGCCCTATGCTGAAACGCGCGGCTATGTCCCCAAGGTGCTGGCCGCCTGGAGCGTGGCAAAGGGGCTGTGCGTGACGCCGCCGCAGCTGCTGACGGATGGGTGCGTCTTCAACGTGAACAACAGCTGAAACGCCAAGGGCCGGTCCGATGACCGGCCCTGCGCGTTTCTGTTCGTCGTTGTCAGACGATCGTGGCTTCGGTCGCGGCGTGGATGTCTTCTTCCGTGACGCCATCTGCCGTTTCGACGATTTTCAAACCGCCCTCGACCACGTCCAGAACGCCCAGATTGGTGATGATGCGGTCGACGACGCCCGCGCCGGTCAGCGGCAGGGTGCATTCCTTCAGCAGCTTGCTGTCGCCGTGCTTGTTGGTGTGGTCCATCACCACGATCACGCGGCGGACGCCCGCGACAAGGTCCATGGCCCCGCCCATGCCCTTGACCAGCTTGCCGGGGATCATCCAGTTCGCCAGATCACCGTTCTCGGCCACTTCCATCGCACCAAGGATGGCGGCAGCGATCTTGCCACCCCGGATCATACCAAAGGACGTGGCACTGTCGAAATAGGCGGTGCGGTTCAGTTCGGTGATCGTCTGCTTGCCCGCGTTGATCAGGTCTGCGTCTTCCTCGCCCTCGTAGGGGAAGGGGCCCATGCCCAACATGCCGTTCTCGGATTGCAGGGTGATATCCTTGTCGCCGACGTAGTTGGCCACCAGCGTCGGGATACCGATGCCAAGGTTCACATACATCCCGTCTTCAAGTTCCTGCGCGGCCCGTTCGGCCATCTGGTTCCGGTCCCAAGGCATTACACGGCCTCCTTCTTGCGGGTCGTGCGCTGTTCGATGCGCTTTTCGTGGTCGCCCTTGATCAGGCGGTGCACGTAGATGCCGGGCAGGTGGATGCCATCGGGGTCAAGCGACCCTGTGGGCACGATCTCCTCGACCTCGGCCACGCAGACCTTGCCGCACATGCCTGCGGGCACGTTGAAGTTGCGGGCGGTCTTGCGGAAGATCAGGTTGCCCGTCTCATCCGCTTTCCATGCCTTGATGATGGCGAGGTCGGCGAAGATGCCGCGCTCCATGATGTAGGTTTCGCCATCGAAATCCTTGTGCTCCTTGCCATCGGCAATCTGGGTGCCGACACCGGTCTTGGTGTAGAAGCCGGGGATGCCGGCGCCACCGGCGCGCATCCGTTCGGCCAGCGTGCCTTGGGGGTTGAATTCGACCTCCAGCTCGCCCTCAAGATACTGGCGCATGAATTCGGCATTCTCGCCCACGTAGGACGACATCATCTTCCTGACCTGCTTGCTTGCCAGAAGGATGCCGATGCCGAAATCATCCACGCCGGCATTGTTGGATGCGAACGTCAGATCCTTGACGCCGCTGTCCTTGATTGCCTGCAGCAACAGTTCGGGAATGCCACACAGCCCGAACCCGCCCGCTGCGATGAGAATGTCATCATGCAGCAGACCGTCCAGTGCCGTCGTGGCGTTGTCGTATAACTTCTTCATCCAGCCCTCCAACGCATCAGTTTGCCAGAAACTGAACGCGCGCCAGAGGAGTGTCAACGGCTATGCCGCAGCGCAGAAGCTACAGAACGCGAACCTGTGTGCCGACCTCGGTCAGTGCGAACAGCTCTTCGATCTGGGGGTTGAACAGGCCGATGCAGCCGTCGGACGACGGACGCCCGATCTTGCGCGTGTCATGGGTGCCGTGGATCAGGTAGGCTGGCCATGACAGGTACATCGCATGGGTGCCCAACGGATTGTCGGGACCGGGGGGCATGTAGTCCCAACCGAAACGCTCGCGCTGGCTTTGCGTCGGTGTCCAGTCGGGTCCAACCCGCTTGCGCGTGATTTCCGTATACCCGCGCTTGGTCAGCTCATCGCTGAGCGGCACAGACGTCGGATAGACGCGGTAGTCCGTGTCGGTGGCATTCCAGTAGTGCAGGATGCGTTCATTCGTGTTGGCCAGAATGGCACCCTTGCCCAGCGTGTCAAAGTGGTCCTGCCACCGCTGGCGGGTAAAGCTGGCGGTGTTTCGCGTGACTTCGGCCCTGACAAGGGACGGTGCGGCAAGGGCGACGGCCGAAAGGCCGGCAAGAAGTGTGCGGCGGGGGATACGGTTGCTCATCTTGACCTCATGAGTTTTTCATTCTGCTACGGTCAAAACGCCGTTTCCGTCAATGAAAACCGCTTCACGACGCCGTGTTGCGCGAACCACCGCCTGAGCGGTCAACTGTCCTTCTTCGGTGCTGCCTTTGCCTTGGACGCTGTCTTCTTGGGGGCCGCCTTTTTGGCTGCGGGCTTTTTCTTGGGTGCAGCTTTCTTCTTGGCTACCTTCTTTCCTGACTTCGCGGCGCGTTCGGCGATCAGGTCGACTGCCTGTGACAGGGTCAGGTCGCCGGGCTCGATGGTGTCGGGGATCGTCGCGTTGATCTTGTCCCATTTCACGTAGGGCCCGTATTTCCCGTCAAAGATGTTGACCGGCCCGCCCGCTTCGGGATGTTCGCCCAGCTCGTGGATCGGCGTTGCCGCCTTGCCGCGGTTGCCGCGTGCAGCCTTTTTCTCTGCCAGAAGCTGGACGGCGTGGTTCATGCCCACCGTCCAGACGTCTTCCAGCCCTTCGAGGTTGGCATTGGTGCCGCCACGGTCCGATGTGCTTTCCGCGTGCTTGATATAGGGACCATAGCGCCCGACATTGGACCAGACGTTCACGCCGTCCTCCGGGTGTGTTCCGATCAGCCGGGGCAGGGCCAGCAGGCGCACCGCATCCTCCAATGCCACATCTTCAGGCTCCCACTCTTTGGGGATCGACTGGCGCGGCGGCTTCTTGTTTTCTTCCGTCGTCTCGCCGCGCTGGGCGTAGGGGCCAAAGCGGCCCTTGAATATGCGGATCTCGTCGCCCTGATCCTCGCCCAGAAGCTTGCCGTCGGGGGGAATGGCGCTGGCCTCGGCCTCGGGGTTGGGCGGGCCGAACGGGCGTGTGTACCGGCATTCGGGATAGTTCGAACAGCCGATGAAGGCGCCACCGGCGCGTGCGGTGCGCATGGACAGGCGTCCCTGACCGCAATTCGGGCAAAGGCGCGGGTCGCTTCCGTCCTCGGTAGGCGGGAAAAGGTGCGGCTCCAGGACTTCGTTGATCTTTTCCAGCACCTCGGTGATGCGCAGGTCGGATGTTTCGGCGATGGCGGCGGAGAAGTCACGCCAGAACCGGACGAGCACTTTCTTGTACTCCGCATCGCCCGCGCTGACCTCGTCCAACTGGTTTTCCAGATCGGCGGTGAAGTCGTAACCGATATACTTGCGGAAATAATTCATCAGGAAGGCCGTCACCAGCCGCCCCTTGTCCTGCGGGATCAGGCGGTTCTTGTCCTTTTCGACATAACCGCGATCCTGAATCGTCGTGACGATGCTGGCATAGGTCGAGGGACGCCCGATACCGAGTTCTTCCATCCTCTTGACCAGTGTCGCCTCGGTGTAGCGGGGCGGTGGCTGGGTAAAGTGCTGGTCGGGTGTCACGCTTTCCTTGGCAGTCTTGTCGCCTTGGGACAGTTGCGGCAGGCGCTTGTCGTCCTCGTCGACCACATCGTCGTCGCGGCCTTCCTCGTAGACGGCAAGGAAGCCGTCGAACAGCATGACCTGTCCGGTGGACCGCAGGACCACCTGACCGTCGTCGCTGCCGATCTCGACCGTGGTGCGTTCCAGCCGCGCGGCCTCCATCTGGGCGGCCATGGTGCGCTTGTAGATCAGATCGTAAAGCTTGCGCTGGTCGGAATCGCTGATTTTGGCTGCGGCGGTGTCCACGTTCATTTCTGTCGGACGGATACACTCGTGCGCTTCCTGTGCGTTCTTGGCCTTGTTCTTGTAGATGCGCGGTTCTTTCGGCAGATATTTGTCGCCGAACTTGTCGGCAATCGCCTTGCGGGCATCGGTGACGGCTTCGGGGGCCATGTCGATCCCGTCGGTCCGCATGTAGGTGATCAACCCGGCCTCGTAGAGTCGCTGTGCGACGCTCATCGTCTGGCGCGCGCCAAAGCCGAACTTGCGGCTGGCTTCCTGCTGCAGGGTCGAGGTCATGAAGGGCGGCGAGGGGTTGCGCGATCCGGGCTTGGCTTCGACCGATTTGACCGTCAGGTCGCGCGACTGGATCGCCTGCACGGCCATTTCGGCCTGCGTCTGGTTCGCAAGGCTGAACTTGTCCAGCTTGTCGCCGGCCAGAACCGTCAGCCGCGCTTCGAAGGCCTGCCCGCGGGGCGAAGTCAGGACAGCCTTGACCGTCCAGTATTCCTGCGCGCGGAAGGCTTCGATTTCCATCTCGCGCTCGACGATCAGGCGCAGGGTGACGGATTGCACACGACCGGCGGACTTGGACCCCGGCAGTTTGCGCCACAGAACGGGCGACAGGTTGAACCCGACAAGGTAGTCCAGCGCGCGGCGGGCAAGATAGGCCTCGACCAGCGGCGCATCGATCTGGCGGGGGTGGGCCATCGCGTCCAGAATCGCGGTCTTGGTGATCTGGTTGAAGACCACGCGGTCGGCCTTTTCCAGCTTCAACCCGCGCTTGTTCGACAACTCTTCCCACAGGTGCCAGCTGATCGCTTCGCCTTCGCGGTCGGGGTCGGTGGCGAGGATCAGTTCGGGATCTTCCTTCAGCGCATCAACGATGGCCTTGATGTGCTTCTTGCTGTCACTCGCGACCTCCCATTTCATGTCGAAATCTTCGTCAGGCAGGACCGACCCGTCTTTCGGGGGCAGGTCGCGAACGTGGCCGTAGGATGCAAGAACAGTGTAGTTGCTTCCCAGATAACTGTTTATCTTCTTGGCCTTGGCGGGGGATTCGACGACGACGACTGGCATGGGAATCCTTTGCGCGGAACAGGGCATCTTTGGCGCGGCAACATGTGGGCGGTGATGAAAGAATGTCAATGCGGCGCTTGAGGCGAGCAAATTACCACCGTTCAAGCGGCTTTGGCCCCCGTCCCTGGTTGGGGCCGACCCTAGTTCACGGCGCGAAGCGCCAGCAAACCGCCGGCCTGACGGTCGATCCGACCGTCCAGTTCCAGATCGACCAGAACGGGTGCCACCTGTCTGGCGGTCACCTTCAGGTCGCGGATCAGTTGATCCTCGGCCAGTGGCGAGGGGCCAAGGCGTGACAGGATCCGGTCATGCAGTGCGGCTGTTTCCCGGAGGCTGCGTTCGGGTTTGGGACCGGCGGCAGGGGAGAGAAGTGGAAGTTCGGGCGTCCGGGGATCACCCAACACGCCGATCACGTCATCAGCCGACCGGACAAGGCTGGCGCCGTCCCGGATCAGCATGTTGCAGCCTGCAGCACGGGCGTCGAAAGGATGGCCCGGCACCGCCAGCACCTCGCGCCCCTGATCGAGCGCGGTGCGTGCGGTTATCAGGCTGCCGGACTTCGCCGCCGCTTCGACCACCACGACGCCCTGCGCAAGGGCAGAAATGATCCGGTTGCGTTGTGGAAAGTGGCGGGCCTGTGGCTGCAACCCCATCGGCACCTCCGAAAGGCGCAGACCCTTGGCCGCGATATCATGGGCGAGCGCGGTGTTTTCGGCGGGGTATATGATGTCCACGCCCCCGGCCATGACGGCAATGGTCCCGCCGTCGAGTGCTGCCAGATGGGCGGCGGTATCGACACCGCGTGCAAGACCCGACACAACCACAAAGCCCGCATCCACAAGGTCGCCGGCCAGCTTGCGCGCCGTGCGAAGGCCAAGAGAAGAAGCGTTCCGCGCCCCGACCAGCGCCACCATGGGCCGCGTCAACAGGTCTGTTTTCCCCAAGGTCCAGAACAGCGGTGGCGCCCCGTCGACCGAACGCAGGCTTTCGGGATAGGCGGCATCCGCCTGTGTCACTAGCTTTGCCCTTGCCACCTGTCCTGCCCTGAGTTCCGCAATCACCACGCCTTCGGGGCAGGTGTGGTAATCCTCGACGCCGGCCTGTCGCGCAATTTCGGGGAGGGCGTCGAGTGCTGCCCGCGCACTGCCGTGCTGGTCAAGAAGCCGGTGATAGGTGGCCACTCCGACCCGCCGCGACCGCAAAAGCCGCAGGCGGTCGACCATATCGTCTGAAAAGGCAAGGTCCTTTGTCATCTGGGCTCCGCGAGAATCACAAGTCCAGCAGAGCCCAGAGAGGTTAATATCCCCTTTATGCGACCCTCAGGTTGCCGCGCCACCCACGGTCAGGCCGCCGATCAGAAGGCTTGGCTGGCCGACCCCGACAGGCACCCACTGACCTTGCTTGCCGCAATTGCCGATCCCCGGATCGAGCGCCAGGTCGTTTCCGATGGCGCGGATCTTCTGCAGGGCGGTCGCCCCGTCTCCGATCAGCGTGGCACCCTTGACCGGTGCGCCGATCTGGCCGTTTCTGACGCGATAGGCCTCGGTGCAGGAAAAGACGAACTTGCCGTTGGTGATATCGACCTGCCCGCCGCCGAAGCCCACGGCATAGATCCCGTCCTTGAGGTCCGCGACCATACTGGCGGGGTCGTCCTGACCCGACAACATAAAGGTGTTGGTCATCCGGGGCATCGGCGCATGGGCATAGCTTTCACGCCGCCCGTTGCCCGTCGGTGCCACGCCCATCAGTCGCGCGTTCTGACGGTCCTGCATGTAACCGACCAGCACACCGTCCTCGATCAGGGTGTTTTTGGCGCCGGGCGTGCCTTCGTCATCGACGGTGATCGATCCGCGCCGGTCGGGGATGGTGCCGTCGTCCAGCACCGTCACCCCCTTGGCTGCGATCTGCTGGCCCATCAGGCCCGCGAACGCGCTGGAACCCTTGCGGTTGAAGTCACCTTCCAGACCGTGGCCGATGGCCTCGTGCAGCAGGATGCCCGGCCAGCCGGGGCCAAGGACAACGTCCATCACACCCGCCGGTGCGGGTTCGGCATCAAGGTTCACCAGTGCGATGCGCAGCGCCTCGCGCGCCATCGGCTCCCATGTTTCGCGTGCGATCAGGCCAGAGAGCCCCGCACGTCCGCCGCCGCCCATCGAGCCGCTTTCGCGGCGGCCCTGATCCTCGACGATGACGCTGACGTTGATCCGGCTCATCGGGCGCGTATCGGTGACCAGATTGCCGTCGGGACGCAGAATCAGCACTTCCTGATGCGAAGTCGCCAGCGAGGCCGACACCTGCACCACCCGTGGGTCGAGGGCGCGGGCGAAGGCGTCCATCTCGCGCAAGAGGTCGATCTTTGCGGGGAAAGAGGCCTGACTCATCGGGTCCACGTCCGAATACAGTCTGGTGTTGGTGCCCTGCGGACCCTTCGCCAGAGTGCCGCCACCGTCACCGACGGCCAGCCGTGCGGTTGCCACGGCCCGTTTCAAAGCCTGTTCGTCGATTGTGGTGGAATGGGCGTATCCCGCAGTCTCGCCTCGCACGGCCCGCAGGCCGAAGCCTTCGGAGGCATCGAAGCTGGTGGTCTTGATGCGTCCATCGTCGAAGGACAGAACCTCGGACTTGCGTCGCTCGAGGAAAAGTTCGCCATCGTCGGCCCCGGCAACCGCCTCGTTCAGCAAGGTCTGCGCCGTATCTCGGTCGAGATGGGTATCGAATGGCAGGAAGGGATCGTTTGACATCGCGCGGGCCTTTCCAGAGATGCTGTGCAAAAGCGCCGTTTTGCCGCAATCTGTTATCTTGAGTTACCCATCTGAATATGGGACACGGTGCCCGACTTACAACGGGATTCACACGGACGCCTCATCCGCGCCATGCCTGAGACGACAGGCGGCCCAGAACGACAGGACATGCACATGCGTTTGACCAAATTCGCCACGACGCTTTCCGCCACAGCCTTTTCGACCCTCGCCGCAGGCGCCGCGTTCGCGCAAGAGGTCAACCAGCAACTGGAAGTGATCGGTGCACCTACCAACGGTGACACCGGCTTTCAGTTCGCCGCGACCAAGTTGGCCCGCGATCTGCAATGGCTGGATGGCATGCTGCTGGTCATCATCTCCGCGATCACGCTTTTCGTCACCGGCCTGCTGATCTGGGTCATTCTGCGTTACAATAGCAGGTCCAACCCGACCCCTGCAGGATTTACGCACAACTCGCCTCTGGAAGTGGCATGGACCGTCGTTCCCATCGCGATTCTCGTCTTCATCGGTGCGTTCTCGCTTCCTGTCCTGTTCGACCAGCAGGAAATTCCCGAGGGTGACGTGAACATCAAGGTGACAGGCTTCCAGTGGTACTGGGGCTACGAATATGTGGACGAGGCCGTGCGTTTCGACAGCTTCATGCTGGACGAGGACGAACTGGAGGACTTTGGCTATGACCAGAGCCTTTATCTTCTGGCCACCGACACGGCGGTGGTGGTGCCGGTTGGCGCAACGGTTGTCATGCAGGTCACCGGTGCCGACGTGATCCACTCGTGGACGGTCCCGTCTTTCGGGGTCAAGCAGGATGCCGTTCCGGGCCGTCTGGCGCAGCTTTGGTTCGCAGCCGAGCGCGAGGGGGTCTATTTCGGCCAATGTTCGGAACTTTGCGGCGCAGCCCACGCTTATATGCCTATTACCGTCAAGGTTGTCAGCCAGGAGGCCTATGACGAATGGCTGGCGCAGGCAAAGGTCGACAACGCTGCCTGATTGGCCGTCTGATTGGCCATCTGGCCACCCGGTCCACGCATCCTGCCAGAACGAAGCGGCGGGCCAATGGTCCGCCGTATCACTGTGAACAAGGTCCGAAATGAGCGACATGAGCCTGAGCCAGATCGAACATGAAGCCGGGATGGGCGATTACTTCGCCTTGATGAAGCCGCGCGTCATGTCCCTGGTGGTCTTTACCGCGCTGGTCGGGCTGCTGGTTGCGCCCGTGCCCGTCCATCCGTTCATCGGCTTCGTGGCGATCCTCTGTATCGCCGTGGGCGCGGGTGCATCGGGTGCACTGAATATGTGGTGGGACGCTGATATCGATGCGAAAATGAAGCGCACGGCCTCGCGGCCTATTCCGGATGGGCGGGTCGCACCGGGCGAAGCATTGGGCATCGGACTGGCCCTGTCGGGCTTTGCCGTCATCCTGTTGCTGCTGGCCACGAACCTGCTGGCAGCGGGACTGCTGGCCTTCACGATCTTCTTTTATGCCGTGGTCTACTCCATGTGGCTCAAGCGGTCGACTGCGCAGAACATCGTGATCGGCGGGGCGGCAGGTGCCTTTCCCCCGATGATCGGCTGGGCTGTCGCCACCGGCGGCGTGTCTGTGGAAAGCGTGTTGATGTTCGCACTGATCTTCATGTGGACGCCGCCGCATTTCTGGGCCTTGGCGCTGTTCGTCAAGTCTGACTACGGGCGCGCGGGCATTCCGATGCTGACCGAAACCAAGGGCCGCCGGTCTACACGGAACCACATCCTTGCCTACACCTTGCTGCTGGTGCCGGTCGCCATTGGGATCGGGTTCACCTCGATCGGCGGGCCGGTCTACCTGACCGTCGCGGTGCTGATGAACGCCTGGTTCCTCAAGGGGGCCTACGATATCTGGACCCGGTCCGATGCCGACAGCGAGGCCGACAAGCATGCGGTCGAAATCAAGGTCTTCAAGATCTCGCTTTACTATCTCTTTGCACACTTCGGTGCATTGCTGGCGGATGCGGGTTTGCGGGCAGGGGGTGTTCTCTGATGGCCATCAAGGTGGAACACGAGCTGCACGAGCGGCGCAAGGGCCGGAATCGTGGCATGGGTCTGATCCTTGTCGTGCTTGTGGGCATCGTCTTTGGGTTGACCGTGGTCAAGGTGCTGCAGCTTGGTGATATTCAGCAGTTTGAAACGTTCGACCACGTGGTGCGTCCGCAGCTCGAACCGCAAGCGGGGGTGACAGAATGAAGCTTTTTCCGAACCTGACCGGCCCAAGCCGGACCGTGGCGCAGACTGTCACCTTGGTTCTGGTGATGGGGTCTCTCGCATGGGCGTCAGTTCCCTTTTACGACTGGTTCTGCCGGGTCACAGGCTTTGGCGGCGCGACAAATGTGGCCGAAGCCGGATCGGATGTGATCCTTGACGAGACGATTACCGTCCGTTTCGACGCATCGCTGGCCCGTGACATGCCCTGGACGTTCAAACCCGAAGTCCGTCAGATGGAAATGCGGATCGGTGAAACGGGACTGGCCTTCTACGAGGCGCACAACCCGACAGATCGCCCGGTAGCGGGGCAGGCGGCCTACAATGTGACGCCCTACGAAGCGGGTGGATTTTTCGACAAGATCGAATGTTTCTGCTTCGTCGAGCAGGTCCTGCAACCGGGTGAAACGGTGATGATGCCCGTCAGCTTCTTCGTCGATCCCGCCATCGTGGACGACCGCGAAGGTCAGCATGTGCACACGATCACGCTGTCCTACACGTTCTACGAGATCGACCTGCCCGAAGAATTCCAGCAGGCAGATGCCGGTGCTGCGGCTTTGACAAGCCCCGTGCCATCCGCCATAGACACCGACTAAGACAAGCCTTCAGGGAACCGCTCACATGGCGCACGAAAAGAACCACGACTACCATATTCTCAGCCCCTCCATCTGGCCGTTCGCTGCCGCCCTGGGAGCCTTTCTCATGCTCTTCGGTGCCGTTCTGTGGATGCCCAAGCAAGGCGGTGGTCCTTACCTGTTCCTCGTCGGTCTGGCACTGGTTCTCTACACGATGTACGCATGGTGGGCGGATGTGATCACCGAAAGCCGTGTGGGCGATCATACGCCTGTCGTGCGCATCGGCCTGCGCTATGGCTTCATTATGTTCATCATGTCCGAAGTCATGTTCTTTGCCGCATGGTTCTGGTCGTTTTTCAAGCACGCCATGTACCCGATGGGCCCCGATAGCCCTGCGGTGGATGGCCAGTGGCCACCCGCTGGCATCGAGACTTTCGATCCCTGGCACCTGCCGCTGATCAACACGCTGATCCTGCTCTGCTCGGGTGCCGCCGCGACATGGGCCCACCATGCGTTGGTTCACGAGAATAACCGTCAGGACATGAAGTGGGGCCTGATGCTGGCCGTCGGCCTTGGCGTCATCTTCACTATTTTCCAGGTCTACGAATACACCCACGCTGCCTTCGGATTTTCGGGTAATATCTACGGCGCGAACTTCTTCATGGCGACCGGCTTTCACGGCTTCCACGTGGTGATCGGCACGATCTTCCTGTTCGTCTGCCTGCTGCGGGTCTACGCGGGTCATTTCACGCCCGAAAAGCACGTCGGGTTCGAAGCCGCCGCCTGGTACTGGCACTTCGTCGACGTGGTCTGGCTGTTCCTCTTCGCTACGGTCTACATCTGGGGCGGTTGAGGGCGATTTAGTCTGACAAGATTTGCAAACGCCCGGTCAGCCGACCGGGCGTTTGCACGTTCGGCACCCCCCGAAGCCTCCGGCGGGGATATTTGACGGCAAGATGATGAGCTGGGGCCTTCACGCCCTGTCGTAAAGCGGCTAAGTCCGGTCCCGATCCAAAGAGCGAGCGCATGGTCCGCAACATCCTTTTCATTCTGGTCGTCGGTCTGGGTGGCGTGGCTGTTCTGCTGTGGCTGGGTTTCTGGCAGCTGGAGCGCTTGACGTGGAAGGAAGGCATTCTGGCCGAAATCGACAGCCGGCTGGCCGCCGCAGCGGTGCCATTGCCCGACGCACCGAAGGAAGCCACAGACGAATATCGGGCCGTCATGCTGACGGGGCAGGCGGTTGATGCCGAATTGCACGTTCTGACCTCTGGCACGGCTGCGGGGACGGGCTTTCGCGTGATTTCGGCGTTCGAGACGGACACCGGGCGACGCATCATGCTGGATCAGGGGCTGCTGCCTCAGGAGGCAAAGGACGCGCCCGCTTCTTTCGGTCCGCCGACCACGCTGGACGGCAACCTGATCTGGCCCGACGATGTCAACTCGTCGACGCCTGAACCCGATCTGGCAAACAATTTCTGGTTCGGGCGCGATGTCGTGGCAATGGCCGAAGTGCTGGACACCGAGCCGGTCATGGTCGTGGCCCGCACCACGCCGGACCCGCGCCTGACCGCCCTGCCCATCGGAACCATCGGCATCAAGAACGACCATCTGAATTATGCAATTACCTGGTTCATGCTGGCGTCCGTCTGGGCCATCATGTCCGGCTTCCTGCTTTACCGCCTGACCCGAAGGACCGTCTGATGCGCTATATCTCGACCCGTGGCGATGCACCCGACCTGAGCTTCGAAGAGGCGATGCTGACCGGCCTGGCCCGTGACGGGGGGCTTTACGTGCCCGCAGAGGTGCCGACCCTGACCGCAGCCCAGATCACGGCGATGGCTGGACAATCCTACGAGGAGGTCGCCTACACCGTCATGCGGCCGTTCATCGGCGACACCTTCGATGACGCGACCTTTCGCCGTTTGATCGCTGCGGCCTACAAGGGGTTCGGCCACGCCGCCCGTGCGCCGCTTGTGCAGCTTGCCCCGAACCATTTCCTGCTGGAGCTGTTCCACGGCCCGACGCTGGCGTTCAAGGACTTTGCCATGCAATTGATCGGCCAGATGTTTCAGGAGGCGCTGGGACGGTCCGGCGACCGTGTGACGATCGTGGGCGCGACCTCGGGTGATACCGGGTCGGCGGCGATCGAAGCCTTTCGGGGGCTTGAAAACGTGGATGTCTTCATCCTCTACCCGCAGGGGCGTGTGTCCGAGGTACAGCGCCGCCAGATGACGACGCCCCCCGAGGCAAACGTGCATACGCTGGCGGTGGACGGGGATTTCGACGACTGCCAAGCTGCCGTCAAGGACATGTTCAATGATTTCGCCTTCCGCGAGGAGGTGAAACTTGCCGGTGTGAACAGCATCAACTGGGGCCGCGTGCTGGCGCAGGTGGTTTATTACTTCACGTCTGCCGTCAGTCTGGGTGCGCCGCACCGCAAGGTCAGTTTCACAGTGCCCACCGGCAACTTCGGTGACATTTTCGCAGGCTATATCGCCAAGCGCATGGGGCTGCCGATCGGCCAGCTGGTCGTGGCGACCAATACCAACGACATCCTGCACCGCACCCTGAACACCGGCACCTATACCAAGGAGGGCGTGACACCGACGATCAGCCCGTCGATGGATATCCAGGTGTCGTCGAACTTCGAGCGGGCTCTCTTTGACGCCTACGACCGGGACGGCAAGACGGTGAAGGACCAGATGGAAGACCTGAAGGCCGGTGGGTTCAAGATTTCCCAAGGGGCCTATGAGGCGCTGAGAGATACCTACCACAGCGGGCGCGCATCCGAGGACGAGACCAAGGCGGCGATCACCCGCTACCGCGAAAACCACGGCGAGCTTTTGTGCCCGCATACGGCTGTCGGCGTTCATGTGGCCGAGGCCCACCTGGGTGCGACCCCGATGGTGACGTTGGCCACGGCCCATCCGGCCAAGTTTCCGGCAGCCGTCGAAGCGGCGACGGGCATCCATCCCCCCTTGCCGCCCCGTATGGCGGACCTGTATGACCTGCCGGAACGGATCAATCGCGTCGGGAATGATCTGGCTGAAATTCAGGACTTCATAAGGACTAGGACACTCACTTGACCATCGAACTCCACACGCTTTCAAACGGCTTCCGCATCGTCACTGAACACATGCCCTCCATGAAATCGGCATCCATCGGGATATGGGTGGGTGCCGGGGGGCGGCACGAGCGGCTGGAAGAGAACGGGATCGCGCACTTTCTCGAACACATGGCGTTCAAGGGCACCAAGACGCGGTCGGCCCTGCAGATCGCCGAGGCGATCGAGGACGTCGGTGGCTATATCAATGCCTACACCAGCCGCGAGATGACCGCCTATTATGTGCGTGTTCTGGAAAACGACGTGCCGCTGGGGCTGGACGTGGTGGCCGATATCCTGCTGAATCCGGCGTTCGAGGACGGCGAGATCGAGGTCGAGCGCGGTGTGATCCTGCAAGAGATCGGCCAGGCGCTGGACACGCCGGACGACATCATCTTCGACTGGCTGCAAGAGGTGTCCTATCCCGATCAGGCGCTTGGTCGCACCATCCTTGGGCCAAGCGAGCGGGTCAGCGGCTTTGGTCGTGACGACCTGAAACGCTTTGTGGCCGAACACTATGGCCCGAACCAGATGATCCTTGCCGCCGCAGGTGCCGTCGATCACGATGCCATCGTCTGGCAGGCCGAGGCGCTTTTCGGCCATCTGGACCGGGTCGAGCCCTCGTCTGTCATCCAGCCCGCCGCTTTCGCGGGCGGAGAGCGCCGCGAGGAAAAGAAGCTGGAGCAGGTGCATTTCACGCTGGCCTTCGAGGGGCCGAACTACCGGGACCCGGACATCTACACGGCACAGATCTACGCCACCGCCATGGGTGGCGGCATGTCATCGCGCCTGTTTCAGGAAATCCGCGAGAACCGTGGTTTGTGCTACACGATCTTCGCACAGGCTGGGGCCTACGAGGATACGGGGATGACGACGATCTATGCCGGCACCAGCGCCGAGGAGATCGAGAACCTTGCCAATGTCACCATCGACGAGATGAAGCGCGCGGCCTCGGACATGTCCGCCGCCGAAGTGGCCCGGGCGCGGGCGCAGATGAAGGCCGGTTTGTTGATGGGGCTGGAAAGCCCGTCGAACCGGGCCGAGCGCCTCGCACGGCTCTTGTCGATATGGGACCGTATTCCAAGCATTGAAGAAACCATCAAGCGGATCGACAACGTGACCACCGGCGATGTGCGGGAATTCGCGGCACATATGGCGGGGCATGCCGGATCGGCCATGGCGCTTTACGGGCCTGCCTCGTCTGCGCCCAGCCTTGACGATCTGCGGACGCGTCTGGCGGCCTGATGCTGGGGCGGGGGAGGAAGGTCAGGCTCGACACAGAGCGGCTGGTCCTGCGCCCCCCGCAGCACAACGATTTCAGGCCTTGGGCCAACCTGCGTTCCGACAGCCGCGCGTTCCTGTCCCCGTGGGAGCCGACATGGGCAGACGACCATCTGTCGCGCAAGGGGTTCACAAACCGAGTTTACTGGGCGCAGCGTGCGATTGCCAGCGGCACCGCCGTGCCGTTCTTCATGATCCGCCGTGACGACAATGCGCTTGTGGGTGCCATCACGCTGGACAATATCAGGCGCGGGCCCGCGCAGGCGGGAACGACAGGCTACTGGATCGGCGAGCCTTTCGCCCGTCAGGGTTTCATGCGCGAGGCGATAGAAGCTGTGGTGCATTACGGTTTCCAGACGCTCGACCTCAGCCGGATCGAGGCAGGCTGCCTGCCCGAGAATACGGCTTCGCGCCGGCTGCTGGAGCAGTGTGGCTATAAGTACGAAGGGGTCGCGCAGTCCTATCTGCAGATCAACGGGCGGTGGCGGAACCATGTTCTTTACGCCAACCTACGCCATGATCGACGGGGCCGGACCACCGTTGGATGAGGCAATTTGCCTCTTCATCTTGGGCCTGCGGAGGAGTAGGTCGTGCCCATGAAGAAACTTGCCTTACTCATGGTGCTTGCCGCCGCGCCCGCTTTTGCCCAAGACTACACTCTTGGCGACCTGACGATCGCACACCCGACGTCCTTTCCGTCCGCCGGCATGACCGGTGCGGGATACCTTGCGATTACCAACACAGGTGATGTCAGCGACCGCCTTTTGGCTGTGACGGCGGATTTCCCCCGTGTCGAGCTGCACGAAAGCCGCATGGATGATGACGGGATGATGCGGATGGAGCAGCAGGATTTCATCGAGATCGCACCGGGTGAAACCGTGGCGCTGCAGCCCGGTGGCCTGCACGTGATGTTCGTGGGGCTGCCGGACGCTCTCGAGGTGGGCGCCGAGATCCCTGCGACACTGCAGTTTGAAAACGCCGGCGAGATCGATATCGCCTTCGAGGTCAAAGACCGCCCAGCCGAGGGCGAGTTCATGGACCACGGCAAAATGGACCATAACTGATGATGCGCTGGATCCTGCCATCTGCAGCGGCTGTGGCAGTGCTTGTCGCAGGCGGATTTGCGTGGACAACCTACTTTGCCGGTGGTGACTTGTCCGAATGCACGGCAGGTGCCGTCGCTGGTGGGGCGATCGGTGGCCCCTTCACGCTGACCGACGAGACAGGTCGCGAGGTGACCGACGCAGAGGTGATCACCAAGCCGACGCTGGTCTATTTCGGTTACACGTTCTGCCCCGATGTTTGCCCTATCGACACGCAACGCACGGGACTGGCGGTCGACTTGCTGGAAGAGCAGGGCTATGACGTGGGCTCGCTTTTCATCTCGGTCGATCCCGACCGTGACACGCCCGAGGTTCTGGCGAACTTCACCGACAACTTTCACGAGCGAATGGTCGGGCTGACCGGCACCCGCGAGCAGATCGACGCCGCTGCGCGGGCCTACAAGGTGGCCTATACCATCGGCGATCAGAGCGATGAATACTACCTTGTCGATCACACGGTGCAGACCTACCTGATGATGCCCGAGGAGGGGTTCATCGACTTTTTCCGCCGTGAAACCTCGGCCGAGGACATGGCGGCGCGCACTGCCTGCGTCTTAGACGCGCTATCGTGAACGCGGGGCGGGTTTCCCACCATTGACCCCGTGCCAGACGGACGCGACTTTCGCCACATGATCCGTGCCGTCATTCTCATTTGCTGCCTTGGCCTGATGGCCTGCACCGATATCCCGCGCGCCACGCGCGGAGCGGTAGAGCCTTTGCGGTTCGAGGCGGCGGAACTGGCGCGGACCCAAAAGATCGCCGTTTTCATCCCCGGTGCCCTGTCGTCCATCGACGTCTTCACCGAAACCGACGCATGGGAAGACGCAGGCTACGCACGGATCTATTATCGCTATCCCGGCCTTGATGGCATGCCGCTCGATCACCGGATCGACCAGACTGCGGCGGCAGCACATATCGCGGATTTCCTGTCGCGCTATCCGGGACGGGACATTGCGCTGGTCGGCTATTCGACCGGTGGTCCCATCGCGCTGATGGCGGCGGACCGGATCGAAGGGGCGGACAGCATCCGTGTAGCGGCGCTTTCGACCGGGGTCGACTATGCCGGTGGGCTTGCGACCTTGTTGCGGGGCGGCGGCGACGTCATGCGAGCCGTCTTGCAAGCCGGCAGTCTGGAGCGAATGGACGTCTGGAAGGAATTCTGGGCCGGTCTGCTCTATGGACGGGATGCTTTCCGCGATCCGGCTTTCGAGGACCGGCTGGACGAGAAGATCGCCGAAGGTGAAAAGATCGTCGTCGAGCTGAACCGCGAGATCGCGCTGACCCATACGCTGAACCTGCCGACGTGGCGCCTGCCGCGGGATCTGGACCTCGACGGGGTGCCCGTGGCCTTTTTCATCGGGCTGCGCGACCCGGTCTTTGCCACGTGGCAGACCCAAGCCTTTGCGCGGCAGGTCGGTGACGTCGCGATCTACGGCTACCCCGACGAAGGCCATCTGATCTTCTTCACCCGGCCCGCCGTCTTCGACGACATTCTGGCCTGGGTGGAAGGCGCAGAGCCGAAGTCGCCCTAGAGGCTGCGGTTGCGCGCCAGCACGTCGAGCCCCTGTTCGAAGAGATAGTGCAGAATGTCGATGAAGATCCAGTTCTCGGCAAGCTTGTCACCCTTGCGCCGGTAGACGTCGACAATGCGCATTTCCGAGGGTGACCCTGCCGTCATGCCCAGATAGCCGCCCGCGTTGGTGACGTTCAGGTTGGCCCAACCGAAAAACCCGCCGAAATTGCCTTCGGCGATCCGCGCCACATGGCCGTTGAAGGTCCGGTCCACGATGAATTCGCGGAACGGGCCTTGGTGCTGCTCGACATAGCGGTCGATCGTGTAGGTGGCCCCGATCCCTGCCGGGCCCCACCAGACCATGTCGTCGTGCCAGCTTTCGGCCAGTTCCTCTTGTCGCGTCGCATACTTCTTCCAGTTGTTGATGTGTCCCACCATGCCGTTGATGACATCCAGTGTTCTTTCCCCTTCTGTGGGGTCGGCGTCGTCATACAGCAATCCGTCGTGGGTCATCGGTCCCGGCTGGACCAGATGCGCCCCGGTCTGCGGGGGCAGCGGGTTCTGGCCCGCCTGCATCATCAGGTGAACAAGGTCGCAAAATTGTGCCGTTTCGACGATACGGTCGCCCTCGACCCGGTGAAACTCGGCGTATCGCAGCATCGCGATCCTGCGGTGCGGAAGGATGCCCAGCAGGGGCGCATCGAACAGCCCCATCAGGTGCCCCATCGAACAGACCCAGACACCATCGCCGGCGTCGTTCTGCCCGGCAAAGAAGATATCCTCGCGCCGCTGGAGAGATGTGAGTGCCGTCAGCAGCGGCGTCCAGAAGGTCCCGGCGACCGCGTCGGCCCCGGTTTGTTCGTAGAACGGGTGCATCCCGCGCCACAGCCAGTCGGGTGACGTATGTCGGGCAAGCGCCGCTGCCACATCGCCGTGTGCCGCACTTTCGAGTGCTGCATGATGGGCGCGGACGACGCGCTTGGCGACTTGGAGGTCAGTCATGTATCAGCCCGTATGGAAGTGAATTTGTTGCCAGATCGCAACTTCGTCGAAAACCGTGCATTCGGTGCGCAGGCCGCGTGGTCCGAAATCAGCATGGGTGAACCCCATGATGTAGACTTGGGCCCCGGTCGGCGGACCGAAACTGCCCCAGCCGTCGTGCTGGCCGTGCAGCGACCAGCGCACAGCGCCACGCGGCCCCATCAAGTCATCGGCAAGACCGATCTGGTGGTCGATCCGGAAGGTGGCATCGGGAAAGGCTGCGCGCAATCCGATCCAGAACTCCTCGGCGTCGGTCCATGACCGGCCCGTGACGCCGCCGGGCTGGTGCAGGGTGCAGGCGCGGTCGTAGTCCCGCCGGATCACAGCAAGGTCCGTCTGCATGACAGACCGCAGGATCGCCGCCAGACGCACCCCGGCGACATGGTCGTTCCCCTGGCCCTGATAGGGGCCGGGCCTGTCCTGATCCGGTGTGAACGGCCGCTTTGCGCGCGATGGTCCGCCCTGCATGTCGATCAGACGCCGGGCGTGGTCCTTGGCGGTGCGCCCCAGTTGGCGGCAGACCGCGCCGGTGTCACGGGTCAGCCATTCATCGTCGATCACGCCGTTCTTCACATGACATTCGGCGATGGCCCGGAACTGCACCGGCTTGCCGGTGGGTGCCCCGAACATCCCGTGTCCCGTGTGGGTGGCCGTGCAGAACAGGCGGTGCGACGACAGCATTCCCAGATCCTCGGTCCCTGACCAGATCACATCCTCGCCCAGAAGCTGCCGGTCGGGAAATTCGGCCAGCGTGGCCATCGTCGCGGCGATCACCGCCTTGTTCCCGACCCCCAGACCCGAAGGCATGCGAAAGATCACATCCTCGGCAAAGTAATCATGCAGCTTGGCGATGCCGCGCCCTTCCCAGATCTCTTCGGTAATCCCGAGAATGTAGTCGGGCAGGTCGTTCCATCTGTCCCAGAGCGGCTTCATCGCGTGACCGCATCCGAGGTCGGCACGCCGAGCGCCCGGCGAGATGCCCTGCGGGTCATGTCTGGAAGATATCTCGATTTGGGCGGCAACGTCCGGTTTTCCTTCGACGACGAGATGATCGCAAAATCGTTAATGACCATCATGACCCTGAACAAGCCCCCTCTTGCGCCGCCGGTCTTCGCGCCGGTAGGGTTTTGAACAGTCAAAATCGGGTGGGATCAATACATGTCGGCATTTTATCCGGTTTCGGGTGTCGAAGCCGGTCCCACGCTACCATCGTCTACCGCCAAAGGACCGACATCATGAAGAAGATATTCACCACCCATGTCGGGTCGCTGCCCCGGACGCAGACGGTCGTGGATCACATCTTTGCCCGCGAACGCGGACAGGACCATGACGCGACCGCCTTCCAAGCCGCGATGACCTCGGCGGTCTCGGAAACGGTGCGGCGGCAGGTCGAGGCAGGCGTTGATATCGTCAGCGACGGTGAAACATCCAAGATCAGCTACGCAACCTACGTCAAGGACCGCTACACCGGTTTCGACGGTGACAGCCCGCGCAACGCGCCTGCCGATCTCAAGCGGTTTCCAACATTCCTTGACCGGATCGCCAAAGAGGGCGGCACGCCGAAATACGCGCGGCCCATGTGCGTCGGGCCAGTCGCCTCCAAGGGGCAGGGTGAGCTTGAAAAGGACATCGCCAACCTCAAGGCCGCGATGGCGGACCACGGGGTCGCGCGCGGGTTCATGAACGCCGCGTCACCGGGTGTGATCTCGCTGTTCCTGCAGAACGATTTCTACCCTACGCGTGACGCCTATCTGGCCGCGCTGGCCGATGCGATGAAAGAGGAATACGAGACGATCGTGGCTTCGGGCCTTGATCTGCAACTGGACTGCCCCGACCTTGCCCTGTCGCGGCACATGCTGTTCAACGACCTTTCGGACGCCGAGTTCATCAAGGTCGCGAATTCCCATGTCGAGGCTCTGAACCACGCGCTGCAGGACGTGCCCGCCGAAAAGGTCAGGGTGCATATCTGCTGGGGCAACTACGAAGGGCCGCATGTCTGCGATATCCCGATGGCCAAGATGTTCGACACACTGATGTCGACCAAGGCCCGCTACGTCCTGTTCGAGACGTCGAACCCGCGCCACGGACATGAACGGAGCGTGTTCCGAGATCGCAAGGCCGACATCCCCGACGACAAGGTGCTGGTGCCGGGCGTCGTCGATACGACCACGAACTTCGTGGAGCATCCTGAACTGGTGGCCGAACGCATCGGGCGCTTTGTCGATATCGTCGGGGCAGAGCGGGTTATCGCGGGAACCGACTGCGGTTTCGGGACCTTCGCGGGATTCGGGGCGGTCGACCCCGAAATCGCCTATGCCAAGCTGGCGGCGTTGGCCGAAGGCGCGGGTCTGGTGAAGTGACGCCTCTTGTCCTGATCCCCGGCATGATGTGCGATGCCCGGCTCTACGGCCCGCAGATTACGGCGATTGAGGCCGACCGCGATGTGCTGGTCCTTCCGATCACTGAAAGCGATACGGTCGAAGCCTTGGCCGAAAGCGTCCTGCGTGCCGCGCCTGACCGGTTCGCACTGGCGGGGCTGTCGATGGGGGGCATCGTGGCAATGGAGGTGATCCGACAGGCCCCCGCGCGGGTGGAGCGTCTGGCATTGATGGACACGAATGCGGCCCCTGAAAGCGAGGCGGTCAGCAAAGCCCGCGAACCGCAGATCGCGCGCGTCCGCGCCGGCAAGCTGCGCGCGGTGATGCGTGACGAGTTGAAGCCGATGTATCTGGCCGACGGGCCCGACAGGGAGGCCCTGCTCGCGATCTGCATGGAGATGGCGATGGACCTGGGTCCGGATGTCTTCGAACGGCAGTCGCGGGCCCTGCAGACCCGCCCCGACCAGCGCGAGGCGCTGCGCCGCGTCGCGGTGCCGACGCTGGTTCTTTGTGGGGCCGACGACCGGCTTTGCCCCGTTCACCGGCACGAAGTCATCCGCGACCTGATCGACGGGGCCACGCTTCAGATCGTGGATGACGCCGGTCACATGCCGACACTGGAACAGCCCGAGACGGTCAAGGCCGCCCTTTTGCATTGGCTGACCATATCGTGAGCTTTCGTGGGCGGGAATGCCGTTCGCAAAATGGTGCCCTTGACTGGACGCTGTCGGGTGATCGCGCCATCTAGGACACCAAAGGAACTGCCGATGCTGAATGCCGTCACCCCCGACCTCGAAGCGAACCTGCGCGCGATACTGCCTGCCGCGGCGATCCGCGAGGAGACTGCGGGATATTTCGAAGAACCGCGCGGGCGCTGGGCGGGGCAAGGCTTCGTGGTGGCCCCCGGCTCGACGCAGGACGTGGCGGCCGTCGTTACGGCCTGCGCCGGGGCAGGTGTCGGTATCGTGCCTTACGGTGGCGGCACGGGGCTGGTGGGCGGACAGATCGCGGGCGAGGGCCCGCCCTGTGTCGTGCTGTCGCTGGAGCGGATGACCAGGATCCGCGAGGTCTTTCCGTCCGAGAACGTGCTGGTCTGTGATGCGGGTGCGATCCTCAGGGATGTCCAGGAGGCAGCCGAAGCGGTGGGGCGGTTGTTTCCCCTATCTCTCGCATCAGAGGGGTCCGCGCGCATCGGCGGGCTGTTGGCTACGAATGCGGGTGGCACCAACGTCCTGCGCTATGGCAATGCACGGGTGCAGTGCCTTGGACTTGAAGTCGTCCGCCCGGACGGGTCGATCTGGCATGGGCTGACGCGGTTGCGCAAGGACAACACGGGTTACGACCTGCGCGATCTCTTCATCGGGTCCGAAGGCACGCTGGGGATCATCACCGGGGCCGCCCTGAAGCTTGTTCCGCGCCCGGCGGCAACCGGGGCCGCGCTGATGGCGGTCCCCTCGCCCGAGGCGGCGCTTGCATTGCTGGCGCTGGCGGGGGAACGGATCGGGGACGGCATCTCGGCCTTCGAGATCATGCACAGGCAGGGGCTCGACTTTCTGGACGAGGCGGGGATGACCTATCGCGACCCCTTCGCGGACCGCCCGGACTGGATGGTCCTGATCGACGTCGGACTGCCGAGAGGGCTGTCACCGGACGACGCCCTGACCGGTCTGTTCGAGGCAGCGCTGGAGGCGGAGCTGGTCTTTGACGGCGTCATCGCCCAGTCACAGTCTGACCGTGGAGATTTCTGGAAGATCCGCGAAGATATCCCGCTGGCCAATCGCGCGGTGGGGTCGATCTCGTCCCATGACATCTCGGTCCCGTTGGGAGAGGTGCCGGCGTTCATACGCGACGGAAACGCTGCACTGGCCGAACTGGGCGATCTGCGGATCAACTGCTTTGGCCATCTGGGCGACGGCAACCTGCATTACAACGTCTTTCCCGCAAAGGGGCACACCAAGGAAGACTATCTGGACCTGCGCCCGCAAATCAAGAAGACGGTGCATGATCTGGCCCATGCCTGCGCAGGATCGGTCAGTGCCGAGCACGGGATCGGGCGGCTGAAGGTCGATGATCTGGAAACCTATTCCGATCCTGCCAAGCTGGCGATGATCCGCGCCATCAAGACCGCGCTTGACCCGCAGGGGATCATGAACCCCGGTGTGATCGTCAGGGTCTAGTTTCAGGCCGTGAGCCATCGGAGCGCTGACGCGCACGCCTTTTGTGGCGCGGAGGACGGGCGAGCCTGATGTTGTGATGTCGCGCGGAGGGTGGTGCGGGATGCCTCCGGCGGGGATATTTTCGGCAAGATGATGCGGGGGTCAGTCGCCCTCGAAGGCGCAAAGCGAATGGACATCGATGCCGAGGGCTTCCAGCTTTGCGCGACCGCCCAGGTCCGGCAGGTCGATGACGAAGGCGCAGCCGATGATCCGTGCGCCCATCCGTTCACACAGCTTGATTCCTGCTTCGGCAGTGCCACCGGTGGCCAGCAGGTCGTCGACGATCAGGACGGTTTCACCCGGCTGGATCGCATCGGCGTGAATTTCCATGACGGCCTTGCCGTATTCGAGCGTATAGCCCTGTTCCAGCGTCTTTCCGGGCAGTTTGCCCTTCTTGCGGATCGGCACGAAGCCGACCGACAGCTGGTGTGCGATCGCGCCGCCAAGGATGAAGCCCCGCGCTTCGAGCCCCACGACGCGGTCGATGGCGAGGCCCGCATAGGGGTGCAGCAACTGGTCGATGGCGATGCGAAAACCGCGCGGATCTGCGAAAAGGGTGGTCACGTCGCGGAACATGATCCCCTTGTGTGGAAAGTCGGGGATCGTGCGGATGTAGTCCTGGACGGTTTTCATCATGTCTCCTTGAGGACGCGGCCTGCGACGGCATCCAGTTTCGCGACGAGGGTCGGGTCGCGTCTGTCGGGTGCGGTCATGATCGCATGGTCGAGTGCGTGGTCGCAGCCTGCGCGACACCCGTCGCTCAGCAGCGCCGGCAGGGCGGCCACCATGTCCTGCGCAGTGGTGCCGTTGCCTTTGAGTGTTGCAATCACGTCGGACACGTCGACGGCGCCATGGTCCGGGTGCCAGCTGTCGTAATCGGTGATCATGGCGACCGAGGCATAGTGCAATTCGGCCTCGCGCGCGAGTTTCGCTTCCGGCATGTTGGTCATGCCGATCACGTCACAGTGCCAGACATCGCGGTAAATGCGGCTTTCCGCCTTGGACGAGAACTGCGGTCCCTCCATCGCCAGGTAGGTGCCGCCTTCGTGCACGGTGGCACCTGCTTTGCGGGCCGCCTTGGCGCAGGCGGCGGACAGGGTGGGGCAGACCGGATCGGCGACACTGACATGAGCGACGCAACCGGTGTCGAAGAAGCTTTTGTCACGGGCGAAGGTGCGGTCGATGAGCTGGTCTACGATCACGAAATCGCCGGGCGCCAGATCTTCGCGGAATGACCCGCAGGCGCTGACCGAGACGAGGTGGGTCACACCGCAACGCTTCAATGCATCGATGTTCGCGCGATAGGGCACGGTGGACGGGGTGAAACGGTGACCGCGCCCGTGGCGGGGCAGAAAGCAGACCTCCGTTCCGTCGATCGTGCCGGACAGGATGGCGTCCGAAGGGGCGCCGAAGGAGGAGTTGACGTTCGTCCACTTCGCGTCGCGCAGCGCCGCCATGTCGTAAAGCCCCGAACCGCCGATGATGCCGAGTTTGATCGTCAAGCCAGGTGCCTCCGGTCCACTTCATGCCCTACTCTGACCTTGGCCGGTCACGGGGTGCAAGCCCTTATCAGGGCGTGACCCGTGGCGAAGGTTCAGGGCCATTGAACACGGCGGAAACCTGATATAGGTCAGATCTACGCTCGCTCCGGGTTCACGGTGCGCGCGATCCACGGAGCAGGGAATGACGGGTCTAATGGCCTTGGCCGCTTATGAGCGGCCGATGAAACAGGTTGCGGTGGTGCTGGGGGTCGGATCGACCCTGGCGGTGGTGCAGGGATGGGTTCTGATGGCAATGTGCCTGAGCCTGCCTTTCTGCCTGATCTGGGGTTTTTGCGGCTGGCTTCACGGTGAACCGCAACTCAAGTGGCTCAATATCATGTTCACGGTGTTCTACATCTACGGGCTGGCACGCTACTTCTGGCTTTGATCGCCGGGGCGCTTGAGGCTGAACACCTCGGTCACCCGCGCGTAGTCGCGGTAGCCAAGGCGTGACAGGGGCTGAAAGGCCGTGACGTCGAACATGCCATCCACGAGGGCCTCGTCGCGCATGTGGACGCCTGTCACCACGCCAAGCACCATGAAGTTATGCTCGCCTTCGAGCTTGACGATCTGCGTCATCCGGCATTCGAGGTTGGCGGGTGCCGCTGCGACGCGCGGGCAATCGATTGTCTCGCACTGCGTTTTCTCAAGTCCGGCGTGCTGGAACTCGTCCCGCTCTTTTTCCCAGGGGCCGGATGTGGCGTTCATGACGTCGCGCAGGGCGTATGAGACCACGTTGACGCAAAAGACACCGGTTTCACGGATATTGGCGACGCTGTCCTTGGTGTCGCCGCGGTCGTCCTTGGCCGAGGTCGATGAAAACATCAGCTGGGGCGGTGTATAGGCCGTGGCGTTGAAAAAGGAGTAGGGTGCCAGGTTGTCACCCACCGACCCGCGCGTGCTGATCCAGCCGATGGGGCGGGGCGTGATGATGGCGTTGAAGGGGTTGTGCGGCAGCCCGTGGCCGTCTTCGGGGCGGTAGAACATGATCAGCGTGCCTTTCAAAGCTTTTCGCCCGTTGATGCCCGTCCACAGCCGTTGCATCAACGGCCAAAATCGCAATTGATGCCGCCATGAGAATAACCGCAGAGACGCCCGCCGATCAGTGGGAGGTCGAGAACCTTTTTGACCTGTGCTTTGCGCCCGGACGCTCTGCCCTGTCGTCCTACCGGCTGCGCGAGGGTGTGCCGCCCGTGGCCGATCTTTGCCTCGTGGCCCGCGACGACGGCGGTATCCTTGGTGGGGCGATCCGCCACTGGCCCGTCAGGGTAGGACAGGATCGCGCGCTTTTGCTGGGGCCGGTTGCGGTTCACCCGACCCGTCAGGGCGAAGGTCTGGCGGCGCAACTGATCGGCAGTTCTGTGGACCGAGGCCGGGCGCTGGGCTGGGAAAGGATGCTGCTGGTCGGGGATGCGCCCTATTACGGGCGCTTCGGGTTCGAAAGGCTGCCGGGGATCGTGATGCCGCCACCGACGAACCCCGACCGCGTGTTGGGGTTGCCGCTGGTCCTTGGCGGGTGGGATGGCATGGCAGGGGATGTGACGCGCGACATGGATTGAAACGCGCGGCAGCGCCCCCATTTATGATCCATGACCAAGGCTGGACCCGAAATGAAAACCGTCAATCCCGATCCGGCGCCGACACCGCTGACATCCGAGGCAGAGGCCGCGATCAAGGCTCTTGCGGACCGCCAAAGCCGTGCGAGCGGTTTGCTGATGCGGGCCATCAATTTCGCGGGAAAGCGGGTCGAGGATACGCTCAAGAGGTTGCCACAGGGCGCACGCAGCCAGATCGACGGTGCCGCCCGGATGGCCTTGCGCCAAAGTTACGAACTTGCAGCACGTAGCCGGACAGGGATTCTGGCCGACCGCGTCAAGACGGACAACATGCATAAGGCGATGGCCACGATTTCCGGTGCCTTGGGTGGCTTTGGCGGCCTGCCCACGGCGCTGGCCGAACTGCCTGTCGCCACAACCGTGATCTTTCGCGCCGTGCAGGGTGTCGCGATGCAATACGGCGAAGATCCGTTGAGCGAGCAAACCCGGCTTGAATGCCTTGCCGTCTTTGGTGCAGGTGGTCCGGGGGAAGAGGATGACGGCGTGGATACATCCTTCATCGGGGCACGTCTGGGTCTGACCGGCCCCGCGCTACACGGACTTATCGCAAGGGTCGCACCGCGCTTTGCAGCGGTCCTCAGCCAGAAACTTGCCAGTCAGGCGGTGCCGATCATCGGGGCCGCTGCGGGTGCGGGAACGAATTATGCCTTCGCGGGGTACTATGTGGAAATGGCGCATGTCCACTTCGGATTGCGCCAGTTGGCCCGCGAACACGGTGACGACGCGGTGCTGAATGCGTTCCATGCACATCTGGCCGTAGCCCACCCACCGGTCAACCGCGCCTAAAGCCGCGTGGACACCCAGTTGGTGACGACCTCTCGCACGGACTGGGCGCCCGAGTTCATCGCTTCGTCGATGACGGCGGCCGCTTCGCGCAGGTTCACCTGACGCAGAAGGTGCTTGACCGGACCGATCGACGCGGGCCGCATCGACAGGGACCGGAAGCCGATGGCTGCGAAACACAGGGCCTCGATCGGGCGACCGGCATCTTCGCCGCAGAACGAGATCGGCGTACCGAACGCCTCACATCGTTCGACCACCATCTTGAGGTAGTTCAGAAAGCCGGCGTCCAGCGTATCATACCGCTTGCGCACCAGTTCGTTTTCGCGATCCGCAGCGTAGAAGAACTGCTTGAGATCGTTGCCGCCGACCGAGATGAAATCGACCTCTTCGAAAAAGCTCTCCGGTGCAAACCCGAGCGAAGGGGTTTCAAGCATCGCGCCGACCTCCAGCTTCGAGGGCAGGGGGTTGCCCAACCGCTGTTCACGCGCCATCACCTTGTTCAGCTCGGCCTTGGCCGCGCGAAATTCGCTGCGCAGTGCTACGAAGGGGAACATCACGGACAGGGGTTTGCCGTCGGCGGCGCGGATCAGGGCCTGCAACTGCATGCGCAGGATGCCCGGTTTGTCGAGCCCGACGCGGATCGCCCGCCAGCCCATCGCCGGGTTCGGCTCATCGTTGGGTTTCATGTAGGGCAGAACCTTGTCCGACCCGATGTCGAGCGTGCGAAAACAGACCCGCTTGCCATCCGCCGAGGCCATGACGCGGGCATAGAGTGCGGACAGTTCGGCGCGGCGGGGCATCTGGTTGCGGATCAGGAATTGCAGTTCGGTCCGGAACAGGCCGACGCCTTCGGCACCGGACCCCTTGAGCGACGGAAGATCTGCCATCAGACCGGCGTTCATGAACAATCCGATGCGGATGTCGTCCCGTGTGGTGGCGGGCTCTTCGCGGATCGAGGAATAGCGTTCCTGTGCACGGGTCTGCATCGCCAGCTTGTCGCTGAATGCGGATTGCACCGTGTCGTCCGGTCGCAGGTGGACGACGCCCTGTTCGCCGTCGACAAGGATCGGGTCGCCGTTCAGGGCCTCGGTCGTAATGCCCTTGGCATTGATCACCAGCGGGATGGCCCAGGCCCGCGCCACGATCGTCGCGTGAGACCCGACCGACCCTTCCTCGAGCACGATCCCACGAAGCGACTTGCCGTAATCAAGCAGTTCGCCGGGGCCGATGTTGCGCGCGACAAGAATCGGGTTGTCCGGCATTTCCGCGCCGGTTTCAGAGCCTTGCCCGGTCAGGATCCGCAGCAGGCGGTTCGACAGATCGTCAAGATCGTTGAGCCTTTCGCGCAGGTAGGCATCGCCGGACTGGTTCAGCCGGGTCCGGGCCAGCGATTGCTCTTTCTCGACGGCCGCTTCGGCTGACAGACCGTTGTCCACGTCCGCCTCCATCCGCCGCATCCAGCTTTTGGAGTTGGCGAACATGCGGTAGGCTTCAAAGACCTTTTTCTGCTCGATCGAGACGGTCGTCTGGTCCGTCAGCATCTCGTCCACGGACAAGCGCAGGCTTTCGATCGCTTCGCGCAGGCGCTCTTTCTCGGTTTCGGGGTCTTCCGAAATCGGGTTGGTCACCACCACGCGCGGTTCGTGCAGGAACACCTTGCCCGCGCTGGCCCCTTCCTGTGCGACCGTGCCGCGGAACATGACCGGTTGCTGGTGGCGGGCGGACAGGGCCGCGCCCTCGCCGATGAAGGCGCCCAGTTCGGCCATTTCGGCCAGCACCATCGCCACGACCTCAAGAGCGTAAACCTCGTCAGTGGTGAAGCCGCGCGCCTCTTTCGACTGGACGACCAGAACGCCCAGCGTGTCGCCAAGGCGCTGGATCGGGATGCCGCAGAAGCTGCTGTATCGTTCCTCGCCGGTTTCCGGCATGTAGCGAAAGCCGCGTTCCGCAGGCGCGTCGGCCGCGTTCACCACGCGCCGTGTCTTGGCCACGCGGCCCACCAGACCCTCGCCCAGCCGCATCCGCGTCTGGTGAACGGCCTCTGCGGCCAGACCCTCGGTTGCACAAAGCTCGAGCGTTTCAGGGTCGCGGAACAGATAGATCGAGCAGACCTCGGTCTGCATTGATCCCGCGATGAGCTCAACGATCTTGTTCAGCCGTTCCTGACCTTCGGAGTCCTCGGCCATCGCGCGGCGCAGACGCCCCAACAGCTTGCGGCTCTCGGTTTCCACTTTATCGGCCATCTCGTCCCCAACTCGCTCCGCACCACCTATAGGGGAAGTCGCGGGGGTGGGGGAAGGGGCGAAAGTCGCGCATGGTGCGTGAAGGCAGGTAGTCCGGCATTACCCGACCCGTCCCTTGGCAAGCGGACCAACGGCACCATCCTGTCGGACGAATGGCTGGATATCCATGAACGTCAGCGCATTCATTCTGGTTTCAGCTAAGAAAAGGCTGCGGACCTTATGGTCCGGAACGGCTATCCGCCAGAACGGGGAAAAGCCACCGATGCGGCCTAGCCCGCCTTGTCCAGTTCAAACGCGTCGTGCAGCGCCTGCACGGCCAATTCCATGTACTTGCGGTCGATCAGGACGCTGACCTTGATCTCGGAGGTCGTGATGACCTTGATGTTGATGCCTTCGTCGCGCAGCGTCTGGAACATCTTCGCCGCGACACCCGCGTGGGACCGCATTCCGATGCCCACGATGCTGACCTTGGCCACGCCTTCGTCTGCGACCAGATCGTGAAAGTTGATGGCAGCGCTTTCCTTGGCCTCTTCCATCGCCTTTTGCGCACGCCGGACCTGATCGACGGGGCAGGAAAAGGTCATGTCCGTGCGGCCATCTTCCGATATGTTCTGCACGATCATGTCGACGTTCACACCCGCCTCGGCCAGTGGGCCGAAGATGGCGGCGGCGATGCCGGGGCGGTCAGCCACCGAGATCAACGTCATCTTCGCCTCGTCGCGGGAATAGGCCACACCGGCCACCACATTGGATTCCATGATTTCCTCCTCGTCGCAGACCAGCGTGCCGGCGCTGTCCGACGGTTCCTCGAATGATGACAACACGCGCAGGCGCACCTTGTACCGCATCGCCAGTTCGACCGAGCGGGTTTGCAGCACTTTCGCCCCGAGCGAGGCCAGTTCAAGCATTTCCTCGAAAGCGATCTTGTCCAGCTTGCGCGCTTTCGACGTGATGCGCGGGTCGGTGGTATAGACGCCGTCCACGTCCGTGTAGATGTCGCAGCGTTCGGCCTCGAAGGCGGCGGCAAAGGCGACGGCGGTGGTGTCCGACCCGCCGCGTCCCAGTGTCGTGATCCGGCCTTCGGGGCTAATGCCCTGAAAGCCTGCAATCACTGCAACCCGCATGCCTTCGCCGAACTTGGCGGTAATGTTCTCGGGCGGGATTTCCTCGATGCGTGCGCTTGAATGGGCACTGGTCGTCTTGACCGGCACCTGCCAGCCCTGCCACGATCTGGCCGGTATATCCATCTGCTGCAGGCGCAGGGCCATCAGGCCAGCCGTCACGTTTTCGCCCGACGAGACGACGGCATCGTATTCGCGGGCGTCATAGAGCGGAGAGGTCTCGTTGACCCATCCGACCAGTTCGTTGGTCTTGCCCGACATGGCCGAGACGATGACGATCACGTCATAGCCGTTCCCCACTTCGCGCGCGACGCGCTTTGCGGCCCGGGAGATGCGGTCCAGATTGGCGACAGAGGTGCCGCCGAATTTCATGACAAGTGTGGGCATTCAGTGTCCCCGAAGTATGCGGGGCATCCCATAAGCCGAAGTGACCCCAAGGGCAATCGGGGATCAGAACGGATGCGGCTGGCCGTCATGGGTTTCGAAGCAGCCCGTGTTGTCCAGTGACAGTGCCGCGGACCGGTCGGTCAGGCCCGCGACCGATTCCGCGACGGTGACGGCGGCAGTCTCTCCGCCCATGTCGGTCTGCACCCATCCGGGATGATAGCTGCCCACCGCGATGCCGTCGCCCTTCAACTCCTGCGCCAGATTGGCACCAAGGTTGATCGCCGCAGCCTTGCTGGCGCAATAGATCAGTCGCCCGCCACTGGCGATGCTCGAGGACCCCAGTTGCGACGCGATGATCGCCACCTTGCCCTTGGCTGCCCGCAGATTCGGCAAAAGCGCCTGAACGGTCAGAAACACGCCCGTGACGTTGGTGGCCAGCATCTGCGCCCATTTGTCTGCCGGATAGCCGTGGTCGATCTCGTCATCCCGGTCGAACAGGACACCGGCGTTGCAGATCAGAAGGTCGATCGGCGCACCGTCAAGCTTGCCTGCCATCGCGCACTGGGCCTCTGGGTCAGTCACGTCCAGCGTGATCCAGTCGTCACCCGGCTCGCCGCGTGTGGTGCCTATGGCGCGCTCTCCGGTGGCGCGGTAATGCTCGAGCAGCCCGAGTCCGACGCCGCGGTTCGCGCCTGTGATCAGTGTCGTCATGGGGGGTCCTTTTCAGTTCGTCTTTTTCTTCGGGATGAACGGAAGCGGCATCACCGGCACCCCGTCCGCCAGAAGGCTCTTGGCTTCCTTGAGGTTCGCCTCGCCGTAGATGGCGCGGTGTGGCGCGTCACCGATGTGCATCTTGCGGGCCTCGGTGGCAAAGCGGGGGCCGACATATTCCGACGTCGCCTCGATCTTGTCGCGCAGGTCTTTCAACTGTGTCTGCGGCCCCTTGAAAGAGCTCTGGACAGAGGGGGCCATGATCGATTTCTTCACATCGGCATGACCGCAGACGGCACAGGTCACGTGGCCGGCCGTTCGCAGCGCATCGTAGGCGCCTGCCGACTGAAACCAGCTTTCGAACGTGTGGTCCTGCGGGCAGGTAAGCGTGTATCTGATCATGTTCCAATCCTTGCCACCTACATAGTCCTGCGCGGGGCGGACGCAATCAGGTGGATGGATCAAACTCTCGCACGATCTTGGCCAGAAGCGGGTCGGGCACACGTTTCGCGGCCTTCCTGCGGCTCATCCAGGCACGTGTGCGCTGGGTGTGTTCGGGGAAGACGTCGTGTTCTTCGGTGACTTCAAGGGGGTAGACCATCACGACGACGGGCAGGCGGCGTGTCGGCAGGACCTTGCGATCGGAATAGACGCCCAGACAGTGCTCCGACACGATGCCGACAAGCCCTGCCTCTTCCCAGGCTTCGATCGCTGCGGCCTGACTGGGCGTCTTGTCCGCCATCGGCCAGCCTTTCGGCAGGATCCACCTTTGGGTCATGCGAGACGTCACAAGGCAGACCCTGATCTTGCCGTCGTCATCGCGCTTCCAGCAAAGTGCGGCGAATTGCGCCCGCACCTCGCGCTTTTCGCCCTTGCGCAACCGGAGCGACAGACCGCCGCGTTTCGTCCGGGCAAGACGTTTCAGAGTGGCGGGGCGCTTCATTCGTCTTAACTAACCGTATCATGAACGTATTGGCCACTGTGCAGTCTGAACGCCAAATGAAAAGCCCGCTTTTCATCGGGTCCGAGATCTATCGGCATTCCACCTATGGTGACTGGCATCCCTTGCGAATCCCGCGCGTTTCCACGGTGATCGACCTTGGGCGGGCGCTGGGCTGGCTGGGGCAGAAGACCTACGTCACATCACCCCGCGCCAAGCCTGCGGCCCTGACGGGGTTTCATACCCCGCGCTATCTGGCCGCCCTGCAACAGGCCGAAGCCGACGGCGCAGTCAGCGAAGAGGTCCGCCGCCGTCATCACCTCGGCACGGCTGCCAATCCCGTTTATCCCGAAGTGTATCGCCGGCCCGCGACCGCTGCGGGGGCATCGCTTTGGGCGGGTGAACGTCTGCGCGATGGTGGCATAATTCACTCGCCAGCGGGCGGCACGCATCACGGGCTGCCGGATCGCGCCAACGGGTTCTGCTACCTGAACGATGCGGTGCTGGCGATCCAGTCCCTGCGCCGAAATGGTGCGCAGCGGATCGCCTACGTCGATATCGACGCGCACCATTGCGACGGAGTGGAATATGCCTTTGCCGAAGATCCCGAAACGCTGCTGATTTCGACGCACGAGTCCAACCGCTGGCCACGCACCGGGCCGATCGACAAGGTTGGGGCGGGCAACATCTTCAACCTGCCGGTGCCACGGGGTCTGCACGATGACGACATGGCACTCATTCGCGACACCGTGATCCTGCCTGCCGTCGCTGCCTTTCGCCCCGACGCCATCGTCCTGCAATGCGGTGCCGACGCCGTGCTGGAAGACCCGCAATCGAAACTGGCCCTGTCGAACAACGCCCATTGGCAGATCGTGTCTGCCTTGCGACCGCTCAGCCCGCGCTACCTTGTGCTGGGCGGTGGCGGTTACAACCCGTGGTCCGTCGGACGGCTCTGGACAGGTGTGTGGGCCACCCTGTCAGGCGCCGAAATCCCTGATGTTCTGCCGCCGGAAGGCCGCGCCGTTCTGCAAGCTTTGCGGTGGGAAGGGCAGCGCCGTATCAAGGAGCCGCCGGTGTCATGGACCCACACCATGCGGGACAAACCGCGCGGCGGACCCATTGCCGACGACGTGCGCTCTGGTGCCGCCAAGCTGGCAGCACGTCTGGTCGCGGTGGTGTAGTGTTTGCGGATGGGTCGCGGTGCCGATGCGTCTTCCAGACCTTATGATCGCGTCCAACGTCAATTAGACCGGTGGCCTCTCCTGCGGCATTCTGTTGCGAGGGTTGTGCCGATTGTTCTGGCGCAGAGCCTCAAGAATGGAGGAGAGACCACATGAAGGATAGCATGTTTATTGGGCTGGACGTCCACAAAGCGACAATATCTGTGGCTGTAGCGGATGGCGAGCGCGGGGGAGAAGTGCGAGACTGGGGTAAGCTACCCAATCGACCAGATCGTGTGCGCAAACTTGCGGAGCAACTGGGTTCCAAAGGTCGCAAACTGTATTTCTGCTACGAGGCCGGCCCTTGCGGCTATGGCCTTTACCGTCAACTTGTCGAACTCGGGCATGATTGTATAGTTGTTGCCCCTTCGCTCATCCCATTGAAAGCGGGGGACCGTGTGAAAACAGATCGCCGTGATGCGCGCATGCTTGCCAAATTGCATCGCGCCAGCGAATTGACATCTGTCTGGGTTCCGGACGTCGAACATGAAGCGATGCGTGACCTGGTCCGCGCACGCGCCTCGGCCGTTCGCGCCGCAAATCAAGCCCGCCAACATCTTCAGAGCTTTTTGCTCAGACATGGCCGCCACTATCCCGGCAAGAAAAGTTGGACCAAGGCCTATCGGCGCTGGTTGTCGGCGAACCGGTTTGACCACAGCGCCCAACAGATCGTTTTCCAGGATTACATTCACGCCGTGACCGACGCCGAAGCGCGCGTCGCACGACTTGAGGCGCAGATTGCTGAACTGCTCCCGGATTGGAGTCTCGCCCCCGTTGTCGAGGCGATACAGGCCATGCGCGGAGTTGCCTTCATTGTCGCGGTCACGGTGGTGGCAGAAGTTGGAGACTTCCGCAGGTTCCCAACGCCTCGCCAGCTTATGGCCTATCTCGGCTTAACCCCGACCGAGCATTCCAGTGGCAACACAGTTAGGCGCGGCGGCATAACGAAAGTCGGTAGCAGCCTCGCGCGCCGCGTACTGATCGAAGGCGCCTGGAGCTACAGGATGCAACCACGTGTCGGTCGCAAGCAGGTAGATCGAATGGAAGAGCTCCCTCAAGCCGTTCGCGACATCGCTTGGAAAGGCCAGTTGCGCATGTGCCAACGCTACAAACACCTGGTGGGGTCCGGTAAACCGCCGGTGGTGGCGAACACAGCAATTGCACGAGAAATGGCCGGCTTCATCTGGGCGATTGCGCAGGAGGTCACCCCCGCCTGACGCTCATTCATCACAAACGCAACACCCCGTTCAGCTGATGTGCAAATCTGGGGGTGGAACACGGTGGAGAATCCTTGGGAAACATTGTGAGCCAGTCCCTGAAGGCTGACGCTCGTTTCCAGAAAGAGGCAGCTCCAGGACGTAACCACGGTCATGCGGTATCCAACCCGCGCATGAGAGTATGCTCAACCGTCGTCTCAGTTCCACCTCCAGCCTTGCACATCTATATAATGACGCCTCCGGCGATTGGGCCGGTCGGCTCGGCGTGACAAAACCATTGACTGCGATCATGAGAGTGTCCGGACGGTCATTCGAGGTCTGCAGGAAGCCCCAACAGGTCTTCGACAATCGCGACCCTGACCAGACACTCCTGTTCATCTCCTGCGGCTGCGGCCTCTGCTGCATCCATCCGCAACCACATCAGGGCCGTGGCATGTTCTTCTTTCAAAAGCGGGCCGGATCGCATCGAGTCCAGCGTTTGCGCAAGGCGATCGACGCATCCCGTGGTCTCGGAGGCGGCACCATCGCCTGCGCTGGCCAAGGTAGCGGAAAGGATCGACATGCAGACGGCGACAGTGCGGGTCATAGTGCGGATCATGATGCGTCTCTTATGTGCGTGACGACATCCATGAAGTCCTGCACACGGGCTGTTTCCACCTCGTTCCACCATACGCCATCGCGTTTGAGCGATGACCCGATGATGACGCCGTTCGCCTTTGCCAAAATGCGCTGCGCGTTTTCCCGCGTCACTCCCGACCCGACAAGAACCGGAAGGCCAGTGGCTGAAGTAACCTCGGTCAACTCCTCGTCCGAGGCTGCGTCGCCCGTGCGTTGGCCGGTCGCAATGATTGCATCGGCATCGAAGAACTCAAGATCTCGGGTCAACTCTGTCACGGTCCTGTCACCCGTTATTGCGTGAGCTCCGTGCTTTACATGGCTGTCTGCAAAGACAGCAACGTCCCCTGCGGAGATTTGACGGCGGTAGCGCAACGCAAGTGCCGCCTCGCCATCAAGAAAGCCCTCGTTGGCCACGTAGGCATTGGCCCATTGGTTGACCCGGATGAACGAAGCGCCGCTGGCGGCTGCAACCGCGAAAGCCGGAACAGGCGCATTTGCAAGAACGTTGATGCCGGTCGGAAGGCCGGTTTCCGCGATCGCACGTGTGGTCACGGCCGTCATGAACGCCGCAGTCTCGTGCCCAATGTCCTGCGGACGCAGGAAGGGCACGTCGCCATGGTTTTCGATGATCAGACCGTCGATCCCCCCTTCGGCGTAGGCAAGGCAGTCGCGAAGGGCCGCGTCGTAGATCTCCTGGATTGGCCGGCCATCATAGCGCGGGCTTCCGGGAAAGGCCGGACAATGAACAACACCGATGGCGACTCGGTCTTTTTTGAAGATTTTCAATATGGTCGAGCCTTCTCGGGCGTTGGATGAGATGGTCAAAGGGGTTGCTCCTTGGGCTTTGACGTTTTCAAACCGCCTGTTTTTAGGCACTTGGAAACAAATTTTAGGTGGTCGCAATAAATCATTTGCTTACGACGCTGATCTTGTCAAGAATTGAAACTATTCAAAAACAAGACAGGGAGACGACAATGTTTAGGTTATTCAAGGGAACGACAGCTGCTGCGGCACTTGCTGCAACGGCTTTGATCGCGCCTCAACAGGCGTCGGCGCAGGATGGTCCCACGATTTGTTTCGTGACCTTCTCGCTCCAGATCGCCTATTTCCAGTCCAGCGTCGAAGGCGGTGAACGGGCCGCCGAGGACCTTGGCGTCGAGTTGATCGTGCTTGACCCACAGGCGGACGCGACCCGTCAGGTGACTTTGACAGAGGACTGCATTTCGCGTCAGGTCGACGCGATCGTGCTTGATCCAATCGAGAGCAACTCGCTTCTGGGGCCGATCAGCCAGGCGGAAGACGCAGGCATTCCCGTGGTGACGCTGGACACCTATATCGACCACCCCAACGTGTTGGCGCTTATCGGTGTGCCGCAATACGATGCCTCTCTGGAGTTCGGGCGCTATGTCGCGGGATACATCGCAGGGGCGATGGACGGCGAGGCGAAGGTCGGCCTGATGATCGCGTCCTCCGAGGTGCAGATTGCCCGCCGTGACGGTTTTGTCGAAGCGTTGGAATCTGTTCCGGGCGCCGAAGTGGTGGCGGAAGGCGACGGCCGCAACATTCTCGAGACAGCCACCTCTGAAGCGGAAGACATGTTGACCGCGAACCCGGACATCAACGTGATCTACGCGACGGGCGATCCGCAGCTTCAGGGCGCTCTTGCCGCCGGACTAAGCCAGAACCGGGATATCGCGTTCTTCGGCTGGGACGACATTCCGCAGCCGTTCATCGCGCCGCTTGAAGAAGGCCGGCTTGTCGGCTTCCTGAAGCAGTCGCCCGACTACGGCGGTGAGCAGGCAGTGCGACTTCTGGTAGATCACCTGAACGGTGAAGAGATAACGGATCGCGTCAGCTACAATCCCTCGATTGTCACGCCTTACAACGTCGACGAGTTCCGTTGATATCAATCGCCCGACCCGTTTCCGGGTCGGGCATCCTTTCCTGAAAGAGAGAGCCAAAGGGTGTCGCAGATTTCTTCTCAATCCTCGCCACGCAGGCCCGCCTTGGACAAGCGAACCCTTGCGGTCTTCCTTGTCCGCTACGGAATGTTCATCGCTCTCGCGCTCTGGATGATCGGCATGAGCCTGTCGTCCGAGTATTTTCTGACATGGACGAACCTGCTGAATGTCTCGCGACAGGCTGCTCCGATCATCATCATCGGGGTTGGTATGACATTCGTCATGGCGACTGCGGGGATCGACCTGTCGGTCGGCGCGACCGTTGCGCTGGTGTCGGTCATGACCGCAAGCTGGCTGACGCTTGGGCTTCCGGCCCTTCTGGTCATACCGCTGATCATAATCGCAGGGGCGGGTGTCGGTGCTCTGAACGGCTTTATCATAACCCTCGGGGTGCCCGCTTTTGTCGTTACCCTGGCCGCGCTCACCTCTATTCGCGGCGTGGCCTTCGTCTATTCCGATGGCTACGCGGTCCCGATTTCCGACCCGGTTTTCGTATGGATCGGGCGGGGCGATGTGCTGGGGATCAACACGCCGTTCCTGATCGCGATCATCGTCGCGGCAGGCGGGTGGTTTCTGCTCAACAGGACGCGCTTTGGGCTTTATGCGCTTGCCACGGGCGGGCGCGAAGAGGCGGCGCGCGTGATGGGCTTGTCGATCAACAAGATCAAGGTGATGGTCTATGCGCTGACGGGCGCACTTGCCGGCCTTGCCGGAATCGTAATCTCGGCCCGCCTGTCGAACGGGTCGCCCAATGCCGGTGTCATGCTCGAGCTTGAAGTGATCGCGGCCACTGTTCTTGGTGGCACCAGCCTGTTCGGTGGACGAGCCACCATTATGGGAACCGTTGTCGGCGCATTGCTGATCAACTTCGTGCGAAACGGTCTGAACCTTCTGGGGGTCAACCCCTACTGGGTTCAGGTTGTCACTGGCGTCATTCTGGTCCTCGCGGTACTCATGAACACCGTGTTGAACCGCAAGGTCGAAAGCTGGGCACGTGCAGCACCCGAGGAGAAGGAATGACCACCGGAAACTTTATCGAAATGCGGGGCATTACGAAAACCTTCGGCGCGGTAACAGCGCTGTCCGACGTCGACCTGACGCTTCCCCAAGGTGGCGTTCTCGGATTGATCGGCGACAATGCGGCGGGGAAATCGACGCTGATGAAAATCCTTGCCGGAGCCATTTCGCATGACCACGGCAAAATTCTGATCGACGGCCAGCCAGCCCTGTACAACCACCCGATCGGAGCCCGCGAGGCCGGGATCGAGATGATCTATCAGGATTTCGCGCTGGTCCCTGAACTGACGGTTGCACAGAATATCTTTCTGGGCCGCGAGATCACGAAGAACCGTGGTGGCATACGGGTTCTCGACCGCGAGACGATGAATCAAAGCGCCGAGGAAATGTTCGGCGCCTTGGGGCTGCGGGTGCCCGCCGTCACATTGCCGGTGCAATCCCTGTCGGGCGGGCAGCAGCAAGCGGTGGCAATCGCACGCGCAACGGGGTTTGACGCCAAGCTTGTCATCATGGACGAACCTACGGCAAACCTTGGTGCCCCGGCCATCGAGAAGGTGCGCGAGACCATCACCAGACTGAAGACCAACGGCGTTGCGGTCATTATCATCAGCCACAGGCTCGAGGATATCTTTGCCGTCGGCGACGGGTTTCTGGTCATGAAACAGGGCCGTGTCGTTGGGCAGCGTGATGTTGAAGACACCGACAACGCGGATCTGGTCGAAATGATCGTCACCGGTCAGGACCCGCGAAAGGCCAAAGCCAAGGCGCATGCGGTTAAAGTGCCAAGCACGACGGCATGAAGCGGCGCGTCAATCTCAGTGACGTCGCGGCGGCGGCCAATGTATCGGCTGGCACTGTCTCGAATGTGCTGAACACGCCGGAACGTGTGCGCCAGACGACGCGTGACAGGGTCTACCAGGCGATGCGGGACCTCGGCTATCGTCAGGGTGGCTTTGTCTTTCCGGCAGACCCCTCAACCGAGCAGATCGGGGTAGCTTCCGGCAACGAAGATCTGCCTCTGCTTGTGTCCGTCGGCTACATTTCGGTCGATATGATCGCGCGGATCGGTGTCATGCCGCACCGGAACGACAGGGTCACGGCAGATCAGATTTCCAAGAGGCTGGGCGGCCCTGCGGCTAACGTCGCCGTCGCTGCAGCTGCTCTTGGTTCGCCTTTTGGCCTTGAAGTGGAGTTGGCGACTGCGATCGGCAGGGATGCCGACAGCTTGTGGGCGCTCGAGCAGTTGGCACGACTTGGCGTGCGGGCCCACGCGGTCCGCAGCCCTTTCCGTGAACGCCTCTCGCGCTGTATCGTGATCATCGAAGAGAACGGCGGGCGCACGAAGATCAATGAACCCCTCGACCTCGATCGGGAAAATCTGATCTCGCATCTGCCGTCAAACCGTGTCCGCAGGCGCAGCCATCTCCATTTCGAAGGGTATCATGCCACAGCGATGATGCCGGCAGTTTCATCGTTGCGTGACCGCGGTTGGAGCATCAGCACACAAGACACCGGCCTGCCAAGGCAGTATTCCACCCCAGAGGGATTTCGGTCCCTTCTTTCAGCGCTTGATACCGTCTTCATCAATCGCAGGACAGCCTATCGAATCCTTGGTCAGCAGCTACCATCGGAACAACTGGCGAATGCCATGGCGGACTTCCTGGTCGAGACGGGCAATCCGTCTTGCCAGGTCGTCCTGACACTGGGAATGGACGGCGCCGCGGTGTTTCCCGGACAGGCCGCACGGCAGGTCCAGCGCGCAACCGCGCCATCCGTCCAGATCGTTGACGGCACCGGGGCAGGCGATGGTTTTGTCGGGGCCTATCTTGCGCAGTGGCTCCACGAGGAGAATGCAGACCGGGCCGCCGCACGGGCCTGCGTCGCGGCAAGCTTGGTCATGACGGCAGAGGGGGCACAGGGGCGGCAGTCATCGACCGCCGAGATCGAGGACTGCCTGAAAGAGCAAGCCGTATGACCCTCTTCGTCGTCGGGAATGTCACGGAAGATATCGTCTTCGGCCTCCCCCGGTTGCCGGACGAGGGAGAGACATTGATCGCCGACAGCCGGATCAGCGACATAGGCGGCAAAGGGCTGAATCAGGCCTTGATTGCCGGCAGATGCGATATGCCGGTCCGTCTGATCGCTCCGGTTGGACACGACGATGTGGGACGCCGCACAAGGGCGCTTGTCGCAGCCGAGCCCTTCGAAGCGATACTGATCGAGAAAGAGGGAGCAACCGACCAATCCATCATCGCCGTCGCCTACAACGGAGAGAACCACATCATTTCCAGCGCCTTCGCGGCCAGCGCCCTGACCGAAGACGATGTCGTGACGGTGGCAGGGGATGCGGGGTCCACGGATCGGATCCTGATGCAGGGTAACCTTTCACAAGAGACGACGTTTGCCTTGCTGGCATGGGCACATGACCGAGGCATCGAAACCACGATCAATCCCTCACCGATCCGATGGGCGTATGGTCAAATGTGGCCCCTGATCGACCGTCTGGTTTTGAACAGCCACGAACTTGCAACGCTATCGGGGCATGCCGATCTTGACCGAGGCCTAGACGATCTTGCCTCCAGAGGCGTGCGCGAGATCATCGTCACCCGAGGCGGCGATGGTGCGGTCTTTGCGTCTGGTCAGGTCCGTCACGGGGTTGCGGCAGCGCCGGCGAACGTCGTGGACACGGCAGGCGCGGGCGACACGTTCTGCGGCGTATTCATGGCGGCTTTGCACAAAGGGCACGACCATGTCACTGCAATGAAGATCGCCGCGCGCGCAGCGGCAATCACAATTGGACGCAACGGGACCTGGTCCGCATTCCCGTCGGCAAAGGAACTGTCCGACCTTTTTGCCGCATCGGACCCCGAGGCGTCAGTATGAGACCAGGCAAGAACTCCACGAACAGCCTTTCCAATCTGTCCCTTTTCGGTGCCCAAGAGACCCGTTTTGCCAGCCTTGCAAGGAAAGCTGCCCTTGCAGCCTTGCACTGGTCAAAGGGGCGGCTTTCAAACCGGCACCACGCTGGCGGACCTATGCCTGCGCGCGTGACTGATGCCGTGGCACCACGGGCTGTCGCCAAGCCTTGTGGCCGACAGTAAAGCCGTAGTGTTTGCGTCGTTTGCTGTGTTAGCTTTGGGCATCAACGACCGCAAAAAATATCGGAAAAGAAAGCAAATACTCGTGGTTTTCAACGCGCGTTTATCCAGCCTCCGTCGCGCGAAATGACCCGATGGCTTTCTGGGAGCGGTAATATTCTCTTTCGCAGAAACAACGTGCCGGCCCTGCTTGCATTCCTGGTCGTGGCCGCTGGATGGTTTGCCGCCGAGATGCAGGCCAGGAAAAGTCATATCGAAGATCAACGGGCTATAATTTCGGGTCAGGTGGCCTTGCTGCGTGCTGATCTGGAAGGCGCGGTAAATGGACCGATCCAACTGGTGCGAGGGTTGATTGCGGTGATCGAAACCGAGCCTGATATGGATCAGGCGCGCTTCGCAGAATTGGCTGGCAGGTTGATCGACAACGAACCGTCGCTGCGCAACATTGCCGCTGCTCCGGACATGGTCATCCGGATGATGTATCCGATCGAGGGCAATGAACAGGCCATTGGCCTCGACTACAACAGCATCCAAGAACAGCGAGAGGCGGCCCTGCGCGCGCGTGATATCGGGGACCTGGTTCTGGCCGGGCCGGTGGACCTGGTGCAGGGCGGGTTGGGCTTCATCGGACGCTACCCGGTGTTTTTGCGGAACGGCAATGGTCCTCCGGTGTTCTGGGGACTTGTCTCTGCGGTTATGGATCTCGACGTTTTGTATGCGCAGGCCGGGCTGCGCGATGATCTGCCTTTCTCGGTAACGCTGACGGGCCGTGATGCGACCGGTTCAGAAGGGCAGAGCTTTTTCGGACCTGAGATCACGCCAGAAGACATGCCAGTCGTTGGGACTGTCCAGTTGCCTACGGGCACATGGCAGATTGCAGCGTTGCCACATGGGGGCTGGCAAACCCGGGATTTGCGAATTTGGACCATCCGTGCACTGTTGTTCTTGGCAGCTGCACTGATCCTGGTTCCCAGTATAGAGATGGGGCGCTCGATGGAGGCGCGCGAACGCGCGATCGAAGACCTGGAAGCCGCCAATACAGCCCTGCAGCATCAGATGCACGAAATTGAATCCGCACGTGCTGCTCAGGCGGACGCAGAGGTGCAGCTACGTCAGTCCCAGAAGCTTGAGGCCGTGGGTCAACTGACTGGTGGCGTGGCCCATGACTTCAACAACCTGCTCACCGTGATCCTTGGCAATGCCGAGATGTTGGCGGATGAACTGGTCGATCAGGACAATTTGCGCGAACTCGCAAGAATGACCGCAAGTGCAGCTGAACGCGGGTCCCAACTGACCAGCCGTCTTCTTGCTTTTTCAAGACAACAGCCCCTGCAGCCCCGCGTGTTGAATGTCAGCGAGCAGATATGCGACGGGTTCGAGCTTCTTTTGCGTCGCACGCTGCCCGAAACCTTCACCCTCCATATCGAGAGCGCTGAAAGCCTATGGCTGGCCGAGATCGACCCAAGCCAGTTGGAGTCTGCGCTTTTGAATGTCGTGCTCAACGCCCGCGACGCAATGCCGGACGGGGGGCAGATCAAGATAGCGATGGAAAATGCCGTGCTTGGTGATGATTTCGTGTTGAACGATCCGGACTTCGAAGCTGGCCAGTACATCATGATCACCGTGACGGATGCCGGCCACGGGATGCCTGAGGACACGCTTTCGCGGGTATTCGAACCCTTCTTCACAACCAAGGACGTTGGAAGCGGTTCCGGGCTGGGGTTAAGCATGGTCTATGGATTTGTGAAGCAATCGGGTGGCCATGTCCGCGTCTCGTCCGAGCCCGAAAATGGCACTTCGGTGTCTCTCTACTTTCCTCGGTCACAGCGCGACTACGTGCAAAGCCATACCGGTCGCAGCCTTCAGCCGATCTCCGGTGGCACAGAGACGATACTTGTTGTCGAGGACGACGAACTGGTGCGCGAACACGTGCGCGCAAACCTGCTCGGCCTGGGCTATGAGGTCGTCGAGGCCGAGAACGGGCCGGAGGCGATGGAAATCCTGAAACAGAAGCGCGATATCGACCTGCTTTTCACGGATGTTGTGCTTTCTGGCGGCATGAACGGACAAGTGCTGGCTGACGCGGCCAGGGCGCTGCGTCCCGATTTGAAAGTGCTTTTCACCTCGGGATATACAGAAGACACGATGGTCCATCACGGACGGCTTGACCCGAAGGTTGAACTTCTCAGCAAGCCCTACCGCCGTATTCAACTCGCAGAGAAGCTTCGCGAAGTGATGGGATAGTGCTGACCCGTGCGAATTGATGCGCGCCCGAGGACGGATATGTAGCGGGAATTTCTGTCCGCATTTGACACACTGAACCAACGCGCCTCATCTTTTGGCAAGCGTTCAATCGAAACTCAGCACGGTGCCACGAATTGAGGGGACGCACTCAGAATGTTTGAAGTCATTACAATCAGCTTTGCGTTCTTTTTTGGCCTTGCTGTGCGGCAGATCGGCCTGCCACCTCTCGTCGGGTTTCTGGCTGCCGGGTTCGCGATCAATATTTTTGGCCCGTCACTCGGAATCCCCGAATACTCTGGCGAGACGCTCCATTATGTCGCGCATCTGGGCGTTCTGATGCTGCTCTTTACAGTCGGGCTCAAAATCAAGCTTGAACAGATTGCGCAGCCGCAGGTGGTGGGTGGTGCGCTTTTGCACTTCGCCATCTCGGTGGCTGTGTTCACGCCGGGTCTCAAGCTGTTCATGGGACTGGATTGGAACAGCGCGCTGCTCATTGCCATTGCGCTGTCGTTTTCCTCGACCGTGCTGGCCGCGAAACTGCTGGAGGGCAAGCGCGAATTGGGGGCCTTTCACGGGCGCACGGCCATCGGCGTTCTGATTGTGCAGGATATCATTGCGCTGGTGGTCCTTGCCGTCTGGTCGGGGCAGGCTCCGAATATATGGGCATTGCTGGTATTTGGTGTGCCACTGCTGCGCCCGGTATTGCACAAGTTGCTGGATTTCGCGGGCCACGACGAGTTGCTGGTGCTGATGGGGATGATGCTGTCGCTGGTGATCGGTGGCATGGGGTTCGAGGCGATGGGGCTGTCGTCGGAAATCGGAGCCTTGGTCATGGGGGTGCTGCTGTCCACCCATAGCCGCGCCAAGGAACTTGGCGACTCGCTCTGGTCGCTCAAGGAAATCTTTCTTGTGGGCTTTTTCCTGCAAATCGGTTTGACCGGCCTGCCGGATTGGGGGGCCGTGGTCTTTGCCGTGGCCGCGGGCATCGCGCTGGCCCTCAAGGGCGTGCTTTTCTTTGGCCTCATGGTGGCATTCAAGCTAAGGGCACGTAGTGCTTTTCTGACGGCACTCAGCCTGACGGCCTATTCCGAATTCGGGCTGATCGTCGCCGCCGGCGTATTGCCCGAATACCTCGTGCCACTGGCCATCGCAGTGTCGATTTCCTTCGTGATCTCGGCACCGCTCAACCGCTTTGCGCATCCTCTTTACGAGCGGTTCGAGGACAGGTTGCGCGCCTTCGAGCGCGACACCATCCACCCCGACGAGCAACCCAAAGACATGGGGGATGCTGACGTGCTGATCTTTGGAATGGGCCGCACCGGCAGCGCCGCATATCGGCATATGGAAGAGCAGGGATTCAAGCCGCTTGGCCTTGATGCCGACACCTACAAGGCCAAGGCGCATCACGACGCCGGGCGCAACGTGATGTTCGCCGATGCCGAGGACAGCAACTTCTGGCGCAGTTGCAACCTTGGCCAGATCAAGGCCGCGATCCTTGCGATGGACGATATAGAGGCCAAGTTGATCGCGGCGCGGTCTCTGCGGCAGCGTGGCTTCAAGGGGCCGGTCGTGGCGCACGCGCTGCACGAGTCGCACCAAGAGCAGATCCACGAGGCTGGCGCGGATTACGCCTACCTTACAATGAACCAGGCCGGTATCAGCCTTGCAGAGCAGACCGCCGAGGCCATGAAAGCAGGCTGAAAAGATCACAGGATATCGGTCATAACCTGCGAGAATCCTTGTCTTCGCTCGCACCATCCGCCGGCTCGGTTCCCGACGCGCGTGGCCGGTCTGGTGACGCTGCAATTCGGTGTCCAACCGGACATCGGGGAGCAAAAATGGGCCGACTGGGTCATCAATCAGTGGAGTGGAGCCCGCCGCCCCGAAAATCGTGGGGCACTGGACGCTGTACAGCGCAGTAAAATAGGGAAAAAATTGGAACCGTGGCAGCCCGTAGGGGTCTACTCGTTCCTTTTAAAATCAATCGCTTAGGTCTGCTAACCTGCGAAAAACGCTCCTTTGGGGAAAAAACGATATTGCCGGAACCTGCTAACCACCTTTTTGGTGTGCAGCCGGCGGACTGGCGATGAGCAGTAGCATGATCAAATATCCCATTGAGGACAAATCTGACGACAAGGCTTGGGCGCTGGACCATCCTAATGCACACCGGCTTTTAAGAGAAATCCTGTTTCGGTGGCGGGGTTCGAACATAAAGAAACGTGGTTGGCCAGGGCATTGGACTGTGTATCCACTCGAGCGCTGGAAAGAGTGGTCGGGCCTGTCGCCTCACCAGCTCAAACGCGAGCTAACCGCAATTATTCATGAAGCCCCTGTTTTGGCGCGTGGGGCGATGTTTGAAGGCCCTTTGCTTTTGGATGCCCATAGGTGATCGGCGCCCGAATTGCGCATCGGGCGTTTTCAACGATCTGGG
>Ga0307960_1000068_pt1 | contig 54668 bp, 31 predicted proteins | sample OrgLakmetagen542_FD_201832 | JGI IMG/M metagenome (GOLD analysis project Ga0307960, IMG submission 201832) | Saline water microbial communities from Organic Lake, Antarctica - #542 | ecosystem: Environmental > Aquatic > Non-marine Saline and Alkaline > Saline | place: Antarctica: Organic Lake... | reverse complement strand
ATTGGGTCGGATTTGGCCTCCCCCGCCCCTGGCGGGACGGGGGCCAAATCCGCCGGCGTCCCTCACGGGTTGGCGCCCCTCACGGGGCCAATTACGACGCATACGCCACCCTCACGGGTCCGACTCTGCGAGCGAACCTACCCCCCCGAAGGGGGGGAGGGACTAGCGAGGCTAGTTCGCTCGCACTCGAATAAATTTCGTAGGTCCCCCTCACGGGTTCCATATATATGGGAGCGGAGGTCGGATTTTTGTAGGTTCGCTCAGCGAGCGAACCTAGCCTCGCAAATAGCGGGTCTATTCGCTCGGACGGACGCAAAAATCCGAGCGCTTACCCGTCAGGGACGCTTTAGCGTCCCTGACGGGTAAGCGACCTTATTACGCTTTAGCGTCCCTCACGGGTAAGCGACCCCCTCACGGGGACCCCCCTACGGGGGCCCGTGAGGGGGGCAGGAGACCCCATATATATGGGAGGGGGACCTACGGACCCGTCCCGCCAGGGGCGGGGGCGCCTCCCTCACGGGTTGACCCCCCCCGTAGGGGGGAGGCCCGTGAAGGCGGCTCCCCCGCCCCTGGCGGGACGGGTCCGACCCAATTCCGACTCCCCCCACGGATATAAGGGGGAGCGAACCAACCCCCCAAAGGGGGGAGCGACTAGGGAGTCTATTCGCGAGTATACGCAATTTATTCGACAAGGGGATCGCCGCGAGTCAGTGCCCGAGTACGAGTAAAAGACTTATGTATAGATTGAAAAAAGGAAAAAGCTCTAAGGTGAGCATATTTTAAAGTAGTGTTTGTTTAACGATATATATTCTGAAGTGTATATCGTTTAGTGTGAAGACCTATCGTCGCATGTTTGGTTGTTGTATTATGACTTCTCATATCGAAGAAAATCTTCGATTTTCTTCGAGATCTCCGCGTTTTTCGTCGAAAAACGCGGACATAATAAAAAGTCGAATCGTCGGTCCCCCCGTGGCCCCCCCCCAAGAGGGGGCCGACGGGGGGACCGCAGGGGGGATAGTTTTAAATATCTTCGATATCCCCTCTTATATATATATATATATAAGGGGGGATAATCTTCGAGAAAAGATTTCATAACAGAATATCCATAAAGTAAATTTACTTATTTACGCAAGGTTTTACGTGAGAAACCTTACGAGTGGGCTAGCCAAAAGGTGGCATGCAAGTAGGATGTTTTAACCCTCTTTAAAGAGGGTTAAAACATCCTACTGCGGGTGGAGACGGCCGCTGATACCCGTCCCGCCAGGGGCGGGGGAGGCCGTATAGACCAAATCGTACTGTTGACTAGTAAGCTTAATTGGGTTGTAATAGTCCACCCGCAGGGTATACTATTACAACCCAATTAAGCGATCTCCCTACCTTAGCACGTCCAATAAAATTTTTACATTATGTCGAGCATTGCGCTTTATTGTTGTACTTCGCACATAACTTTTAAAAGTCGAATTTTTAAATATCTAAGATATTTAAAATCTTTAGGTCCGCTCCCTTATATATGGGGGCGGAGGACGCGTCCCTAACGGGTTTGCCCCGTGAGGGATGCGCTAGGAATTCGCCCCCCCCCTACGGGGGGAGGGTCGCGATCGCGAATTACGACTCAGCGCTGCCCTCACGGGTCCTGCCCTCCCCCCTACGGGGGGTCGAGGTCGCTTCCCTCACGGGTTTGCGTGCCTCCCCCTTACGGGGGGGGGCAATTTAAGCGCTAGGAATTGTCTGCCCCCCCCCGCAGGGGGGAGGCAGACAATTCCGACGCAAGTAGCAGACTTCAGAACCCTCTTTCTCAAAAGTCTAATTTTTCAATATTGAAAATATTCGAGAAAAGGTGGGTCGAAGATCTGCGAGTTCCCCTCACGGGTCCCTTCGACCCCGTCAGGGGCGCTCCGAGTCTATTCGCGAGTAAAGGTCTTTTCGCGCCTCCCTCCCCGTGAGGGGGGCGCGTCCCTCACGGGTCCCTTCGACCCCGTGAGGGGGGCGCGTCCCCCGCCCCTGGCGGGACGGGTCCCTTCGACCCCGTGAGGGGCGCTCCGAGTCTATTCGCGAGTACGACTTTTATAGAATTTTATTCTATACCGTAACAAAATTCCTTTATATAGGAATTTCCCCCCCCCCCCCTTCGGGGGGGAGGGATCGACGATGTTTTCGTGTACTCGCGACGATCCCCTTAGGGATCGTCGCTCCCCTTAGGGATCGTCGCGAGTACCAGCGTAATTGGCCTGCACGACCCTATACAAATAGGGTCGTGCAGGCAACCCGTGAGGGACGCTGCATACGCCAATTCCGAGCGCGTCCCCCGCCCCTGGCGGGGGACGCGTCCTCCGCTCTGCGAGCGGACCTACAAAAATCCGAGCGCTTACCCGTGAGGGACGCTGGGGCGGCGCGTCCCTCACGGGTAAGCGACCTCGGGGGACCCGTGAGGGGGGCAGGAGACCCGTGAGGGGGACCTATAAAACATCGTCAATAGAATTTTATTCGAGAAAAGGAATCAAACATACTTAGTTTAAAAATTAGAAATTTATTGAAGGAAAATTATGGCAAATTTAGTAATGGTTATTGCAAAACTTCCTGAAGCTTATGCACCTTTTTCACCCATTGTTGACGTTTTACCTATTATTCCAGTATTGTTTATTTTATTAGCTTTCGTTTGGCAAGCTTCAGTTAGTTTTAGATAATTATTAATATCTTAATAAAAGAGTAAAAGTCTTCAGTATTTAAAGCTGTTATTTATAGGGACTAGTTACACATATATATGTGTAACTAGTCCCTATAAATAAATTTATTTGTTTATTTTGCCTCTAAAAAAGGGGGTAGGTACTTTCATCAGTACAAAAACAAAGTAGAAGGAGGTCCCTTAAGTGGGTAATGCATCGTTATGGGCGTACGGGGGGCGGATTTGTCTGTAGCACAAATCCGCCCCACTTAAGCGACCCCCTTCTTCTACTTTGTTTTAATATCTTCAAGAAAAGAAAAGTCGAAGTTTTCCCCCCCCTTATATCCGCGGGGGAAAAATATTCGAGTTTATCGAATAAATTTATATATAAATTTATTCGATAAAGATTTCGTAATAATGATAATCGAATCTTTGTACGGGAGAGAATATATTAATCTATGAGCACCCCAAAAAATCCAAGTATTGTTAAGGACAACTGCGTTGTCCTTAACAATACTTGGATTTTTTGACTCTGTTAAAATGGGAGGAGGGAGACAAACATCGAACTAGCTGACTTAGCACACTACAATACAATTCATTTTGTACGAGTAAAAGTTGCCGTCCGAAGCCCTTAAAAAAAGGACAGGAGTGTAGTAAACTCTAACTTTTGGGCACTAAATAATAAATCAACTCATTGAGTTGATTTTAAAAATGGAATTTACATTAAACTAAAATAGTTTAAAAGTCGAAGTTTTAAATATCTACGAGCGGACTCACGAATCTCGTCTGCTCGAATCGTCCGAGGGGACGATTCTATATTTAAAATCTTTAGGTCCCCCTCCCTTATATATGGGGTCTCCTGCCCCCCCTCACGGGCCCCCTACGGGGGGTCCCCGTGAGGGGGTCGCTTACCCCCCCTTCGGGGAGGGACGCTAAAGCTTAATAAGGTCGCTTCCCTCACGGGTACGGAGCGCTTGTCGAAGGGAGTTTCGCGCCTGACGCGAAACTCCCTTCGACAAGCGCTGCGGGGCTATTCGCGAGGCTAGGTTCGCGAGGAGAGTCGGAATTGGGTCGGATTTCGCCTCCCTCACGGGTTAACCCGTGAGGGAGGCGCCCTCACGGGTCCGTAGGTCCGCTCTCCCCCCGTAGGGGGGTCGAGGTCGCTTATTACGGAGCGCTTGTCGAAGGGATTTACGCGTCAGGCGCGTAAATCCCTTCGAGCAACTCGCAGATCTTCGAACCCCCTTTCTCAAAAGGGGGTTCGAAGTCTGCGACTTGCGTCGGAATTGTCCCCCTCCCCCCTGCGGGGGGGCGGACAATTCCTAGCGCTTCCCTCACGGGTTTGTCCCCCCCCGTAGGGGGGAGGGCAAACCCGTGAGGGAAGCGACCTCTGCGAAGCGCTCCGTCGGAATTCGCGATCACGATCGCGAATTCCTAGCGCATAATTTGCGTACGCAAACCCGTGAGGGATGCGACCTACGTCGGATTTATGTAGGTCCGCTCTAAGAGCGGACCTACATAAATCCTAGCGCTTATTACGCTTTAGCGTAATAAGCGACCTGAAGTCGGATTTGTCCGCGGACAAATCCTAGCGCATATTCCGCTGAAGCGGAATATGCGACCTTCGCACTAAAGCGCTTATTACTGAGCGCTTGCGCTCTGCGAAGCGCTCAGTCGGAATTCGCGATCACGATCGCGAATTCCTAGCGCATAATTTGCGTCCCTCCCCCCGTAGGGGGGGGGGCAAATTATGCGCTAGGAATTCGCCCCGTGAGGGTCGCGATCGTGAATTCCGACTGAGCGCTTCTCCTGCCCTCCTTCCCTCCCCCCTACGGGGGGTCGAGGACGCTTACCCCCCCCCCGGAGGGGGGAGGTAGGCGTCCCTCACGGGGCCAACCCGTCAGGGAAGCGCTCGGAATTGTCCCCCTCCCCCCTGCGGGGGGGGGCGGACAATTCCGACACCCCGTGAGGGGCGCTCCGTAATAAGCGACCTTATTACGCTTGAGCTTAATAAGCGACCTTATTACGCTTTAGCGTCCCTCACGGGTAAGCGACCTGAAGTCGGATTTGTCCGCGGACAAATCCTAGCGCATCCCTCACGGGTCCGCTTCTGGGGAATAAGCGACCTTCGCACTAAAGCGTCCCTCACGGGTAAGCGACCTCGCGGGACCCGTGAGGGGGGCAGGAGAGCTAACCTACGGATTTCGCCTGCCTCACGGGTTGACCCCCCCCATAGGGGGGAGGGAGGCAAAATCCGACCCAACCCGTGAGGGAAGCGCTCGAAATTGTCCGCCCCCCCCCGCAGGGGGGAGGGGGACAATTCCGACACAAGTCGCAGACTTGAACCCCCTTCGGGGGGGGGCAAAATTATATATAATTTTATTCGAGAAAAGTTAATAAGCTTAATAGCTTAATAGCTTAATAGCTTAATAGCTTAATAGCTTAATGCTATATTTACATAAATATTATATAAAAGATTATAAATTAATAGTAATTAATTTTTAATAAAGAAACCTATAGTGAGTTATATATATAAATATATATCATCATATATATACTTTGCCGAAGTAACTCAATGGTTGAGTTATAGCCTTGCAAGCTATAAGTTGCGGCCTTTACATATAAGACTTGTATCTGTATAGTACAGATACTAAAGATAAAGATTAAAAGGTTTAATAATTAAGTCATTGTTAAAAACAAAGGCGGGTATAACTCAGTTGGTAGAGTGCCAGTCTTCCAAACTGGAAGCGTGGGTTCGAGTCCCACTATCCGCAGTAAAAAACTAGCCTTTATCGTATAAAATTAGATATAATTTTATTGCCCCCTTATATCCGCGGAGGGAAAAACTCCTATATTTTCTATTTAAAATATAGGATCGTCCGTTAGCCCGTGTTGCGGACGGGGGACGGACGATTCGACTTTTTATCTAAGCTAGAAAGTGTCTTATAACACCTTTTTTTTTTATTGTTTGAGATGGATTGTTACTAAATCTTCGTATGTAAGTAGCTTCCAAGTTTAGATGAATGTATCATCTTAGTAGTATTGGGTTACTTCTTACTTCACATTCTACCGTTTTTTTGATGTGTTATTTAAGTGCACTACAAATATTGTACTCGCGAATAGTGCGAAACGTCAGTTCGCTGCCCTCACGGGCCTCCCCCCTGCGGGGGGGGGTACGGAGCGCCCCTCACGGGGTCCCTGCGAGTGCGAGCGAACGATCCCCTTAGGGGATCGTCGCTCCCCCCCTTCGGGGGGGTAGGTTCGCTCGCAGAGTCGGACCCGTGAGGGTGGCGTCCCCCGCCCCTGGCGGGACGGGGCGTCGTAATTGGCCCCGTGAGGGGCGCCAACCCGTCCCGCCAGGGGCGGGGGACGCCGGCGGACCCGTCCCGCCAGGGGCGGGGGAGGCCTCCCCCGCCCCTGGCGGGACGGGGGCCAAATCCGACCCAATTCCGAGCGCGTCCCTCACGGGTTTGCGTCCCTCACGGGGCAAACCCGTCCCGCCAGGGGCGGGGGACGCGTCCTCCGTCGGATTTTTGTAGGTTCCCCTCACGGGTCTCCTGCCCCCCTCACGGGTCCCGCGAGGTCGCTTACCCGTGAGGGACGCTAAAGCGTAATAAGGTCGCTTACCCGTGAGGGACGCTTTAGCGTAATAAGGTCGCTTACCCGTGAGGGACGCTTTAGCGTAATAAGCGCTAGGATTTTTGCGTGCGCAAAAATCCTAGCGTCGGATTTTTGCGTCCGTCCGAGCGAATAGCCCCGCTATTCGCGAGGCTAGGTTCGCTCGGAGAGTCGGAATTGGCGTGCGCCAATTCCGAGCGCATAAATTGCGTACGCAATTTATGCGACCTTCGCTCGCTGAGCGAACCTACAAAAATCCGACGAAGGTCGCAGAAATTGCGTCCCTCCCCCCGTAGGGGGGGGGCAATTTCTGCGCTCGGAATTGGCCCCGTGAGGGGCGCCACCCTCACGGGTCCGACTCTCCGAGCGAACCTAGCCTCGCGAATAGCGGGGCTATTCGCTCGGACGGACGCAAAAATCCGAGTGTCGGATTTTTGCCCCGTGAGGGGCGCAAAAATCCGAGCGCTTACCCGTGAGGGACGCTTTAGCGTCCCTCACGGGTAAGCGACCCCCTCACGGGGACCCCCCTACGGGGGGAGAGCGGACCTACAACTCGCAGATCTTCGACCCCCCCCTTTTCTCGAATATTTTCCCCCCGCGGATATAAGGGGGGAAAAATTCGACTTTGGTTTCTGCAACACCCTTATATATGGCAGCAGACGCCGAATTCTTATTCGTACCCTTCTTTAAAGCGCTCGATGAGGCCATTTCGGGCTGCTCGGCGCTAGCGCTGCGGCGACGGCCCCTGGTCTTTTTTACAGGCTCGGCTGCAGCCGGAGGCTATTCAGTGACAGGTGGCACCGAAACACTATCCTGGGTAGCATAAAGAGAACCGTCCGACTCCGCGGAAGGAGCCAGTTGCGAGTTCGCTTTTAAAGCATCACTCGGGGGTTTAGCAGCCCCCCTCACGGCTCGTTGTAACGAGCCACTGCTAACGCAGAAAGTTCTACCAGCTTCTTCGGGTTGTATTTGGCTGAAAGATCATATTGTGCAAGTTCTATTGAAGAGAGTACTTGCACAAGTTTGGCACGGGTAATCGCGTTACCCGCCAAAACAGCCCCACGGTCCCCCCCTACGGGGGGAGAGCTGTGACCGGAGGTCTTCTAGAAAGAAACTCCCCAAAGATTTGACTCTCCAGGGGGTTCATACCTTGCGGCACAGATGTGCCTTGTCGAATGTGGGGCTTAAATATTAAATAGCGGCCTTCAATTCATTACCTGATCGGAATCCAGATCAGTGCTTGTGCGTCGGGTATAAGTCAGTAATGGCTTATGTTTACAGCAGACGTAGAAGCGGCCCGGGCAATAGAGATTCCCCCGGTAAACCGCAAGAGCAATAATATAAGAGAGTTAGTTAATCGGCCTCGTTACCCGGAAACTACATCAGGTCCAAATCGGAACTCTGAGGTTATAGGACAATTGGCATCCTCGTGGTATGGAGTTTGTCTGGATTTAACACAGTCCTCGGGGTGTTTGTAACTAAAGACTATTCTATTCTCGTCGACAAGGTTTAACGTGTAACCTTCCGGGTTGCCCATAGTTATGGGGGGGTCACCAGCAATGGTTTCCTTCATATACTCGGAGGGGAAGGATTCTCTTTCCTTGGAAAAGATCTCGGGCGAACGGTGCGACCGGAGAGCCCAGAGGGGATGGCTACCACCGTAATAACTTAAATGAATTGGTATTCCAACTAAGGTGGTACGCTTGAAACTTGGTCTAAAGCTAACATCTGAAATAATAGGGTCTCGCTTGCAAGGATGAGGAGGTGTCTTACTATATTAATTAGCCAACTTTACTGGCGTAAACTCTTTTGATTGGGTTCGTGCACGACCTTCGGGTTGACGACAAATCAGATTGAACGACAGAGATCGAACTTTGGGCCCATATGGACTGGAAGACGATCAATAAGTAGGTAGTTCGTTTTAGGAAAAGAATCTTTGCCGCTCAAAGAAGCAAAGACTGGCGCAGGCTTAGAGATTTGCAACGTTTGTTTATGTCGAAGAAAATCCTATAAATATAGGATTTTCTTCGAGATCTCTAGGTCCGCTCTCCCCCCGTAGGGGGGTCCCCGTGAGGGGGTCGCTTCCCTCACGGGTACGGAGCGCTTGTCGAAGGGATTTACGCGCCCCCCCTCACGGGGAGGGAGGCGCGACCCTCACGGGTCCCTTCGAGTGCGAGCGAACTAGCCTCGCTAGTCGCGAGCCTAGGTTCGCTCGCAGAGCTCCGTCGGATTTTTGCGGACGCAAAAATCCTAGCGCTTATTACGCTTTAGCGTAAAAAGCGACCTCTGCGAGCGGACCTACAACTCGCAGATCTTCGAACCCCCTTTCTCAAAAGGGGGTTCGAAGTCTGCGACTTGCGTCGGAATTGTCCCCCTCCCCCCTGCGGGGGGGGCGGACAATTCCTAGCGCTTCCCTCACGGGTTTGCCCCCCCCCGTAGGGGGGAGGGACGCAAACCCGTGAGGGAAGCGACCTCTGCGAAGCGCTCAGTCGGAATTCGCCCCGTGAGGGTCGCGAATTCCTAGCGCATCCCTCACGGGTTTGCGTCCCTCACGGGGCAAATTATGCGACCTACGTCGGATTTTTGTAGGTCCGCTCTTAGAGCGGACCTACAAAAATCCTAGCGCTTATTACGCTTTAGTGCGAAGCTTCAGCGTAGGTCGCATAATTTGCGTACGCAAATTATGCGCTAGGAATTCGCGATCGTGATCGCGAATTCCGACTGAGCGCTTCGCAGAGCGCAAGCGCTCCGTAATAAGCGACCTGAAGTCGGATTTGTCCGCGGACAAATCCTAGCGCATCCCTCACGGGTCCGCTTCAGCGGAATATGCGACCTTCGCACTAAAGCGTAATAAGGTCGCTTATTACGCTTTAGTGCGAAGCTTCAGCGTAGGTCGCATAATTTGCGTACGCAAATTATGCGCTAGGAATTCGCGATCGTGATCGCGAATTCCGACTGAGCGCTTCGCAGAGCGCAAGCGCTCCGTAATAAGCGCTCGGATTTTTGCGAACGCAAAAATCCGACGGAGGACGCGTAATTTGCGTACGCAAATTACGCGCTCGGAATTGGGTCGGATTTGGCCTCCCTCACGGGGGCCAAATCCGCCGGCGTAATTGGCGCACGCCAATTACGACGCATACGCCACCCTCACGGGTCCGACTCTACGAGCGAACCTACCCCTCCGAAGGGGGGGAGCGACGATCCCCTTAGGGGATCGTTCGCTCGTACGCGTTTTTCGACGAAAAACGCGGATATGAAATCAGAAGCTAACTTTCTTTCGAGTATACGTCACGTTACGTATAACAAAGGTAGAAATACACCAGGAATCGACGACGACGTAGCTGTTAATCCCAAACAAAGGCTTGGCATACTGGAAAGGCTTCGCAGTCTAATGGTAGACTACGATCCACTGCCGTCGCGCAGAATCTACGTCGAAAAACCAGACGGACGTCAACGTCCGATAGGAATACCAACAGTCTTCGATCGCGTTATCCAGTCGGATTTTTGCGTCCGCAAAAATCCTAGTGTCGGATTTTTGCCCCGTGAGGGACGCAAAAATCCGAGCGCTTATTACGGAGCGCTTGCGCTCTGCGAAGCGCTCAGTCGGAATTCGCGATCACGATCGCGAATTCCTAGCGCATAATTTGCGTACGCAAATTATGCGACCTACGCTGAAGCTTCGCACTAAAGCGTAATAAGCGACCTTACCCGTGAGGGACGCTTTAGCGTAATAAGCGACCAAATGTACAAAAACGCACTTGAGCCGGAATGGGAAGCTACATTTGAAAGCAGCAGCTACGGTTTTCGCCCGGCCCTATCTGTTAATGATGCCATTAACAGAATCTACGTTTCTCTAAACAAGGAAGGATCCCGCAAGTGGGTGATAGACGCGGACATTTCACAATGCTTTGACAATATCTCACATGAATTCCTATTAGAAAGGATTCAACACTTCCCGGCCCCCCTCACGGGCCCCCGTAGGGGGTCCCCGTCAGGGGGGCGCCAACATGATCAGAAAATGGCTTAAAGCAGGCGTCGCTTACAACGAAGTCTGGTATTCAGTTGATACAGGTTCACCTCAAGGGGGTGTTCTGTCTCCACTATTATGCAATATCTGCATGCATGGCCTTGAAGAATAAATTGGTGTAAAATTTACCTCACAGGGTTACACTTCACAAGCAGGCCCTGTGATTATCAGATTCGCCGACGACTTTATTATACTATGTTCGTCAGAACAGGTTGCTCTTGACATAAGGGGACGACTAAATGGGATCTTGTTCAAACGTGGAATGCAATTATCAGAAGCCAAAACCTCAATTCAACACGTTGTGGAAGGTTTCGATTTCCTTGGATATAATATCTGCATATTAGCTCAAGACGGTTTCGACCCAAAAAGAGTTATTTGCCGAGATAAAAGCCGAGGTTTTTCCTACGATTATAATCGAACTGGACTATACATTATCCCCAGTAAGAAATCCGTTGATAAGATTAAAACTCGTATCAAAGGAGTCTTTACCAAGACTCACGGTCATTCTCCTATGTTATTAATTGCTAAGCTAAACCCCATCATCAGGGGCTATGCTAACTCTAAAAGTCGAATGTTTTCCCCCCCTTCGGGGGGAAAACATTCGACTTTTTAGGTCCGCTCTCCCCCCGTAGGGGGGTCCCCGTGAGGGGGTCGCTTATTACGCTTAAAGCGTCCCTCACGGGTAAGGTCGCTTATTACGGAGCGCTTGCGCTCTGCGAAGCGCTCAGCTACGCTGAAGCTTCGCACTAAAGCGTAATAAGCGCTCGGATTTTTGCGCCCCTCACGGGGCAAAAATCCGACACTAGGATTTTTGCGTCCGTCCGAGCGAATAGCCCCGCTATTCGCGAGGCTAGATTCGCTCGGAGAGTCGGAATTGGCGCCCCTCACGGGGCCAATTCCGAGCGCATAAATTGCGTCCCTCACGGGGCAATTTCTGCGACCTTCGTCGGATTTTTGCGGACGCAAAAATCCTAGTGTCGGATTTTTGCGTTCGCAAAAATCCGAGCGCTTATTACGCTTTAGTGCGAAGGTCGCATATTACGCTGAAGCGTAATATGCGCTAGGATTTGTCCACGGACAAATCCGACTTCAGGTCGCTTATTACGGAGCGCTTGCGCTCTGCGAAGCGCTCAGTCGGAATTCGCGATCACGATCGCGAATTCCTAGCGCATAATTTGCCCCGTGAGGGACGCAAATTATGCGACCTACGCTGAAGCTTCGCACTAAAGCGTAATAAGCGCTAGGATTTTTGTAGGTCCGCTCTAAGAGCGGACCTACAAAAATCCGACGTAGGTCGCATAATTTGCGTCCCTCACGGGGCAAATTATGCGCTAGGAATTCGCGATCGTGATCGCGAATTCCGACTGAGCGCTTCGCAGAGGTCGCTTCCCTCACGGGTTTGCCCTCCCCCCTACGGGGGGGGACAAACCCGTGAGGGAAGCGCTAGGAATTGTCCGCCCCCCCGCAGGGGGGAGGGGGACAATTCCGACGCAAGTCGCAGACTTCGAACCCCCTTTTGAGAAAGGGGGTTCGAAGATCTGCGAGTTGCTCGAAGGGATTTACGCGCCTGACGCGTAAATCCCTTCGACAAGCGCTCCGTACCCGTGAGGGAAGCGACCTTATTACGCTTTAGCGTCCCTCACGGGTAAGCGACCTCGCGGGATATGGGCAAGAGAGCGAACCTACAAAAATCCGACGGAGGACGCGTCCCCCGCCCCTGGCGGGACGGGTTTGCCCCGTGAGGGACGCAAATTACGCGCTCGGAATTGGCGTCCCTCACGGGGCGTCGTAATTGGCGTGCGCCAATTACGCCGGCGGATTTGGCCTACGGCCAAATCCGACCCAATTCCGACTCTACGAGCGAACCTACCCCCCCGAAGGGGGGGAGCGACGATCCCCTAAGGGGATCGTTCGCTCGTACGAGTTTATCGAATAAATTTCTATAAAAATTTATTCGATAAAGCCGAACCATCCTCATCTACACAATTAGTGTACAATTGCGTAGAGGGTTGGTTTGAAACTGCCAGATTTCACATTTCAACGCTGTGTATGAAATAAGACAGTCGGTCCCCAACCTGGACTGAAGCCTTGCGACTTACTTTGCAGGGAAACCGAGCAGGGGACCATAGCATGTCGCTCCCACAATAGACATACGATCAGAAATTATGAACAGAACGGACATATTGTGGGATTAGAGAAGCGCCGACCCTGTCGTATGACATTCGGCGCGAGGTGAAGAGATATAAGGATGTTAACTTAAGTTTTGACCATAAATAGTGCTACGTCCATCCGCGCGTAAACCACAACCAAAGTGGCAGGGGAAAGATACCTTGACCAAACAGCCGTCTTGGTCGAGAAGGTTCATGTATCGCCCCGGAGGGAAGTACTGCCGACGAAAGCGGGGTACCAAACTGATTATGTAATTTCCTAGAGAGTTACTAAGATCCACTATATAGCTGGCTCCGACAATCTCATTAATTGAAATGTGCAAACATATCGAACGCTCTAAGGCACTCCCGGGGCTTCCGGGGTGCTAGGATAATCCTCGAGAGCGGAGAGGCGCTAAAGATAGGACCCTGATCCTATCCGGGGCGCTAGCCTTACAGAGATCGAGAGACCCTACGCGATCGCAGCGTCGATCTTTATACGCCCGGTAAGCTTACGTCTCGCGCTGTTACCGGATCGATAAAAAGGAGCTCAGGTCCATAATAACGTGTGTAAATATCGCATGGGTCCGCCTCGAGAAGATTGGGATTTCATTATATGAAATATGAAATCAAAAACCTTAACTATTATAAAAAAAAAATGATCAAAAAGAAACTCAACCTTAAGAAAAAACTGACCGCAACGGTCGTTTACGACAAGAAAAAGGCTAAAAAGATGATGGATACTAGCTACTACATAGCTCAAGGTAAAAACCTGAAACAGTATACATACCTAGAAGCCGAAAAGGGGAGATTAGCTACTAAACGATTAGAAAGCGTCTCAAAGATACTTGACTATTACCGCCAACTCGGATTGGACGGTGATCAAAAAAGTACAACCGGAAAAATACTTAATGGTATCTACAACAAACATGTGTGTTACGCTAAGGGGCAGAAGCCCCTATAATATAGGGAAAACACAAAAAATATTACAGATAATCTCTAGACCAGAGACCCTTATACTGGCTTACAAGAGATTAAAAGGAAACAAAGGTGCTATGGCCAAGGGTTCTCCCGTTGACAAACACACGTTTGATAATTACACCCCGGCGCAAAAGAGAATATATTATGTAAAAAATATATTCCCTGATGGCTTCAGCCTCAGAGACATCTACAACGCCGGCTTCCTAATATTGAAAGGCGACTACCCTTTTCTATATAGGGGGTCAAGTCGCAGAATCTGGCTTGACAAACCTGGTGATTGAACAAAAAAAAGACCCATTACGATTCCTCCCTTTATGGATCGAATCGTACAAGAAGCTATAAAAATGGTACTAGTAGCTATTTGGGAACCTTACTTCGCAAAAATGAACCGCTCTTTCGGTTACAGATCAAATAAATCAAGTCACGATGCCATAGTGGGCTTAACATCAGGTAAAACACAAGGCCTATTACGAGCCGTTGAAGGCGATATTCCCGTGAGGGCTGCGCCGCCCTCACGGGCAACAACGTGATAAAGCAAATCATGCTAAAACAACTAGACGGAAAAATACAAGACGTCAGATTCATGAGGTTCATGTCCGCGTTTTTCCTATATATAGGAAAAACGCGTACGAGCGAACGATCCCCTTAGGGGATCGTCGCTCCCCCCCTTCGGGGGGGTAGGTTCGCTCGTAGAGCTCCGCTCTGCGAGCGGACCTAGAGATCTCGAAGAAAATCCTATAAATATAGGATTTTCTTCGACATGAAAAAAAGACTAGACTACGACTACGTAGATGGGGAATATAGAATCGCCCCAGAACTCGGGATACCACAAGGAGGTATAGATAGCCCAGTCCTTTTCAATATCTACATGTTGGATCTGGACAATTACGTCATGAATGATCTACATCAATACCTAAATGACCTAAATAAGAAAAAAGGCATTAAAGAAAACGAGCATGGAAAAATCTGCAAAACAAGAAGACGCCTTTCTTGCCTTTCTTGCCTTTCTTGCCTTTCTTGCCTTTCTTGCCTTTCTTGCCTTTCTTGCCTTTCTTGCCTTTCTTGCCTTTCTTGCCTTTCTTGCCTTTCTTGCCTTTCTTGCCTTTCTTGCCTTTCTTGCCTTTCTTACAAGGTACTGGTTCTCACCAAGGAGCTTAAGAAAAGAAAACAGGAATTTAGCAACCCTACGGGCTTTTATAAGCCATCTACAAAAATAGGGGATATTTACGCTATAATTCGCGAAATTAGGATCACAAGACATATGAGGCGTCGCATGCCTTCTTTCGACTCAAACAAAATCAGACTCAGGTTATACTACACAAGGTACGCAGACGATTGGATTATGTTAACCAACTGCGACAACCAAATAGCCGAAGTCCTAAAAGGAAAAATAGCTGCTTTCCTCAAAACTAATTTAGGATTAAGCCTGTCTGAAAACAAGACCATGATCACAGACATAAGAAAAGAACCCGCCCATTTTCTGGGCTTTGTACTAAAAAGAGCCATCAGAAGCAGACTAGTATACCTAAGAAAAGGCTCTAGAATTATTTTGTCACACTCAGGAGGACTTCCCGTAAAAGCAAGTCCAGACAGAGTACGGTTAATCAACCGGATGCATCTTAAAGGATATTGTGACAAAAGAGGTTTTCCACGAGAACTCCCTTGGCTTTCAGGCCTCCACACGCACATCATCATCGAAAGATATAATAGCGTATTAAGAGGCACAAGTCAATATTACGTAGAATGGATTAGAGAACCTAGCCGTATAAACAGATGGATCTATATTCTAAGATATTCATGCTTCAAAACAATAGCAAAGAAATACGACATTTATATAAGAAAAGTCTTTGCTAAATTCGGAGTCCATCTGAACAATACCGCAAGAAAAACGGTAGAATGTACAGTAACCCAAACTCACCAAGGGGAAACATTCAGCAAAAGCTGGAGGTTACTGACGTACCAAGAATTATTAACATTCAACTTGAAACAGGAAAAAAGTCGAATTTTTTCCCCCTTATATCCGCGGGGGATAAAATATTCGAGTTTTCTCGTACGAGCGAACGATCCCCTTAGGGGATCGTCGCTCCCCCCCTTCGGGGCTATTCGCTCGGACGGACGCAAAAATCCGAGCGCTTATTAAGCTTTAGCGTCCCTCACGGGTAAGCGACCCCCTCACGGGGACCCCCCTACGGGGGGAGAGCGGACCTAAAGAAAATTATATATGTCCGCGTTTTTCGTCGAAAAACGCGGAGATCTCGAAGAAAATCGAAGATTTTCTTCGATATAATTTTCTTCGAGAAAAGACAAACCACTTACAAAAGAAGAAAAAATTGGGTGCGCTAGCTATGCGCAACGTATACCTAACTTAGACGAACTTTGTGGGTCAACAAGACTTACAAGTCTGCTTGCCACAGATTTAGAAGAACGTCGAAACAAGCCTCCGGGCAAACCAAAAAGAGAAGCACAAAAACCCTCTAAGGGGAAAGACTTCAAACCTAGAGATCTGACAACAGCTGAAAAAGTAGCAGCTGACAAAGAATCTAAGAAAAAAAATAGAGAAAATAAATAAACAAAGAAGTTTCTTATAACTTATAAAAAGGATCATTACAAAAATAGAATAAAAAGGTTTCAAATCAATAGCCTAACGGTCGCACACTGTGAGGGAAAGAGCTGTATGCTGGGAGACTAGGACGTACAGTTCGTGAGTAGGAGGGGATGCTCGTAAGATTGGCCTCTTCATTTCTATTGCATGAATTCGCGCTTAAGGAAAGAATATTCCTTATCAGGGCGAAAAGCATATAGAAGAGCATTTTAATACCCGAACCTAGGAACTAGGGCGGTGGGAAAACCCACGAAGTCGAAGCCATCCGTAACCGGAGTTACTTTTGACTTCGTGTGGTTTAGCTCCAACCCTCGTTTGTTGAGCAGTGGTTCAAGTTTGTCGTATAGGGACATGGCATCCGCTTTTGTTTTGTCGCCTCCCCCGCCAGGGGCGGGGGAGGCGCTAGGAATTCGCCCCGTGAGGGTCGCGATCGCGAATTCCGGCAGAAAACAACAAAAACATCCGCGAATCTAAGCATTGTAGACCCTTTCGAATAGAATTCGAAAATACGACCGTCCGGTTGCTCCTTGTCGAAGAAATTTCGTAGGTCCCCCTCCCATATATATGGGGTCTCCTGCCCCCCTCACGGGCCCCCTACGGGGGGTCCCCGTGAGGGGGTCGCTTACCCGTGAGGGACGCTTTAGCGTAATAAGGTCGCTTATTACGTAGCGCTTGTGTCGGAATTGTCCGCCCTCCCCCCTGCGGGGGGGGGGCGGACAATTCCGACACAAGCGCTACGAGTATATTCGCGAGTATACGCAATTTTCCGGACGTCCCTATATATATAGGGCCGTCCTGGAAGCAAATCGAAGATTTGATACCTAACTCCTGTGGCAAACCGTGCAAACAAATGTTTGCTAGAAGAGGGGAAATAACCCCCCCTTATATCCGGCGGAGTGCCCTCCTCGGTTTCATAGTAAACCGATTCCAGGAAGATACCTGCTTTCAACCAATCCTTTACTAGATTGTAGGCCGGTAAATGTACCAGACGCGACAGTAAGAAAGAATGGTCAATGCAATCAAAGAATTTTGATATATCCCCCTCTAAAATCCAAGCTTTCGAGTTGCTCATAAGAATACTATTTATGCGCGAGATAACGGCATTAATCTGACGCCCAGAGCGATACCCGTAGGAAGAAGCTTCGAACTTCGATTCCCACTCAGGCTCCAGAGCGCAACGTATTACGCCCTGAACAACGCGATCCTTAATAGTAGGAATACCAATTGGACGTTGCCTGCCATCCGGTCTAGAGATGTAGACACGTCGGACCGGGAAAGGGTCCCAATTCAAGACGCCCCCGTGAGGGCGGCTCTTTAACTCTCGAAAGAGTTTAAGCCTCTTGGCAGGAGTCAAGACCGTTACCCCGTCGATACCCGCAGTACGGGACTGGGTAACCTTTATGATGGAAAGAAGCAAATTCGCATCAGAGAAGATAAGTAGACGCTGTAACCCATGCAACTTTTTGTCCGAAACTTTATCGAATAAATTTCTATTGACGATGTTTTATAGGTCCGCTATCCTGCCCTCCCCCCTACGGGGGGAGAGCGGACCTACAGAAATTTCTTCGCGACTTTTTAAAGTTACCCGCACGACTACACCTGAAAATTCGATACCTCAAAGACTGGACCTCCTTGTGCACTTTTCTCCAAGAGATGTCGTGCCCCATATATAGGGGGCCTCCACCGTTTGTATCAGATAGCAAAGTATCTGGCATATCGCCCGGCAGACACATAATTGATGGTAAAGTATCAGGCGTGCTAGCTCGACTGCCTGATTTTACGCCAAAACCCACGAGGGAGGTGGAAACGGATCGGATTATGCTCGTTGTCCTAGAGCAGAGCCCCCCCTCCCCCCTACGGGGGGGGGGGGGGGGGGTCGAGGCCAAGCTCATGGTAGGACCACGTATTTTTCCGCCGACTCTATTTTTCACCGGAAATCCTACAGGAACAGTCATCGAACCTTCGCAATACGCCGTAAGCGCCTAGCTCCTGCTCGACACCACCCGTGCTCAGAAAACCGGAAAGAACCGGCCCGGACAAACCGGGAGACGCAAGGAAGTAACACGTTCCACACCACTTAGATACGACAGGACGAGAGATGCTACGTAACCAGCCCGGAGATGTTGTAGCCCCCCTCACGGGGGCCCGCCCCACCCGGAAGGCGGACCCAAACCTCATACCCATACACTCGAGAAAGCTGAAAAGCCAACCGATGACGTGGCCCACACAGTTGACGAGCCCACTAATAGCACTATGAACCCCGAAGGGGACCTGTCTAGCCCTAGCCGGAAGGGGCGGTGAGGCATATACTCCCAGACTGGCATTTAATCCCCGCTTGCGGGCGGACGCCTGCCTCACGGGTTGGCGGCCATCCTGGGTCGGGGGACCACAGGTTCGTTCCGAAGGGACGGAACGGGCGAACCATGTACGGCTTGGGGAGGCGCGACGACCGAAACGTATCTATAAGGGGCGGGCCCCGACCCGTGAGGGCGGACCGCCCCGAATATAAACGTAGGGAGGCGAGAAAACCCCCAAACGTACAAACCACTAAGAGGAGCGACTACGAAGCCGCACCAAGTCGCAGACTTCAGAACCCCCCTTTCTCAAAAGTCGAATATTTTCCCCCCGAAGGGGGGAAATATTCGACTTTTCTCGAAGAAAATTCTATACCGTAACAAAATTCCTATATAAAGGAATTCCCCCCCCCCTTCGGGGGGGAGGGATCGACGATGTTTTCGTGTACTCGCGACGATCCCCTTAGGGGATCGTCGCTCCCCCTCTTCGGGGGGGTAGGTTCGCGAGTAGAGTCGGAATTGGCGTATGCAGCGTCCCTCACGGGTTGGCGCACGTAAATTACGACGCCCCGTGAGGGGCGCCAATTCCGACTCTCCTCGCGAACCTACAAAAATCCGAGCGTCGGATTTTTGCGTCCGTCCGAGCGAATAGCCCCGCTATTCGCGAGGCTAGGTTCGCTCGGAGAGCTTCGCTCGCTGAGCGAACCTACAAAAATCCTAGCGCTTATTACGCTAAAGCGTAATAAGCGACCTTACCCGTGAGGGACGCTGGGGCGGCGCGTCCCTCACGGGTAAGCGACCTCGGGGGACCCGTGAGGGGGGCAGGAGACCCGTGAGGGGGACCTATAAAACATCGTCAATAGAAATTTATTCGAGAAAGATTTTCTCCCCGAAGGGGGGAAAACTTCGACTTTGAGTTTTCGTATCTTTAGGTGCTGTCGTTCTGGCGATCTTAATAGATTGATCGTCCAGTTTGCGCGTCCCCCGCCCCTGGCGGGACGGGGCGTGATCCTTATGCGCTGTGAGGTGCTTGTAAGGTTCTAACGGCGGGGATGGTCCCGTAAGGGGCCCCCCTACCCAATACATCTATTTACAAGGTAATGCTAAGAATTGAGAATGGACATCCTGCCAGTAAGAGGTTTAATCCCTCTAACTAGTATAAACACACGTAACATAGTTCTTTCGTTATAAGAAAGAACTTTTCCATTAATGTAAAATCCTAGCCATGTAAGACCCGTGTAAGATTGTTTTAGTGGCTGGCCGATGCAAAATTTAAGTAAGTCGAAGTTTTTAATATCTTCGATATCCCCCCTATATATATAAGGGGGGATACTCTGTAGGTCCCCCTCCCATATATATGGGAGGGGGACCTACATAAAATTATATTGACGATGTTTTCGTAGAAAACATCGTAGAACCCTTGATAGTTGTTTAATCAATAAAACACAAGGTATCCCCCTTATATCCGCGGGGGATACCTTTTCTATTAAAAACTTCGAGTTTTAAATTACTTTGATACTTGATATAGACATCTAAGTATATGCCTATATCAAGTATCATTATATGTATCTATCTATTAAAGAGTTTAAATAGATTGTACTTATACCCAATAAATTACGTAACTAAGGGTTACACCGACTAAGCGTGTGTTTTATATATATATATTTTTTTATATGTAAATATTATAGTTAATAAACTATATGGTGGACCAATTGCATATTGAATTGGCTTTAAAGAGTTTAAAAGATAAGTATCTATAGTCTACTTAAATATTTAAGTAGAAGTATAGTTAGTCTTTATAACTATACTATTAATAAAATAGGTGTTTAGATAATGCTCGTCGGTTAAGTAGAGTACTTTACTCTAAGTACTTGTCCTCTGCGACGTAGGCGCGCGTGCTTATTTAAGCTCAAGTTTTTTACAATTGAAACATTGGCCCCCCTCACGGGGCTAGCAATACGAGTGGGGCTATTGCTCGCTAGTGGATTATACTCTAAAGTACGCTAGTAAGAATTAGAATTGAATTGACACGCCCTGTAGGACTTGAACCCACGACATCAGGTTTTGGAAACCTGCGTTCTACCGACTGAACTAAGGACGTTATGTTACTATATCATAGTAGTGTTACTGTAACATTTTATATATAGTAATGTAAAATGTCAATCAAAGTTCAATTATCAATTAATTGAACTGCTTTATAAAATAGAAAGCAATAATGTATAACCTTAAAGGCCATAAAGCGAATAAGCTTTAATTGGCTTATTTTAGTGGATTCAACCTCTTTGATTTTATTTAAACTAAAAAAATTATATAGAATTGACTTCCCCCCCTTATATCCGCGGGGGGGAAAAACTCGTACTCGCGAATAGCCACGCAGCGCTTGCTCGAAGGGACCCGTGAGGGTCGCGTGAGGCGCGACCCTCACGGGTCCCTTCGAGTGCGAGCGAACGATCCCCTTAGGGGATCGTCGCTCCCCCCCTTCGGGGGGGTAGGTTCGCTCGCAGAGTCGGAATTGGGTCGGACCCGTCCGCCGGCGTCCCCCGCCCCTGGCGGGACGGGTTGGCGGACGCCAATTACGACGCCCCGTCCCGCCAGGGGCGGGGGACGCCACCCTCACGGGTCCGACTCTCCGAGCGAACCTAGCCTCGCGAATAGCGGGGCTATTCGCTCGGACGGACGCAAAAATCCGACGGAGGACGCGTCCCTGACGGGTTTGCCCCGTGAGGGACGCAAACCCGTCCCGCCAGGGGCGGGGGACGCGCTCGTAATTGGCGTCCCCCGCCCCTGGCGGGACGGGGCGTCTCCCCCGCCCCTGGCGGGACGGGTCCGACCCAATTCCGACTCTACGAGCGAACCTACCCCCCTATATATATAAGGGGGGGAGCGACGATCCCCTATATATATAAGGGGATCGTTCGCTCGTACGAGAAAAGTCGAATATTTTCTCCCCCGCGGATATAAGGGGGAAAAAAATTCGACTTTTGTTCCTTCATTGTTCTTTTTTATGATAATAAGATCGCGAGCTTTAGTGTTAGGGTTATTTATGAACGGAAGGTAATTTTTTTTACCTATACGAAGGTATCCGAGATGCAAGAAAGAACAATAAGACTCTGGGTTTAAATGTTTTAAGACTATTTATTGTTTTGCTTGTTTGCTTACGTCATTTATGGGTATACGTGTCCTTCGTAGACCAATAAACATGTCGATAGCGCCCCTCACGGGGCGTGTCGCAGCTCCCCCGCCCCCGGCGGACACGGGCCCTCCGTGAGGGGGACCAACAGAAACAACTATTAAGCAGGAGGTGTGAACCGCCTACACAAAAAACCAAACCTTTTATTAACACTTTTATTAAGAACCTAAAGTAATATATTAATCGCATTTGTGCTTAGCTCACCCTCCCATATATAGGGGGGCCCGCAAACTCTATTGTTGAATTGAATAACTAATAAAGTAGTGTTAGAGTTTTAACCGAATGAAAAAAGTAGTTTACTATAATTGTTTTTATTCGTTTTATAGACCATATATATCATAAGTCCCAAATTTATAAGTTTGGAACTTATAATATATATGTAAAAATGAATGAATCAAAATTGATAACAATACGTTATTAAACCTAATAAGAAGAAATGAGGTAGCGTTCTAAACCCTCCAGACTTGGTCTGTATTGTATACATTTATTCAATAATAGCATGATAAGTAGCAACTGTAGCTGGTGATGAACGATTTAAATGACGGAAAATTAAATATTTGAATAAAACGTCTAATAAAACAGGAAGTGTTGCAACCAATAAAAAAATACCAGTTTGACTTTCAGGTAAACCATAATGGTTAAAAAATAACTCAAAAAACAATTCCCATAAGTTTGATGAGTGATAACCTACTAATAAATCTGTAACTAAAAGAATTAGAAGCGATTTTTTACTATCATCTAATCCAAAAAAGACTTCTAATAAAAAAGATTGAGTTATATTGATTTGAATTTCAAGAACATATAATAAATAAAATAAAGTGACTAATGAAACTACATCTCCAAAAAAATTAGTTATTGCTTCCACACTTTGATCATTATATCGTTGCGCCAATTCTATTGTTTTTTCTTGGTAACGTTGTTGAATATTTTTATCTGCTTCAATAGTTTGATAGACTAATAATGAAGTTTTAGAGGTCTGTGTATCCGTTTTGGATGTAATTGTGTCACGATTCTTTACCCCTTGCTTATTAGACAAATCCAAATCTAGCGATCTTGAAGCCAACCCTACAAGGGATTGTGGGTAAGACGATTCTTGGGAGGCATCAACTAAAGAGCCTCGCGAGTCAAGTACGTGTGTAGATATATTACTAGTAGTTGTCTTTTTAGTTTTGCTAGGATCAGCTGATCCGTCCAAGTCCGATATTACCACAGCAGCCTTATTTTCGGGGTGAAACCCGCCTCCTTTTACTTTCCCCAAAGGTAGAGACTCAGTTTCAGAACTGTGTGCTGTCTGCTTTTTTAGAGGTGTGGATTGGTCGGATTTGTCGTACGGAGCGGTTCGCTGAGTAGGTATTTGAGTAGGCAAATTATTAGCGTCTAATTGGCGTGCGCCAATTAGGCTATCTCCGCTGACGCTTAGCACACGGCCTTCATTTAATGGGGCCGTGCTAAACAAATCCGCGCGCCCCTCACGGGTTGACGCACGCCCAGGATCCCCCCCGACGGGGGGGAGAAAAGGAGAAGACTTAGTATGTTCTCCGATTTCTGGCTGACTTATCGACTTTGGATAAATTAATGACTCAAAATATAATTTTTCTTCGAAGTCCTTCAATTCAGCAAATGCATGCTTTTGCTGATATGAATTTAGAAATATTTCAGTTTGTTTTGTATTCCAAAAATATTCGGTTAATGGTCTTACAACATAGGATTTGGCTAAAAAATTCACAATAAAAGGTACAAAAAATAGAATGAAAAGACATTTTAAGGTTGTTAAAAATAAATAACGATAAAACCTATATTCTTGTATAACTAAATTTTCTACATCTGAAAAAACTTGTTTTAGAAATCGATCTAATACACGACTAAATGAACGAGGAAATAATCCTATTTCTTCATAAGTAATCGAAACTACTTCTTGTTTAGGTGCCGCCTTCCCCCCCCAGGGGGGAGACGTCGTAGGTAAACGTGATAAACTATTTTGTTTTGTATTATTACTCAAATTTAAACCTAATGTATACTCTGTTGTACTTCTTTTTGTCCTTTTTAATAGAGATGAAGAAGTTGTAGATAAATTAGATTTGGGTAACGTTAAAAAGTTGTCACGCGCGCTTTTTTGTATCATTTTAGTATGTTTTTTTTTTCATTTAATATATTTTTATAATTCATTTTTTGTCTAGCGGCCCCCTATATATAGGAGGGGCCCCCTTTCTATATATTCTATATATAAGGGGCCCCTCCTATATATAGGGGGCCGGGCTTCACACTAAAGTTAATAACCTTTCTATCATTATATAAATCTCTAACTATTTAGAGATTTAAAGATATCTAAAATAGGTGTGTATTTTGTAAAATACACACCTATTTTAGATATCTTTAATAAGTATGACGTATTTTTTAATCTAAACCTTTACCAGGATTACGTGATGGATCATTTGATAAGAATCCAAAGATAAATAATCCTACGAAGAAAGTTACAACAGTATAAACAAAGATTTTTAATGTTAACATGTGTCTTATGTGTATGTTTTTTTTTTTAGCTGTAAATATACAAAGTATAATCAATTTTTATTTCTACTGAATAGAGAAAACTTATATTTTTTAAGTTTAAAGTCTATACGTAGTTCGTTTTATCAAAAATTTGTCATTACTTAAATAACCACTCTTTTTTCTAAAAAAAAAATTTGCTCCGAAGCGCCCCGTCGGATTTTAAACGTAAAATCCAACTTCGTAAAGTCGCCTCCCCCGCCCCTGGCGGGCCCCCTATATATATAAGGGGGGGGTCAAAATCTTAGATTGTATCGAATAAAATTATATATAATTTTATTCGATACAACTCGTACTCGCTAATAGTGCGAAGCGTTAGGTCGCTTCCCCCGCCCCTGGCGGGACGGGTACGGAGCGCCCCTCACGGGGCGTAGGAATTGTCCGCCTCCCCCTGCGGGGGGGGGCGGACAATTCCTAGCGCTTCCCTGACGGGTTGGGTCGGATTTAGCCGCCCTCCCCCCTACGGGGGGGGGGCGGCTAAATCCGACCCAATTCCGACTCCCCCCAAAGGGGGAGCGAACCTACCCCCCGAAGGGGGGGAGCGCCGATCTCCCAAAGCGAAGTTTTCCGAAGGGAAAATCTTCGAGTTGTAGGTCCGCTCTCCCCCCTACGGGGGGAGAGCCGAACTAAAGAAAATTATATATGTCCGCGTTTTTCGACGAAAAACGCGGAGATCTCGAAGAAAATCGAAGATTTTCTTCGATATAATTTTCTTTAGGTCCGCTCTCCCCCCGTAGGGGGGTCGAGGTCGCTTATTACGCTAAAGCGTAATAAGCGCTAGGATTTTTGCGTCCGTCCGAGCGAATAGCCCCGCTATTCGCGAGGCTAGGTTCGCTCGGAGAGTCGGACCCGTGAGGGTGGCGTATGCGTCGTAATTGGCGTGCGCCAATTACGCCGGCGGATTTGGCCCCCGTGAGGGAGGCCAAATCCGACCCAATTCCGAGCGCATAAATTGCGTCCCTCACGGGGCAATTTATGCGACCTTCGTCGGATTTTTGCGAACGCAAAAATCCTAGCGCTTATTACGCTTTAGCGTCCCTCACGGGTAAGCGACCTCGCTGAGCGAACCTACAAAAATCCGACGGAGGTCGCATAAATTGCGTCCCTCCCCCCGTAGGGGGGGGGGCAATTTATGCGCTCGGAATTGGGTCGGATTTGGCCTCCCTCACGGGGGCCAAATCCGCCGGCGTAATTGGCGCACGCCAATTACGACGCATACGCCACCCTCACGGGTCCGACTCTACGAGCGAACCTACCCCCCCGAAGGGGGGGAGCGACGATCCCCTAAGGGGATCGTTCGCTCGTACGAGAAAAGGGGGGTCGAAGATCTGCGAGTTGTAGGTCCGCTCTCCCCCCGTAGGGGGGTCCCCGTGAGGGGGTCGCTTACCCGTGAGGGACGCTTAAAGCGTCCCTCACGGGTAAGGTCGCTTACCCGTGAGGGACGCTAAAGCGTCCCTCACGGGTAAGGTCGCTTACCCGTGAGGGACGCTTTAGCGTCCCTCACGGGTAAGCGCTCGGATTTTTGCGTCCGTCCGAGCTAATAGCCCCGCTATTCGCGAGGCTAGGTTCGCTCGGAGAGTCGGAATTGGCGCCCCTCACGGGGCCAATTCCGACTCTCCGAGCGAACCTACCCCCCCCGAAGGGGGGGAGCGACGATCCCCTATATATATAAGGGGATCGTTCGCTCGCACTCGAAGGGACCCGTGAGGGTCGCGTCAGGCGCGACCCTCACGGGTCCCTTCGACAAGCGCTCCGGGGCTATTAGCTCGGACTACGCAGAGATCCTCCCCCCCATATTTATGGGGGGGGATATCGAAGATATTTAAAACTATCCCCCCCCATAAATATGGGGGGGGACGGACTAGCCCCGTGAGGGGTCCGCTAGTAATGAATTTATTCGATAAAGGGCGCGACGCAAGGTACTCCCTCCCCCCCCAAAGGGGGGGAGGGAGTACCTTAGCACTTATTAAGGAGCGCCCCTCACGGGGTGTAGGATTTGTCAAACGACAAATTCGAAAGTCTCCCTCCTTAATAGGATTCCACCACTTAGCGCTCCAAGTCAAATGAATTAACTTGCTTTAAATTCTGTAAGATATTCTGTAAGAGCTTTTTGTAAAATACCTTCAGCTTCAGGTGTAAATGTTTTTGTTTCATTAATAATTGTTTCAAATTGTTTATGATTTGACGCAACATAGTTACGAAGACCTGCTAAGAAAGGTACTACTTTTTCAACTGGTAAAGTATCTAAATAGCCTTTTGTACCTGTATAGATACTAGTAACCATTTCAGTTAATGAAAAAGGTGTACTTTGTGGTTGTTTTAAAATTTCACGCAGACGGTAACCACGCGCTAATTGGTTTTGTGTAGCTTGATCTAAATCAGAAGCAAATTGTGAGAAAGCTTCTAATTCACTAAATTGTGCTAACGCTAATTTTAAAGAACCTGCTACTTGTTTCATGGCTTTAGGTTGAGCAGCTGAACCTACACGAGATACTGAAATACCTACGTTAATAGCCGGACGTAAACCAGAGTTGAATAAACTAGCAGATAAGAAGATTTGACCATCAGTAATTGAAATAACGTTTGTTGGAATATAAGCTGATACATCTCCTTCTTGTGTTTCAACAATAGGTAATGCTGTCATACTACCTTCACCTAAAGCTGTGCTTAATTTAGCGGCACGTTCTAAAAGACGAGAGTGAAGATAGAAAACGTCCCCAGGGTAAGCCTCACGACCAGGTGGACGACGTAATAATAACGACATTTCACGGTAAGCTTGTGCTTGTTTTGATAAATCATCATATACCGCTAAAGTTGGACGACCTGTATACATGAAATACTCCGCTAAAGTAGCACCAGTGTAAGGTGCTAAGTATTGCAGAGTAGCTGGTTCATTTGCTGTTGACATAACAATAATTGTATATTCTAAAGCACCACGCTCTTTTAATGTATTTAATACTTGAGCAACTGAAGACGCTTTTTGTCCAATAGCTACATAAACACAGATTACACCTTTACCTTTTTGGTTTAAGATAGTATCAACAGCAATCGCTGTTTTACCTGTTTGACGGTCACCAATAATAAGCTCACGTTGACCACGACCTACAGGAATCATTGAATCAATAGAAACGATTCCTGTTTGTAAAGGTTCATATACTGAACGACGTGATACGATACCGGGTGCTAGAGATTCAATTGCACGTGTATCAGTTGTATTAATAGGACCTTTACCATCTACCGGTTGTGCTAATGAATTAACTACACGTCCTAAGTAAGCTTCACCTACTGGAATTTCAGCAATACGACCTGTACAACGTACACGGCTACCTTCTGTAATTTTTAAACCATCACCTAATAATACACCACCAACGTTATTAGCTTCTAGGTTTAAGGCAATACCTAATGTACCATCTTCAAATTCTAATAATTCACCTGACATTACTCGCTCTAATCCATAGATACGAGCAATACCGTCACCTACTTGGAAAACGATACCAAAATCCACCATTTTAACTTCTGGTGTATATTCTTCAATTAAATCTTTAATAAGATTACTTAATTCTTCAGGTGTGCGCATTGCCATAAAAAAAAAAATGAATCGTAAGGGAAATGATATAAACAAATATCAAAAAAGAATGCGTCTTCGTGAGGTAAACTAGTAAACCTCCCCAAATAAGGAAGAGGCTTGTCGAAGGGACCCGTGAGGGACGCGCCCCCCTCACGGGGAGGGAGGCGCGTCCCTCACGGGTCCCTTCGAGAACTCGCAGATCTTCGAGGACGGCCCCCTCCTCTTTAGGAGGAGGGGGCCGTCCTCGAAGATCTGCGACTTGTCGAAGGGACCCGTGAGGGGAACTCGCAGATCTTCGACCCCCCTTTTTAGAAAAGGGGGTTCGAAGTCTGCGACTTGTCGAAGGGACCCGTGAGGGTCGCGTCATGCGCTTAAATACTCAGGACGGCCCTATATATATATAGGGCCGTCCTGGAAGTGGAAGCAACTCGCAGATCTTGAACCGCCTTATATATACGTCAAAAGGGGGTTCGTCACACGCTAAAGCTAATCTCTAATTCTATTTTTCTATTTGTTGTTTTTTTAGTAACCCTTAATAAAAGTTATTATTCATTCCCTTATATACGAACTTTTCATTTCAATTTTTCAATTAAGGACCTATTTAGTTATAAATAAAACTTAATTATTAAGTTATTCTATTAATATAAATCTATCTCTTAATAGATAAAAAAATAAGAAAAGAAATCCCTATAAATTTGAAATAACTCAGTAATTTGATTAACAAAAAGTCGAATTTTTTCCCCCTTCGGGGATAAAATATTCGAGTTTTAAATATCGAATCGTCCGACCCCCCCGCAGGGGGGAGAGGGACGATTCGATTTAAAGGATCCTAGTCGGATTTTTGCGTACGTCCGAGCGAATAGCGGGGCTATTCGCTCGGACGGATGCAAAAATCCTAGCGCTTATTACGCTAAAGCGTAATAAGCGACCCCCTCACGGGGCGGGATATGGGCAGGAGAGCGAACCTACAAAAATCCTAGTGTCGGATTTTTGCGTTCGCAAAAATCCGAGCGCTTATTACGCTTTAGTGCGAAGGTCGCATATTACGCTGAAGCGTAATCTGCGCTAGGATTTGTCCACGGACAAATCCGACTTCAGCGTAGGTCGCATAATTTGCCCCGTGAGGGACGCAAATTATGCGCTAGGAATTCGCGATCGCGATCGCGAATTCCGACTGAGCGCTTCGCAGAGCGCAAGTCGCAGACTTCGAACCCCCTTTTGGGAAAGGGGGTTCGAAGATCTGCGAGTTGCTCGAAGGGATTTACGCGCCTGACGCGTAAATCCCTTCGACAAGCGCTCCGTAATAAGCGACCTTATTACGCTAAAGCGTAATAAGCGACCCCCTCACGGGGCGGGATATGGGCAGGAGAGCGAACCTACAAAAATCCTAGTGTCGGATTTTTGCGTTCGCAAAAATCCGAGCGCTTATTACGCTTTAGCGTAATAAGCGACCTTATTACGCTTTAGCGTAATAAGCGACCTTATTACGCTTTAGCGTAATAAGCGACCTTATTACGCTTTAGCGTAATAAGCGACCTAGCTATAACTTATTTGCTGTACTCTAATTAAATAGAATTTCAAATTTGTATTTAAAACTGGAAATAACTAATAAGCGGCCCCCGTGAGGGGCCCCTTTATTTCTAACGGGGCCCCTCACGGGGGCCGGGCTTGGCACTAGAAAGTAAACGACTTTTGTAATATGAGATTAAAATTAATCTTTTTTAAAAATTACTTTTAAGAGTTTTCTTTTGAAAAATTCTTTAAGTTTTTCATTTCATCTTCAATTTTTTCATTGTTATAAGTATCCTTTTTTTTTTTACTGGGAGCATTACTTTTTAATAGAAAAACTCGTACGAGCGAACGATCCCCTTATATATATAGGGGATCGTCGCGAGTACACGAAAACATCGACAATAGAATTTTTTTTTTCCCCCGCGGATATAAGAGGGGGAAAACTCTTACTCGCGAATAGACTCGGAGCGCTTGCGTCGGAATTGTCCCCCTCCCCCCTGCGGGGGGGAGGGGGACAATTCTTAGCGCTTCCCTCACGGGTTGGCCCCGTGAGGGGCGCCTCCCTCACGGGTAAGGGACCACTGGGTATATAGGAAGGAGGGCAGGACCCGTGAGGGCAGCGCTCCGGGGCTATTCGCTCGGACGGACGTAAAAATCCTAGTGTCGTATTTTTGTAGGTCCCCCTCCCATATATATGGGGTCTACTGCCCATATCCCTCCCCCCGTAGGGGGGTCCCCGTCAGGGGGTCGCTTACCCCCCCTTCGGGGAGGGACGCTTTAGCGTAATAAGCGACCTCCCCTATATAAGGGACCCGTGAGGGGGACCTAAAGATTTTAAATATATAAGATATTTAAAACTTCGACTTTTAGATAGTAATTGTATATCTTTTCTTTTAAGAATACTAAAATAAGGTTGTGATTTAAACAATAAATCAACTACTAAGGTGATCTATTCTTCAGAGCTCCACTCCCTTTTTCTTAGGCTGTTTATTAGGAGGAATTATGCTCTGTTTTTTTCTTCGGTTTCTTATACATCAACAGTTATTAAACTTATTAATAGAATATTAATTATTAATATTATTATTAATTAATATTCTTTTTTTATAGTAAAAGTCTATACATATGTATTAATTCTAGCATATAATTTTTATATAATAATTTCTATTATATATAATTTTATTCGAGAAAAGAATTACTTTAAACTTAAATAAGTTTTAGTTATTAAGTTATCAACGTCTAAACAATGATATTTGGCTTAAATATCAAGGTAACATATTAGAAAAATGTTACCAGATGGCTTCCCCTTAAGTTCTAACTCTTTTACCAACCATCATATCCTAAATACTACATATTATTGTATTGCTAGCCGTACCTCTGATTTGATAACCCAGTGGTTCTTTTCTATATAATACAGCGGAGGTTACCCCCTATATCTATATAAAGGGGAAACCTCCGCTGGTACAAATACGAGTAGGTCCGGAGCTTTAGGCAACCCCCCTAAAGGAACCGGTCCACCCGCAGGGTGGACTGACACACTTGTAGAGGACTAATCCGACAAAGCGTAGACAAATCCCACTATTATTCAATCTAATATTTTTACGTATCTTTTCTTGTACTCGTGAATAGACTCGGAGCGCCCCTCACGGGGTCGAAGGGACCCGTGAGGGGAACTCGCAGATCTTCGACCCCCCTTTTCTCGTACGAGCGAACGATCCCCTTAGGGGATCGTCGCTCCCCCCCTTCGGGGGGGTAGGTTCGCTCGTAGAGTCGGAATTGGGTCGGATTTGGCCGTAGGCCAAATCCGCCGGCGTAATTGGCGCACGCCAATTACGACGCATACGCCAATTCCGACTCTCCGAGCGAATCTAGCCTCGCGAATAGCGGGGCTATTCGCTCGGACGGACGCAAAAATCCTAGCGCTTATTACGCTTTAGTGCGAAGGTCGCATATTACGCTGAAGCGTAATATGCGCTAGGATTTGTCCGCGGACAAATCCGACTTCAGGTCGCTTATTACGCTAAAGCGTAATAAGGTCGCTTATTACGCTAAAGCGTAATAAGGTCGCTTATTACGCTAAAGCGTAATAAGCGCTCGGATTTTTGCGGACGCAAAAATCCGACACTAGGATTTTTGTAGGTCCGCTAGGAGAGCGGACCTACAAAAATCCGACGTAGGTCGCATCCCTCACGGGTTTGCGTACGCAAATTATGCGCTAGGAATTCGCGATCGTGATCGCGAATTCCGACTGAGCGCTTCGCAGAGCGCAAGCGCTCCGTAATAAGCGACCTCGACCCCCCTACGGGGGGAGAGCGGACCTAAAGAAAATTATATCGAAGAAAATCTTCGATTTTCTTCGAGATCTCCGCGTTTTTCGTCGAAAAACGCGGACATATATAATTTTCTTTAGGTCCGCTCTCCCCCCGTAGGGGGGTCCCCGTGAGGGGGTCGCTTACCCCCCCTTCGGGGAGGGACGCTAAAGCGTAATAAGGTCGCTTACCCGTGAGGGACGCTTTAGCGTCCCTCACGGGTAAGCGCTCGGATTTTTGTAGGTTCGCTCTCCTGCCCATATCCCGCCCCGTGAGGGGGTCGCTTATTACGCTTTAGCGTAATAAGCGCTAGGATTTTTGCGGACGCAAAAATCCGACGGAGGACGCGTCCCCCGCCAGGGGCGGGGGACGCGCTCGTAATTGGCGTCCCTCACGGGGCGTCGTAATTGGCCCCGTGAGGGGCGCCAACCCGTGAGGGACGCCGGCGGACCCGTCCCGCCAGGGGCGGGACGGGTCCGACCCAATTCCGACTCTACGAGCGAACCTACCCCCCCTATATATATAAGGGGGGGAGCGACGATCCCCTATATATATATATATATAAGGGGATCGTTCGCTCGTACGAGAAAACTCGAATATTTTGCCCCCGCGGATATAAGGGGGGGAAAATTCGACTTTTGAGAAAGGGGGGTTCGAAGTCTTCGACTTGTTAAAGGACGGCCCTATATATATTATATATAGGGCCGAAGGGTGGAGAGTTTCGCGCCTGACGCGAAACTCCCTTCGACAAGCGCTGCGGGGCTATTCGCTAGGACAGCGTCCTCGCTACTAGCCCCGCTATTCGCGAGGACAGCGTCCTCGCGACTAGCCCCGCTATTCGCTAGGACAGCGTCCTCGCGACTAGCCCCGCTATTCGCGAGGCTAGGTTCGCGAGGAGAGTCGGAATTGGGTCGGATTTCGCGTCCCTCACGGGTTAACCCGTGAGGGACGCCTAATTAGGCGTGCGCCAATTAAGACGCTGTCGGACCCGTGAGGGCGCCCCCCTGACGGGTCAACCCGTGAGGGAGGCGCCCTCACGGGTCCGACCCTATTACGACTCCCCCCAAAGGGGGAGCGAACCTAGCCTCGTGAATAGCGGTTACGCGTCCCTCACGGGTAGGTCTTCGTCAATTACGAGCCCGGATTTGTCCGCACGTGGACAAATCCGACTATTCGCTCGGACTGTGCAAAAATACGAAGGAGGTCGCCTCCCTGACGGGGCAAACCCGACAGGGACGCTAACCCGTGAGGGAGGCGCTCGGAATTTGCCCCGTGAGGGACGCGTCGGAATTCTCCCCCCCCCCCCCCCCCCCCCCCCCCGGGGGGGGGGGGGGTTCTCCGACCCCCCCCCCCCCCCCCCCTACGGGGAGGGGGAGAATTCCGACTCTCCGAGCGAACCTAGCCTCGCGAATAGCGGTGACGCGTAAAAGGTCTTCGACAATTACGCGCCCGGATTTGTCCGCGTGTGGACAAATCCGACCATTCGCTCGGACCACGCAAAAATCCGACGGACTCGCGACTTTTTGTGTTGTTGACCTAGTCCTGCCTGAGTTAACTACTGCCGGGATTTGTGACAACATATACATCATCGTCAAGGTTTCCTTAGAGTATTGCCAATGAGGGACCAATCTCGGTTAAGACACCAAGGAGCTAGTAGGCAAAGTCCTCAGGCGTAACTTACGTTATGTCAAAAACGGAAATCAAGGTTGAAGCTTTGTAACAAGGAGTGTTTTACCAAACACCCTTAATTTAACCTATCGTGCCTTAAGCGTACTGTACTCGCTTTTAGGGCGCATTGATCCTTAAGTGCTTGTCGAAGGGAGTTTCGCGTCAGGCGCGTAACTCCCTTCGAGCAACTCGCAGATATTCGACCCCCCTTTTCTCGAATATTTTCAATATCGAAGATATTGAAAATATTCGAGAAAAGGGGGGTTCTGAAGTCTGCGACTTGCTGGCGGATCCAGTCGTTAAAAAGGAGGTCAGTGTCTTATTTGATAACACGCTTTAAGGAGTCTTCGTACACTATTTCTCTTTAAAGGTTGTACAAAACTTACGCACAAAACTAAAAAAAAAGACTTGTAATTTTGATAATACATAATAGAATTATACATATACACAAAAAATGAAAAAAAAAACGTCGAGTCCACCTTTAACCTTTAGGGTAACGGAGTTAAAGTAAACATCGTAAACCCCGCGGTAAAAAATAAAAAAAAAAAGTCACTTGGCGTGAGAAGCCCCCCTCCCCGTGAGGGGGGCCAAACCCGTGAGGGACGCACTAATAATTTTTTCTTCGTGACTCCAATAGGTCTACCACAGATTAATATTAAAGTACGACTTTTACTGTATTTTTGTATAGATCTTGGTAAGTAATTTATTTCATCCCTATATAAATTTATAGAACGAAGCAAATTATCCTTTAACAATTGTGAATTTTATTTACATTTAGTGTCCTTACCGAAGGGGGTCATCGAAGGGGCTTTTTAGAATACAATAAGTTTAAGTATAGAATTAATAGCTTTTCGAACTTGAAATTTTTTTTATTTCATTTTTTAGATTTTCGCTCTGTGTTTGACTAAATAAAATTAGACTATTTTATATAAAAGAACTACCCCCTCACGGGCCCGTGAGGGGGTATCTGGCGTGCCTCTAATAGGCACGCCACTTTTCTTTTATGTAGGTACCCCTCACGGGTCCCATATATAAGGGAGCGGAGGACGCCTCCCTGACGGGTTTGACCCCCCCCCCGTAGGGGGGAGGGACGCAAACCCGTCAGGGAGGCGCTCGGTATTGGCGTAAGCAGCGTCCCTCACGGGTTGCCTGGACGACCCTATTTGTATAGGGTCGTCCAGGACAACCCGTGAGGGACGCTGGTACTCGCGACGATCCCCTTGTCGAATAAATTTCGTATACTCGCGAGAGGGAGGCAAAATCCTACCCAATTACAACTCTACTCGCGAACCTACCCCCCTTATATCCGCGGGGGGAGCGAATAGTGCGAAGCGTCAGGTCGCTTATTACGGGTCCCTTCGGGACAGGACCCCGTGAGGGGCGCTCCTAGTCTATTCGCGAGTATAAGATAAATAATTCTTATTTATTTAACCGCATTTGACTTATTTTAATGCTTTTATCTATATAGCTGTATGAAGTTGATAAACATCCTAATGTATTATTAAAACGCGGTTAAATAGATGAGACAAACTTTTTAATAAATAATTTTCTAGTTTTATTAAGCATAGTAACTCCTACTTAAGGGTAGCATAAAATAGATACTAATGCTTCACTAAGTGGTAGTTATAAGCTGCCGTTTTAGGGGAGCGCAACCGCGGAACCTCTTGCCCGAAATAAAAAGAGAAAAAAAAAAGAAACTTAATAGAGCTTTTTGTTGTAATTCAACTCTTTTCAAAATTATTAAAAATTTATAGTTCTCATTAAGAATAAGTCTATTTGAATACTAAAAAAAAATAGAGTTAAGAAGACACTTATTTAAAATAAATCTAATATTTAGATTGTGCCTTACCTAAGCGGCCCCCGGCTTATATTTTTTTCTTCTTGGGTGCTAAGGTCGCGTAATTCTCGCCCTCACGGGCCTCCCCCCTACGGGGGGGGGCAAACCCGTGAGGGACGCAAACCCGTCCCGCCAGGGGCGGGGGAGGCGCCCTCACGGGCGAGAATTACGACGTAGACGCCAATTCTGCACTCGGATTTGTGCCACGACGGCCGCGGATACCCGTCCCGCCAGGGGCGGGGGAGGCCGTCGGGAAGCGCCCCGTGAGGGGCGCTCCTTAATATGCGATCTTCGCTCCCATATATATGTATATATGTATATATGTATATATGGGACCTCCGCTCTGCGATCTCCGCTCCCATATATATGGGACCCGTGAGGGGGACCTACGGATTTAGCCAAAATTACCCGTGAGGGAGGCGAAATCCTACCCAACCCTTGAGGGAAGCTGGCGGACCCGTCCCGCCAGGGGCGGGGGAGGCCGCCCTCACGGGCCTCCCCCCTGTGGGGGGGGGCCTAATACGACCCAATTAAGACTTAAAAAAAAATTGGCACAAAAACTTCCACAACAAAATATATAAGACTTTACGGAAGCAAAGCTGCTATTTGAAAAGCCGTTCCCTTTTAAGTACAAGTAATCTACTTGTATATAGCTTGTTAGTGTTAAAAAACCAAATTAGCATCTTATGCATATTTATGGGGGCTCATTTTAAGCATAATTAGGCAAATACAATAGTGGTGTGCTTTGTGCATCCATTAATATATTTATATATACCTAATATATATGAAATTGAATTTCAAAGTTTTTCTTAACTCCTACCTAAAAATCAGATGACTGAAGCAACAGAAAAAGAAACAAAGGATGCTACTATGTCGATTCAATCTATTTCTTTTAATATAGATTTAGTCAAATATCCTGTTATTACAGAAAAAACATATTTAGCATTATATAAGAATCGCCAATACACGTTTGATATTGATAAACGCTTAACTAAAACTCAAATTAAAAAATTATTTTCTAATTTATTTGATGTGAATGTTATTGCGGTTAATACACACATACCACCTCGTCAACAACTTCGTGTTGGTATGGCACAAGGTTTTCGTCCCTCTTTTAAAAGAGCTATTGTAACCTTAAAAGAAGGACAATCGATTAATTATAATTTAAAACCTAAATCGTAAATTGGCTCAAATTAGTATCCGTAATTAACTAATAACGATTTTAATTAATCTTTACTGACCGCTCCGCTATAAATTTCTATTGACGATGTTTTATAGGTCCCCCTCACGGGTCTCCTGCCCCCCTCACGGGCCCCCGTAGGGGGGTCCCCGTGAGGGGGTCGCTTACCCCCCCTTCGGGGAGGGACGCGCCGCCCCAGCGTCCCTCACGGGTAAGCGCTCGGATTTTGGTAGGTCCGCTCGCTGAGCGAACCTACAAAAATCCGACGGAGGACGCGTCCCCCGCCAGGGGCGGGGGACGCGCTCGGAATTGGCGTCCCTCACGGGGCGTCTCCCCCGCCAGGGGCGGGGGACGCCGGCGGACCCGTCCCGCCAGGGGCGGGGGAGGCCCCCGTCCCGCCAGGGGCGGGGGAGGCCAATTCCGACCCAATTCCGAGCGCATAAATTGCGTACGCAATTTATGCGACCTCCGTCGGATTTTTGTAGGTTCGCTCAGCGAGCGAAGCTCTCCGAGCGAATCTAGCCTCGCGAATAGCGGGGCTATTCGCTCGGACGGACGCAAAAATCCTAGCGCTTATTACGCTTTAGCGTCCCTCACGGGTAAGCGACCTCTGGGGATATGGGCAGGAGAGCGGACCTAAAAACTCGAATAATTTCTCCCCCGAAGGGGACCCGCCGGTACCGGCGGACGAAAAATTCGACTTTTGAGAAAGGGGGTTCGAAGTCTGCGACTTGCGTCGGAATTGTCCCCCTCACGGGCGGGGACAAGACAATTCCGACACAAGCGCTCCGGGGCTATTCGCGAGTACGAGTTTCTCGAATAAATTGAATATTCAATTTATTCGAGAAAGATGTTTAATATCTTCGATATTAAAAACTTCGACTTTTATAAAAAAATTTTAATTTTTTTTTTCATAAAAAAGACTGTTATAACTTCGTTATATGGATTAATCATATGTAAATCGAGGTATTGGATATTTATTCCATCATAGATTATAAAACTATTTGTATAAAACGGAATTAATTAATTGAATTAAAAACATTCGTCGTCGAATAAATATTAATTATTTTTTATATAGATTTATATATATATATTATGGAAATATATATATTTTTTTTGTACTACCTATCGAAGAAAATCCTATATTTATAGGATTTTCTTCGAGATCTCCGCGTTTTTCCTATATATAGGAAAAACGCGGACATAGTTTTATAAAAGTGAATGTTGAATTTCCTTCCTTTGTTAAAAGATTTATTAAAATCTTTTTAATTAGAGTTATTCTAATAATATGCTTATATTATGTATAAAAATTGGTCCTTAGTGCTCTCACTATTACGAAATCAAAGTTTGCGTACTAAGGAGACTAGTGTATTTGCGCGGGCGCGACACTCGTACTAACTTCTCTCCAAACATAACCCGATTGTAGAGTTGCGCACGGAACTTGATTTCTTTTCCTCCAATGTGCTTATGGCGGCGCGGGCTACGAACGCCCGCCAAATTTTAAAATATTCCCCCTTAAGGCGAATATTTTATATAAAATATATACAAATGTTGCACACTATATAATGGATAAAGTAATGCAGTTTCCTATAAGTATATTTTTATCGAAGAAAATTATATAGAATTTTATATCCCCCTAATATATATATATAAGGGGGGGGAAAAGTAGAATAATACCTCCCCTTATATATATATATATATATTAGGGGATATAGCAGATATTTAAAACTTCGACTTTTTTCTAGTACTCGCGAATAGACTCGGAGCGCCCCTCACGGGGTCGAAGGGAGTTTCGCGCCCCCCCTCACGGGGAGGGAGGCGCGAAACTCTCCACCCTTCGGCCCGCCCCATATATATGGGGCGGGGAAGCAACTCGCAGATCCCCTCACGGGCGACCCCCCTTTCTCAAAAGTCGAATTTTTACCCCCTTATATCCGCGGGGGAGAAAATATTCGAGTTTTTAGGTCCGCTCGCAGAGGTCGCTTACCCGTGAGGGACGCTAAAGCGTAATAAGCGCTAGGATTTTTGCGTCCGTCCGAGCGAATAGCCCCGCTATTCGCGAGGCTAGATTCGCTCGGAGAGCTTCGCTCGCTGAGCGAACCTACAAAAATCCGACGGAGGTCGCATAAATTGCGTACGCAATTTATGCGCTCGGAATTGGGTCGGATTTGGCCTCCCTCACGGGGGCCAAATCCGCCGGCGTAATTGGCGCACGCCAATTACGACGCATACGCCACCCTCACGGGTCCGACTCTACGAGCGAACCTACCCCCCCGAAGGGGGGGAGCGACTAGCGAGGCTAGTTCGCTCGTACTCGTACGAGCGAACGATCCCCTTATATATATAGGGGATCGTCGCTCCCCCCCTTCGGGGGGGGAGCGCCGCCCTCACGGGCCCTAAGGGGATCGTCGCGAGTACCAGCGTCCCTCACGGGTTGTCCTGGACGACCCTATACAAATAGGGTCGTCCAGGACAACCCGTGAGGGACGCTGCATACGCCACCCTCACGGGTCCGACTCTCCTCGCGAACCTACCCCCCCGAAGGGGGGGAGCGCCTATCCCCAAATCGAAGAAATTTCGTACGAAATTTCTTCGACAAGGGGATCGTCGCGAGTACCAGCGTCCCTCACGGGTTGTCCTGCACGACCCTATTTGTATAGGGTCGTGCAGGACAACCCGTGAGGGACGCTGCATACGCCAATTCCTAGCGCCTCCCTGACGGGTTTGCCCCCCCCCCTACGGGGGGAGGGACGCAAACCCGTCAGGGAGGCGTCCTCCGCTCCCATATATCCCATATATATGGGACCCGTGAGGGGGACCTATTAGCTTTAAAAGGAAATATTTTTTCTTCTTTTTTTTGTATCTGGGCAACATTAAAAATGCTATTTATTAACTTTAATAAAAAAAAAAATCAAATAATGTTTTTGCAAAATATTTAATTATGGGAATTCATTTATTAAATCCGTGTACACCAGGTACACGTAATAGATCGGTTTCTGATTTTAGTGAATTGACTCGTACAAAACCTGAAAAATCATTAACCTCTTACAATCAAAGATCAAACGGGCGAAATAACCGTGGTGTTATAACATGTCGTCATCGTGGTGGGGGTCATAAACGTCTATATCGTGAAATTGATTTTAGACGTGATAAAATTGGAGTACCTGCTAAGGTAGTTTCTATTGAATATGATCCAAATAGAAATGCACGAATTGCTCTTTTACATTATGAAGATGGAGTAAAACGTTATATTTTACATCCACGTGGATTAAATCCAGGTGAAATGATTATTTCTGATTTAAATGCGCCTATTTTAGTTGGTAATTCATTACCTTTACGTAATATCCCTTTAGGTGCCGAAATTCATAATGTTGAATTTCAACCTGGTTCTGGGGGCCAATTAGCAAGAGCTGCTGGTTCTTTAGTTGAAATTTTAGCTAAAGAAGGTGATTTTGTAACAGTGCGTTTACCTTCAAAAGAAATTCGTTTTATATCAAAAAATAGTTGGGCTACTCTTGGACAAGTTGGTAATGTTGAAGCTTATAATTTAACAATAGGTAAAGCTGGTCGTTCACGTTGGTTAGGTGTAAGACCTACTGTACGTGGTTCAGCTATGAACCCAGTTGATCACCCGCATGGAGGTGGGGAAGGACGTGCACCTATTGGACATAGTCGACCATTAACACCTTGGGGACGTCCTGCTTTAGGTAAATTAACGCGTAAACCTAAAAAATTCAGTAACGTTTTTATTATACGTAAACGTAAATAAAATTTGGCTTAAAAGAATAGCGCTTGCGCTCAGAGTAGCAATATGTCTGATTTTATCACGTACGAGGTCGAGGAATTGTGTCGGATTTGTGCCCCGTCCCCCGCAGGGGGGGAGGCCGCCCTCACGGGCCTCCCCCCTGCGGGGGGGGGGCACAAATCCGACACAATTCCTAATAGCAATTTGCCTAGGCGAATTGCGACGGAGCCCTGCCCCCCCGTAGGGGGGAGGGACGCTCCCCTCTTGGGACGGTTACAGGAGGTAGCCTGATTGTCTTACGTAAATTAGGGGTAGGATTTGTCATGGTACAAATCCTACTATGACACGTTAGGGGGGCGTCCCTCCCCCCTACGGGGGGGGGGCAAACCCGTGAGCGAAGCGCTCGGATTTGTGTCGAATTTGGCCCTCGTGAGGGAGGCGAAATCCTACCCAACCCGTGAGCGAAGCGCTAGGAATTGTCCGCCTCCCCCCTGCGGGGGGGGGCGGACAATTCCGACGCAAGTCTGCGAGTTGTAGGTCCGCTCTCCCCCCGTAGGGGGGTCGAGGTCGCTTACCCGTGAGGGACGCTTTAGCGTAATAAGCGCTCGGATTTTTGCGTCCGTCCGAGCGAATAGCCCCGCTATTCGCGAGGCTAGATTCGCTCGGAGAGTCGGAATTGGCGCATGCGTCGTAATTGGCCCCGTGAGGGGCGCCAATTACGCCGGCGGATTTGGCCCCCGTGAGGGAGGCCAAATCCGACCCAATTCCGAGCGCATAAATTGCATACGCAATTTATGCGACCTTCGTCGGATTTTTGTAGGTTCGCTCAGCGAGCGAAGCTCTCCGAGCGAACCTAGCCTCGCGAATAGCGGGGCTATTCGCTCGGACGGACGCAAAAATCCTAGCGTCGGATTTTTGCGGACGCAAAAATCCTAGCGCTTATTACGCTTTAGTGCGAAGCTTCAGCGTAGCTGAGCGCTTCGCAGAGCGCAAGCGCTCCGTAATAAGCGACCTTATTACGCTAAAGCGTAATAAGCGACCTCGACCCCCCTACGGGGGGAGAGCGAACCTACAAAAATCCGACGGAGGACGCGTCCCCCGCCCCTGGCGGGGGACGCGCTCGGAATTGGGTCGGATTTGGCCCCCGTCCCGCCAGGGGCGGGGGAGGCCAAATCCGTCGGCGTCCCTCACGGGTTGGCGCCCCTCACGGGGCCAATTACGACGCCCCGTGAGGGACGCCACCCTCACGGGTCCGACTCTGCGAGCGAACCTACCCCCCCGAAGGGGGGGAGCGACGATCCCCTAAGGGGATCGTTCGCTCGCACTAGAAGGTTTTTTCGCGTATGCCGCGAAAAAACCTTCTAGCCCCGTGAGGGGCGCTCCGAGTCTATTAGCGAGTACATGATTTTTCAAGCATGATTTAGCAATAATTCGACTTAGATAATTGCGTGCTAAAATCCTAACAGTGTTTAATTTTTAAGAGTGTAAATATTACAGTTAGGTATACATTAGTGTAGTAGTAGTTTACGACGTAAAAGGTTAGCCTCGCGTCAACTTAATAAACGTGTTAATTCAATCTACTTTAAAAAGTAGATTATTGCGCACCTGCTTTATTTATGTGTTTGCCGCATAAAATTTTTGGAGATAGTTTAAGATGTTCCAATAAGATTGTTTGTCCCCGTGTTATGCTTTTTATGTTGAATAAAAGGGGGTAGTCCTGTTTATCTTTCCTACGCGGCATCGATTCTTTAATTATATATATTAAGCGCTAATTTTGTGTGTAAAGCCCCTCTTACACAAATATATAAGAGCGTTGACTAAATTTTTTTCTTTTCTTTTTATCCGCTTCGTAGCTTTATTTTATATAGTTAATAAATGAAATGAAAATTGGTTATCGCCCGCTTTACTCTTTTTTTTTAGAATTAAAAAGCTCTAGATACTGAGCTTCAAATCCCAACAGGTCTTTCCTCCTTTAGTTGGCTTATTAAACGAACACTTTACATCAAAAATGTATATGAAAAAGAATTTATTTGCATATACGCTTTTTTGTGTTTTCTCTATGTTAGTACTCTCAATAAAGTTCATTTTTTAAAATAAATAACCAGTCGAAGTTTTAAATCTTTATCGAATAAATTTATATATAAATTTATTCGATAAACTCGTACGAGCGAACGATCCCCTTAGGGGATCGTCGCTCCCCCCCTTCGGGGGGGTAGGTTCGCTCGTAGAGTCGGACCCGTGAGGGTGGCGTCCCTCACGGGGCGTCGTAATTGGCCCCGTGAGGGGCGCCAACCCGTGAGGGACGCCGACGGATTTGGCCTCCCCCGCCCCTGGCGGGACGGGGGCCAAATACGACCCAATTCCGAGCGCGTCCCCCGCCCCTGGCGGGACGGGTTTGCGTACGCAAACCCGTCCCGCCAGGGGCGGGGGACGCGTCCTCCGTCGGATTTTTGCGTCCGTCCGAGCGAATAGCCCCGCTATTCGCGAGGCTAGGTTCGCTCGGAGAGTCGTAATTGGCGTCCCTCACGGGGCGTCTCCCCCGCCCCTGGCGGGGGACGCCGGCGGATTTGGCCTCCCCCGCCCCTGGCGGGACGGGGGCCTCCCCCGCCCCTGGCGGGACGGGGGCCTCCCCCGCCCCTGGCGGGACGGGTCCGACCCAATACCGACTCCCCCCAAAGGGGGGAGCGAACCTACCCCCCCCTATATATATAAGGGGGGGAGCGACGATCCCCTATATATATAAGGGGATCGTTCGCTCGCACTCGAAGGGACCCGTGAGGGTCGCGTCAGGCGCGACCCTCACGGGTCCCTTCGGGACAGGACCCCGTGAGGGGCGCTCCGAGTCTATTCGCGAGTACGAGTTTTAAATATCTTCGATATCCCCCTTATATATATATATAGGGGGATATCAAATTCTATATACTTTTATTAGAGAAAAAATGATAAAAATCTTGTTTATACGAAACCTTTCTATCTATTATAATAATGATTATGCCACGTTCAATTACTAAAGGTCCATTTGTAGCAGGACATTTATTAAAAAAAGTAGAAAAATTAAATAGCATGGGTAAAAAAATTGTGATCAAAACTTGGTCTCGTTCATCAGTTATTATACCACCTATGATTGGGCATACTATAGGATGTCATAATGGGAAAGAACATATACCTGTTTTTGTGACAGATCAGATGGTAGGGCACAAACTGGGGGAGTTTGCCTTAACAAGAACTTATCGCGGTCATGTCAAAAATGATAAAAAATCAAAACGTTAAATTCTTTAATTTAAAATTTTTTAAAATGAATTCTAATTACAAATTTAATTTTTGGTTTAATTATAGATCTATAAAGTATCAAAGTAATGAGGTACTTTCCTCCTGGCTTTCTAACCTCCACCACTTGAGACTTTATAGATTCAATTCTTTTCTCGAAGAAAATTCTATAGAATTTTCTTTAGGTCCGCTCGTAGAGTCGGACCCGTGAGGGTGGCGTCCCCCGCCCCTGGCGGGACGGGACCCGCCGGTACCGGCGGACGGTATCCCCCGCCCCTGGCGGGACGGGTTGGCCCCGTGAGGGGCGCCAACCCGTGAGGGACGCCGGCGGACCCGTCCCGCCAGGGGCGGGGGAGGCCCCCGTCCCGCCAGGGGCGGGGGAGGCCTCCCCCGCCCCTGGCGGGACGGGTCCGACCCAATTCCGAGCGCGTCCCCCGCCCCTGGCGGGACGGGTTTGCGTCCCTCACGGGTTTGCCCCGTGAGGGACGCGTCCTCCGTCGGATTTTTGTAGGTTCGCTCTCCCCCCGTAGGGGGGAGAGCGGACCTACAAAAATCCGAGCGCTTACCCGTCCCGCCAGGGGCGGGGGACGCTGGGGCGGCGCGTCCCTCACGGGTAAGCGACCTCGACCCCCCTACGGGGGGAGGGATATGGGCAGGAGAGCGGACCTAACGAAAATTCTATAGAATTTTCTTCGATAAAAGTCTGATTAAAAAAACGCTTTTGTAAGAAATTTAAGTGCTCCTATATATACATAAGGGGCCCGGCCGGGCCCCTTATGTATATATAGGAGCCCCTCACGGGGGCCGCTTACTATAAAAAGAAAAGTTCATTATATTAGATATTTGTATTGCTATTGTAATATATCAGAGCATACTAAAAAAATGTTTATTGTCCCCCTCCCCCCTGCGGGGGGGGGTCGTAATAATTTTTTTTTTTTTTCTATTTAATATGCAAAAATTAAACTATTATTATATAATTTGTATAAATAAGCGTTAGATTTTGATTTTTTTAAGTCATTTTGTTAAAAAACATATCATTACAATAAATTGAAAATAAGTATTAAATCAAAAAATTATAAAAATAATAAAATTATGACAAGTTCAACAGAAAATAAAGGACGTGTAATACAGGTAATTGGACCCGTACTTGATATCGTTTTTGCTAAAGGTCAAGTACCTAATATTTATAACGCTTTAACTATTAAAAGCAAAAACGCAGCAGGTATCGAAATTGCTGTAACTGTTGAAGTACAACAATTATTAGGTGATAATGCTGTTCGTGCAGTATCAATGTTACCTACAGAAGGTTTAATGCGTGGTATGGAAGTTCTTGATACGCAAAAACCATTAACTGTACCTGTTGGTGCAGATACTTTAGGCCGTATTTTTAACGTATTAGGTGAACCCGTTGACGAATTAGGTCCTGTTAATGCAGGTCAATCAAACCCTATTCACCGTCAGGCACCGACTTTCGTAGATTTAGATACTCGTTTATCTATTTTTGAAACAGGTATTAAAGTAGTTGACCTTTTAGCACCTTACCGTCGTGGCGGTAAAATTGGTTTATTTGGTGGTGCTGGTGTAGGAAAAACAGTACTAATTATGGAACTTATTAACAACATTGCGAAAGCACATGGTGGTGTTTCAGTTTTCGCAGGTGTAGGTGAAAGAACACGTGAAGGTAATGACCTTTATGGTGAAATGAAAGAATCAGGTGTTATACAAGAAAAAAACTTACCAGAATCTAAAGTAGCTTTAGTGTATGGTCAAATGGTGCGAGACGTTGCCCCTAACCACCTTTGGTGGGAAGGGGGCGCAGTGTAAGCATAGACTGGGTCTATGCCTGCGCTGACAACTGGAGTTGATTGGGGGTTCGATTCCCTCCAGGCCGCCGGTGGCCTGCCTAGAAACCTTGATAAGCAACCTAGCAAGTTGTGAAAGTTTAGCAAAGGTTTGTAGTAGTTTTATACATAATGGATTATTCTTTAAGCTTCTAGCTTCGAACATAGAACTTCACCTTTGTGGAGGAGTTGTCCGTATTAGCTAAGCTAGTACGCCGCTTACGTGGGGGTTTCGTTTGGCTCACACGACCGGATAGTGCATAACAAGCGGTAGGAGTATTGGGTAAGCCTAAGTAAAACGCGATAAATCAATTACGGAACGTTTTAAAGTCGTTAGAGCTCCCTCACGGGTAGGTAGCTAGCCGCATGCTTTAACGATGTAGGAATTCCTCAAAAAGCCAAAGCCCTCCTGCTCTGGTGGGGGGGATATGCAGACATGAGGAGCGCAAAGGCGTAGGTTCTCTCTATGATACCATTATGAGCAAATCACACAATTATTTTGGGGATTTAGCGTGGGATAAAATTGTGTGGAGCGATTCACATAATAGAGTCCGTAGAATTCAGAAGAGAATCTACAAGGCGAGTCGGTTTAGTGACAGGGGTAAGATGATATTCATGCAAAAAATGCTATTAAGAAACCCGCATGCGAAGCTTGTTGCGGTACAATCCGTAACTACGCTTAACAAAGGTAAGAATACGCCCGGTATTGATGGCTTTACAACAACATCAGGGGAACAGAAATTGGATTTAGCTAAATCTCTATCCCTGAATGGTAAAGCTAACCTAGTAAAGCGAATTGGTAGACCAAAACCTGGGAAGACTGAGAAGCGTCCCCTTGGTATACCAACCATTAGAGACAGAGCAAAACAGGCACTATGCAAATTAGCTTTGGAGCCCCAATGGGAGGCAAAATTCGAGCCAAACTCATATGGTTTTAGACCCGGTCGCAGGGCGCACGATGCCATCGAAGCGATATTTCTGAACTTGCGCTTCAACGAAGACAAGTACGTATTTGACGCAGATATCCGTAAATGTTTCGATCTAATCGATCACGAAGCACTCCTTGGGAAATTAGATACATTCCCGTTAATGAGGGCTCAGGTTGCCGCTTGGTTGAAGGCGGGTATTTTTGATGAATTCGCGTCAACACCAGGCATGTCGGAGTCTTCAACAATAGGAACACCCCAAGGTGGAGTTATCTCGCCACTGCTAGCAAATATTGCATTACACGGGTTAGAAGATCATTTATCTGAGTTTGTCTCAAAAAGAAATATGCCTAAACCACACACGGGGGCATCTAGAGGAAGTCGTGCAAAACGCGCGGCTCTAGGTATAATAAGATATGCGGACGACTTCGTTATCATCCACAGGAATAGGGAGATCATGCAAATGGCGATTCAAGAAACCAAGATTTGGCTAAAGGGAATGGGTTTATCCATCTCTGAAGAAAAGTCTTCTTTAAAGAAGGCAAGCCAGACATTCAAATTTCTTGGGTTCCAAATCGCATTAGTAAAAAATAGGGCTACGGGTAAATTTCGCGTAAAGATCACTCCAAGCAGCGAGAATATCTCTAGAACCATTCCAAAAGTAAAGTCCATCATCCAGAAAAATAAAGCGGTTAGTGCATACCATCTCATTGGTAAAATTCGACCTGTTCTATTAGGCTGGGCTAACTACTTCCAATATTGCGAATGCAAGGAAGTGTTCTCGAAGGTGGATAATATTATCTATCAGCAGATTCGTGCTTGGGTGTTCCGACGTGCTGTTCGTCAAGGTCGAAAAAAGGTTAAGGAAAAGTACTTCCCTAGTGGAAATACGTATCCATTCCAAGGTCAATCGCATGAGGCGAACTGGATCCTAGTTGGATCGAAAAAGTTGGCTGGCGATAATAAGTCAACCATCTATCTCCCGAAATTATCTTGGGTTAGTAGTAAAAAGTATGTGAAAATAAAAGGGGATACTTCAGTATACGACGGAAATGAAGTATACTGGTCGCTTAGAACCCCAAAATATAGTATCTTGTCGACAAGAGTAAAAAACCTTCTTTTAAAGCAACGAGGTAAGTGTACTATCTGTAAGAAAGGCTTTTTACAAGGCGATATTATGGAAGTGGATCACATTACACCGAAGTTTAAAGGCGGGTTAGATCAATACTTGAATCTACAATTACTACATCGTCAATGCCATGTCATCAAAACAAAACAGGATAGGGCAACACCTTAGCCTGAGCCTTCCAAACCTTTTGCAAGAGCTGGGTGAGCTGGAAACTCTCACGCCCAGATCGGAAGACGAGGGGGTCCTAAATGTCCCTCCTTAGTTTAACAATGAACCACCTGGTGCACGTATGCGTGTAGCCTTAACAGCTTTAACAATGGCTGAATATTTCCGTGATGTGAACAAACAAGACGTTTTATTCTTCATTGATAATATTTTCCGTTTCGTACAAGCAGGTGCTGAAGTTTCGGCTTTATTAGGGCGTATGCCCTCAGCTGTAGGTTACCAACCTACTCTTGCTACAGAAATGGGTACGTTACAAGAACGTATTACTAGTACAAAAGACGGTAGTATTACTAGTATCCAAGCTGTTTATGTACCAGCAGATGATTTAACAGATCCTGCTAGTGCTACTACTTTTACTCACTTAGATGCTTGTACTGTACTTTCAAGAAACTTAGCATCAAAAGGTATTTATCCAGCGGTAGATCCTTTAGATTCAACGTCAACAATGTTACAACCATGGATTGTGGGTGAAAAACATTATTCAGCGGCTGGTAACGTAAAAGAAACGTTACAACGTTATAAAGAACTACAAGATATTATCGCTATTCTTGGACTAGACGAATTAAGTGAAGATGATAGATTAACAGTAGCCCGTGCGCGTCGTATTGAACGATTCTTAAGTCAGCCATTCTTTGTCGCGGAAGTTTTTACGGGTGCACCGGGTAAGTATGTAACACTATCAGAATCTATTGATGATTTTAATCGTATTCTAAGTGGAGAATTAGATTCTTTACCTGAAGCAGCATTCTATTTAGTTGGTAATATGAATGATGTTTTAGCTAAAGCTGAAACGCTTCAAGTTTAATTTTAATAAGATATTAAGATAATGCTTTTATCCAAAAATTTTTTATGACTGATTTTAATATTAGAATTGAAAATTTCAATGGTTAATTGTATCTCACTAAACAATAACTATTTAAAATAGGTTGGGTTTTGATTATTATTCTTTTAGCACGCACGCGTTCTGAACGACCCGTCCCGCCAGGGGCGGGGGACGCTGCTAAGTTGTATATAACAAAGCCCAACCTTTATCAATTTTTTTGGTTGTAATTGTTACTAAAGTTTTGGCAAAACCTTTAAGGCTTAATTGACAAGAACTTATATGGGTTAACTTACAAGATAGCTCTTTATTAATAGAATTTTTTAACAAATTAAGAATTCAAAGCGTGTTACATAAAAAAAAAAAAAAAAAAAAAAATTAGTGCAAAAAAAACGTGTAGTATTGTAGAGTAATATTAATAATAAGCTAACGCTTAAATTCTATTATTAATCTTTATTTTAACAATTATATGGGGCAAAGTTCGACTATAATCTACTTCAACATATTACTTGTAGAAAAGTAAAATACAATGGTGGTTAGGGTGTCTCCTTACGGGATCCTCCTCCCATTATAACCGTACAAGCACTTCACAGCGCATAAGGCTCACACTAACGCGCTAACAGGACGATCAATCAACAATAGAAATTATAAGACTAGACCGATTCAGGTACTGTGAAAACCTGAAACTGTCAACAAAAACTCGCGAATAAATTTCTGTAGGTCCGCTCTCCCCCCGTAGGGGGGTCCCCGTGAGGGGGTCGCTTACCCGTGAGGGACGCTGGGGCGGCGCGTCCCTCACGGGTAAGCGCTCGGATTTTTGCCCCGTGAGGGACGCAAAAATCCGACACTCGGATTTTTGCCCCGTGAGGGACGCAAAAATCCGACACTCGGATTTTTGCGTCCGTCCGAGCGAATAGCCCCGCTATTCGCGAGGCTAGGTTCGCGAGTACGAAATTTCTTCGCGAGTTTTTCTCCGTAACTTTATCGAAGAAAATTATATATAATTTTCTTCGAGAAAAGACCCAGAGCCCTAAAGGACGCTAAGCAATAACAGACGTCGCGATACACGAGGACGATAACGCTTCCTACGAGTTTTCATCAGCAGGGTTGCACCCCAGCGGACGTCGCGTCATAAGGTACCTCCATCTTGCCATCCCCCAATTCAACTTGGGCTTCGGCAACAGAGGATTCAGAACCGGACGGGGAACTGTGAAGAACAGACCCTGCGGACTCTGAGTTAACCTTATTTTGATCTTCTGAAACCGATGAGTCGCGAGAAGTCACAGAAGGAAGAGAAGTCACAGAAGGAAGAGAAGGAAGAGAAGGAAGAGAAGTCACAGAAGGAAGAGAAGGAAGAGAAGGAAGAGAAGGAAGAGAAGGAAGAGAAGGAAGAGAAGGAAGAGAAGGAAGAGAAGGAAGAGAAGGATCCAACGAGGAAGGAAGAGCTAAAGCCGAAGAAGACGTACCTTCTGCGGGAGGAGACTCCACAGAGGGGGAATACCCATCTGCGGATTCGCCTCGAAGAGCGGACGACACCACTCCTTTTGTACGTTTCTTTTTGGCACCGACACCAGCATTTGCCAGAACGGTTTTAGTATCCACCATTTCCGCTTCTGCGCTCGAAGAGCGAGGACGGCCTCCCTCCCCCCTACGGGGGGGGTGGACGTTTCTCTTTTTGCGTAACCACCTCTTGAGGTCCGGGGCCAGCGACAGGGGGCGCGGGTACCGGAGACTGCGGAGAGGACGGTTTAGCAGGAGCTTCTTGTGAAGCTGTACCAGGAGCAGGACCCTGGGATTAACTTTGTGCAACACGCTCATTGAAGCGAGTTACCGCAAGAGTAGAAAGCTGTTTCAGTTTAGTAGGTCCCCCTAACGGGTCCCATATATATGGAAGCGGACCTAAAGTCGAAGTTTTCCCCCCCTTATAACAGGATATCCGCGGGGGGAAAATCTTCGAGTTTCTCGAATAAATTTATATACCGTAACAAAATTCCTTTATAAAGGAATTTTTCCCCCCCTTATATCCGCGGGGGGGAGGGATCGACGATGTTTTCGTGTACTCGCGACGATCCCCTTAGGGCCCTCACGGGCCCTAAGGGGAGCGCCGCCCTCACGGGCCCTAAGGGGATCGTCGCGAGTACCAGCGTCCCTCACGGGTTGTCCTGCACGACCCTATATAAATATATAAATAGGGTCGTGCAGGCAACCCGTGAGGGACGCTGCATACGCCAATTACGAGCGCGTCCCTAACGGGTTTGCCCCCCCCCCCTACGGGGGGAGGGACGCAAACCCGTCCCGCCAGGGGCGGGGGACGCGTAATAAGCGACCTTACCCGTGAGGGACGCTGGGGCGGCGCGTCCCTCACGGGTAAGCGACCCCCTCACGGGGACCCCGCTACGGGGGCCCGTGAGGGGGGCAGGAGACCCGTGAGGGGGTCCTATAAAACATCGTCAATAGAAATTTATTCGATAAAGAGTTTCAATTTCTCAGATAAAAATGGAAAACTTGGACTTTGAAGGCGTTTAAATACCCTAAAGAGAATTCCCCTATAGAAAGACCCTTGGAATTCCCACGTAGAAGAGACATAGGAGAGCGTGAGTCCCTTAGTTTATTCGCGCTCGACTTACGATACCTTTTAATATTCATTTCTAATCCTCCGAAGGTCTAACCCACTAGCCATAGATTTCACCGGCATCGAGGTCTATGGGTAGTTTATCTAGCACCGAGGGACCCGTGAGGGGGACCCCGCGCGCCACTTAACGGTTAGCAACCTCAGCTGCCAAAAACGCTGGTCCTTGTCATAATGAACTTTCATATGACAAGGCCTATCATACAGGAACAAGAACCAAATTTGATGGCCAATCCTTACCACCAAGACGACGTTCCACAATAAGGTGTTTGTGGATTGGTTCGCCCTGGTTGAACCCGAAGGATAGATTGCACACCGGACAGACCCAATCTTGCTTTGCAGCAAGATGAATATCCAGCTTCCTAGTAAGGTCTGCATAACCACGAGACAACAACGAAAGTTGTCGATCGTGAAAATACTGTCTGGAATCTGGAATCTGGAATAACAGGGACCTGATCAAGCTTCACTGGTTAGTAATCAATGACTTTACCACCAGGAATCTTTTTGCGCCAAAACCAAAACGCCCTAAGCATAGGAATTCCCGTAATCGGGGGTCCACTTGTAAAAGTCGAATTTTTTTCCCACTTCGGGGGAGAAAATATTCGAGTTTTTAGGTCCGCTCTCCCCCCGTAGGGGGGTCCCCGTGAGGGGGTCGCTTATTACGCTTTAGCGTAATAAGGTCGCTTATTACGCTAAAGCGTAATAAGCGCTCGGATTTTTGCGAACGCAAAAATCCGACACTAGGATTTTTGCGTCCGCAAAAATCCGACGGAGGACGCGTAATTTGCGTACGCAAATTACGCGCTCGGAATTGGCGTCCCTCACGGGGCGTCGTAATTGGCGTGCGCCAATTACGCCGGCGGATTTGGCCCCCGTCCCGCCAGGGGCGGGGGAGGCCAAATCCGACCCAATTCCGACTCTACGAGCGAACCTACCCCCCCGAAGGGGGGGAGCGACTAGCGAGGCTAGTTCGCTCGTACTCGAATAAAATTATATATAATTTTATTCGAGAAAAGTAGCCCCCCTCACGGGTCGAGGATTACGTTCCATCGCGAAATACTTATAAACCCTCCAAGAGGTCTTTTTGTCCGAAACAAAGTCGAAGTTTTCCCCCCCTTATATCCGCGGGGGGAAAATATTCGAGTTTTGAGAAAGGGGGTTCGAAGTCTGCGAAACAAGCGCTCCGAGTCTATTAGCGAGTACGAGTTTCTCGAATAAATTGAATATTCAATTTATTCGAGAAAGATTGGACTTCCTTGTGCGCGTGTTTCCAGGAAACATCGTGCCAAGAGTCCTCATTGTTTCTATCCGCGGCCCCCATATAAATGGGGGCCGCGGGCATATCAACCAATGAATTAATAGATGAAAATTACGACCCCGTCCCGCCAGGGGCGGGGGAGGCGCGTCCCCCGCCCCTGGCGGGACGGGGCTCCCCCGCCCCTGGCGGGACGGGTTGCCTCCTCGAAAGGATGCGCGGATCCAGATTTACCCAAAGTCCTATAATACGTCCGATTCAAGGCGCACCATTGCGGAATAAGGGGCAGTACTCTGGTGGCTATTTGTTTCACCACGAGATCCTGACAGGACAACCATCTTACCTTCACATTCGCCATGAGCAAGAAGCTTGATGCTCCAAACCACCTGAGTCTATATCCAGGAGAACCAGGTCTGAGGTTCAGGAGACGAAAGGAAGTTACACGTTTTGCATTGAATAGATGCGAAAGATAGATAGACTACGTAACCGGCCCGGGGACACTAAATAATACCTTCAATCAGCACCACTCAGCTGCTAGTCTGATCCCATACCCTCATATCCGCAAAACGGACACTTCAAAGAAGACCTAAGCGGTGGACCCGTGAGGGGGCTCCCCTCACGGGGCCGTTACCCGTGAGGGGGCCCCCCTCACGGGGCCGTTACCCGTGAGGGGAGCCCAATAATAGTCCTCAAACCCGAAGGATTTCTTTCTTGCCCTAGCGACCCATATATATGGGGCGGTGGGACAATTACTCCGCATGGCCTCGTCTACTCCCCGCTTGTGGGTTACAGCCTCCCTCACGGGAGGCCTTAACCTGGGAGCACAGGCACGTTCTCCTCCCCGCCCGTGAGGGGGACAGGAACGGGTGAATCAGGGACGCGAACCGGGCGAAAAAGAAGAGAGTCAGAGAACCCAGAGGGACAAACCCCGCCCTGAGAACAGCTCCAAGAGGACTCGAACCCTTCTACCGACCAAGAACGCGGACCAAACCACTACTCAAAACAACGACGTGCCGCACCACATGTTTCCAAGAAACATCATGCCAAGAGTCCTCATTGTTTCTATCCGGGCCCCCATATATATGGGGGCACCGGGCATATCACCCAATTAATTCATAATTGAAGATTACAACCCCGTCCCGCCAGGGGCGGGGGAGGCGCGTCCCCCGCCCCTGGCGGGACGGGGGAGGCGCGTCCCCCGCCCCTGGCGGGACGGGGCTCCGTCGCCTCCCTCACGGGTTGCCTCCTCCGAGGAGGATGCGTGGATCCAGGTTTGCCCAACCTCCAAGGAACGCCCTATTCAGGAAATAGCATACTAGGAAGAGGTAACATCCCCTGGCGGCTATTTCTTTGACCGCGATACCCTGACAGGACGACCATCTTACCCTGACCATCGCCATAAGCAAATAGCTTGGAGCTCAAAACCACCTGATTATAGATCCAGGAGAACCCGGTCTGCGGAACAGGAGACGAAAGGAAGTTACACGTTTTTCATCTAGCTGATGCTATATACAGAGAGACTACGTAACTAGCCCGGGGCCATAAATAAAAATCTTCGACCGGCTCCATTAAGCAGCCGGCCTGATACCATAACCTAACAGCCGCTAAAAAGACCGCAAAGGAGCCTAAGCGGATAAGTGTCCCACTCATTTACCCGTGGGGGGAGCCCAATAATAGTCCTTAAACCCGAAGGTTTTCTCTCTGGCCCTAGGGACCATAGGCGGTTCTACACATACTACTATACTACTATGGCCCCGTCTACTCCCCGCTTGTGGGTTTCAGCCTCCCTCACGGGCGGCCTACACCTGGTAGCACAGGCACGTTCTCCTCCCCGCCCGTGAGGGGGACAGGGACGGGTGTATCAGGAACGCTTAAAAGGAGTCGAAAGGAAGGACGGGAAAAAGTCCGAGGGAGAATCAACCTATAACAAGCGGATAAGCCCCGAAGGGACATGCACCGACAGAGAACCATTTATAGGTTACCTCCCCCCCCCCATATTTAAGGGGGGGGACTCGTACCAAACGAAAACGTACCTAAAGATCCGGATCGCGTACCAAACCATTAATCTAAACAACTACGTAACGCACTTTAACACAACCTAATTTAGGTTGTATGCTACCTATCTACTTTGGTTTTAAGTCCAACCTGTAAAATACTACTCGAAATAGTCGAATACATTGACGATGTTTTCCTATATATAAGAAAACATCGTCGATTACGTCCCACCTTATATCCGCGGGGGGACTTAATCGAATAAAAGTCGAATTTTTCCCCCCCTTCGGGGTAGAAAATATTCGAGTTTTTAGGTCCGCTCTCCCCCCGTAGGGGGGTCGAGGTCGCTTATTACGCTAAAGCGTAATAAGGTCGCTTATTACGCTAAAGCGTAATAAGCGCTAGGATTTTTGCGGACGCAAAAATCCGACGCTAGGATTTTTGCGTCCGCAAAAATCCGACGGAGCTCTACGAGCGAACCTACCCCCCCGAAGGGGGGGAGCGACGATCCCCTTATATATATAGGGGATCGTCGCTCCCCCCCTATATATATAAGGGGGGGTAGGTTCGCTCGTAGAGTCGGACCCGTGAGGGTGGCGTCCCCCGCCCCTGGCGGGACGGGACCCGCCGGTACCGGCGGACGGTCTCCCCCGCCAGGGGCGGGGGACGCCGGCGGACCCGTCCCGCCAGGGGCGGGGGAGGC
>Ga0307960_1000055_pt1 | contig 59847 bp, 54 predicted proteins | sample OrgLakmetagen542_FD_201832 | JGI IMG/M metagenome (GOLD analysis project Ga0307960, IMG submission 201832) | Saline water microbial communities from Organic Lake, Antarctica - #542 | ecosystem: Environmental > Aquatic > Non-marine Saline and Alkaline > Saline | place: Antarctica: Organic Lake... | reverse complement strand
ATAAAATGACCGGGCTTGGCCACGCCAAGTTCGAGGTCGTCACTTGACCAAATCTACGGGTAAGGGAAAACTCAACCAAACCCTGACCCGTGCAACAAGGCCGGCCCCTTCATAGTAGTCTATCTCCTGCCTGCGGGCGCGGCGCACTGAGGTGATCCGGACCCGGTGGCTCCGGTATGTGTAAATAGCCGTCCAGTGTCTGGCCCCGACCGCGCCCACCGCCAGAAAACGCGGCTCATCCGTGATGTTGGCGGGAGCCTCGATCTGATAAGGATCATCCCAGAGGACCTGAGCCTCATCAAAGTCGATGCCGTGCTTGTCACGGTTCGCGCTGCTCTTTTCAGGGTCATACTCGAACTTCATGACAGGGAATATACGGTCAGATAAGTATAATTACTATACCATTTCAAGTATACTTTGACGACAAAGCCGTTAATACTAAAGACAGGAATGGCCATCACTCAAACATTGCCGGCTGCTGAGGCTCGACCCAATGCCACCGCCGCCGCTTGGACGCTTCCAGCACGCCATGGCAGCCAAACTCCAGATACGTCCCCAGACCGTCGTCACACTTGAAACCCGGTTCCGGGGACGTATCGATACATTGCGCCGCTATCTGCGTGCTCTCCGCATCATGGAGGTGCTGGCTGCCCCGTCAAAACGACTGGTCAGCCGAGGGCTGCGGATTTGCGGCTGGTGCCACCCTTTTCCGACACCGCGGTGGCCGTGACGCTTGCTCCGTCGCCGTTTGACTTGACCAGCCATTCGACCTTTTTCGTCACCGGTGACCATTGCTGCCCCCAGTTGGAGTAGGCGTAGCGGCGCTCGTTCCGGCCGGCGAGGTTGCCAAGCTTCACGTCGGCGGGGTTCATCACCACCTCGGCATTTTCGCAGTCCAGAGCCAGCGTCACCGGTTTGGCGACATCGTTCTGTATCGCGACATCGGACAGGTTGGTCGGCAGGTAACCATGGTTCGACACCACTGCCGTGACACGGTGCAGATCCGCACCAAGCGCTTCGACTTCGACGCTATCGATCAGGACACGCGGGGCGGCGGCGGCGTGCTTGAGGTTGAAGAGGGTATTGTTGTGGCAGATCTCCTCCAGCATCTTGCCGGGCGGGTTGCGGTAGCTCCAGATATAGACCATGCCGCCAACCTCGACCGGGCCAAGCTGCGGATGATCAAAGCTTTCCCAAGTGCGGAATCCTTGATCGCCGACATTTTCCACAACCCAGTTGTGTACCAGCCGCTGCGTCCCAGCATCGCGTGGGCCAAGGTTGTAATACCCTTCCTTGGGCACGCCCGCCGTTCGCTCCAGATCCCAGAGCTCGGTTGCGAAGGAGATGATCCCCATCTCCTCATAGGTCCAGTCTGTCAGACTGCCATGCCGGGCCTTGGTCTTGTCGGGGGTGAAATCCTCGTAGACCGAAATCGTGGGGTATCCGGTCAGCCGCTCGCCGACCTCGCCCAATGCCTTGTAGAGCGACAGGTCCGGCGCGCTCATCTCGCTGTCCAGCTGCAGCATGGAGGGCCGAAGGATGATGCCTCCGTGAGTGTGATAAGCGCACATGCCGGTGATGTTGGGATGTTGCAGGATCACGTCACGCATCCCCGCTGCCTCGGGCTCGGAGAATGGATACTCGCCCGAACCATATTCCTGCGGCGTCCAGTTGGTCGGGAAGTTACGGTTCATGTTGCCGTCTTGCTGCTGCTCGATATGCACATGGACGCCATCATAGTTGCGGATCAGGCCCTCGGGGTAGAGGCGGTAATACTCGCCCCCTTCCTCGCCCGGTTCGCGCTGCACCATGATCTCGGGGTTCTGGGAATCCTTCTTCCACTCGCCCTTGCTGTCGAGAACGCGCATCTGCACGATATAGCCGTCATCGTTGATGTCCTGCGGGATCAGCCCTTCGATCCGGTCCTCGCCGGGCAGGAACCGGCCATTGCCACACCACGGATGATAGGGCGCGGTCATGGCGTATTCGGCCCCGTCGGGGTTGATGCGCGGGATGATGTAGAAGACCTGCGTGTCAACCAGCCGCGTGACCTCTTCGTCCACGCCATAGTTCGTCAGCATGTACCAGCAGGCATAGAGAGCCGTGGCGCTGGTCGCGTGTTCCTCGGCATGGATCTGCGCGTCGATGTAGAAGCCGGGCTTCTCCAGTGCCGGTCCGGTATCGGGGTTGGTGATCGTCATGAACCACACATCGCGGCCCTGAAATGATTTGGCGATTGAGGTCAGAGTGCAAAGCTTGGGGTAGGCCTCGGCAAGTTTATGCAGATGCGCCGTCATTGCGTCATAGGTGTGATAGGTGTCAAAGGCGATATCGACCTTGGGCATGTTGTTTTCTCCTCTGGCCTTAACTGCGGCCGAAATGTTCCATGATGGCGGCGGCGTATTTGATGCCCTTGATGTACTTGTCGACGTGGATGTTCTCATCCGGGGCGTGCAGGTTGCAGCCGGGATTGGCAAAGCCGGTCAGCACGCAGGGGATCCAGACATGTTTCAGGATCGCGCCCTCGGCCGAGACCCCGTTGACGATAGGCGGTTCACCATACACCTCGTGCGCGGCTGCGATGATCGACACCGAGATGTCCTCGCGTGCGCTGATCTTGTAGGGATCCTCGGTCCGCGCCTCGCCCTTGACCTCTATATTGTCGAAGCCTTGTTGTTTCAGGTGCTCGCGCAGCTTCACGATTGCCTTTGCCGGCGAGATGTTGGGAATCAGGCGGAAATCCATCCGCACGCGGGCCTCGGACGGCACGATGGTCTTGGTGCCCTTGCCGGTATAGCCGCCGGTGATGCCCTGGATGTTCGCCGTCGGCTCATAGGTCCGCGCCTTCAGCGCATCGACCCCGTCGCGGCCAAGCGCGAACTCATCGACGCCCATTTCGTCCTTGAGCATTCCAAAATCGATACGGGCAGCCTTGTCCTTGAGGTATCCCATATCCTCGTCATTGGGCACATAGATGCCCTCGGCCCAATCAGGGATCAGGATGTTCTTTTCGCGGTCCATGATGGTGGCCAGAGCATGGACAAGATCCCAGACGGGGTTCGGCACCAGTGGCGCGTTCAGCGAATGCACATCGGTCCGTGACCCGCGCGCGATCAGTTCGACAAAGAGCACCGATTTCAGGCCGAGTGAGACATCCGGCACATCAACGCCGATTTCGAGCGAACCGTCGAGGCAATGCATCCCGTCCGCCTCGAGCATCTTGGCGTTCTTCTTGGCCCAAGGGCCGAGGTTAGGCGAGCCTATCTCCTCCTCGCCCTCGATGAGCAGTTTGAGGCCTACCGGAACCTCACCGCGCACGGCGAGGAACGCCTTGGCGGCCTTGTTGAAAGCCAGAACGCCGGATTTGTTGTCGGTTGCACCGCGCCCGTAAAGGATGCCGTCGACCACTGCGCCCGACCACGGACCGCCATGTGTCCACGCCTCGATCGGCTCGGGCGGTTGGACGTCGTAGTGCGAATAGCACAGCAGCGTCTTGCGCGATTTCGAAGGGATCTCGCCATAGACGACCGGTGGGCCCTCTTCCAGTTCGTGAAACTCGGCGGGCAACCCGTCGCGGTGCATCATGTCGCGGACCAGCGCCGCACATTCGCGCAAGCCGATATCCTGCGCCGAGACCGACGGCTGTTGCACGAAGGTCTGCAAGTCGGCAACAAACTCATCTACGTGGGCGTCGATGTAATCGTAGATATCTTTCATAGCGGATGCTCCTGTGACAGGTCCCACGCGTTCAGACGCTGGCCGCTGAGGGCCATGTCGCGGGCGGTGGCAATATGGGCGAAGGCGGGGGCAAGCAGAGAGGGCTCGATCCATTGGGCCTTCAGTTCGGGTGGGTAATTCTGTTCGGACATCGGGGTGTGCATCGCCTTGCCCGGCGTGATTGTGCAGGACAGGATGCGATGTGCCTCACCTTCAATAGCCAGGCACTTCGAGAACCCTTCCAAGGCATGTTTCGCAGCGCAATAGGCGGTTTCGTCCGCGAAGCCCTTGATGCCAGATTGCGACGAGACGAAAATCAGTGCTCCGCCGCCGGACGTCATGTCCGGCCAGAACGCCTTGCTCAATTGGAATGCCGCTTGGATACCGACGTCCATCGTGGAGCGGAAGGTGGCGAGGCTGACCGCCTCCAGCGGTTCCGGACGCAGGATGGCGGCATTGTGGATCAGGGTGTCGACCGGGCCGGGGACGGCGGCGATGGCCCGGGCGGTCGCCTCGGCATCGGCAAGATCGACGGTGATCGTGGTGGCCGTGCCGCCAATTCGGTCATTCACGGAAGTCAGACCGTCCTCGTTCACGTCCATCAACACGAGGTCCGCGCCTTGACCTGCGAAAACAAGAGCGATTGCAGCCCCAAGCCCATGCCCCGCACCCGTGATGACGATGCGTTGGTCCGCCAAGGCAGGCATCACAGATCCCCGGGCAAGTCGAGGTCTTCCCACTTGCGACTGGTGGTAGAGGCGAAGATGGCATCCAGAACCATCTGGTTGCGCAGCCCGTCAACGAAACTGGCCCCCCGTTTCAGCGCTCGTTCCTCGGAGATGGCCGCAGTCAGTTCGCGCAGGGCGGGCAGGACCGAGATGTTCCAGATGCCTTTGTTGAGGCCCTCGAGCCGTGTGTTCGGATCGTCGACGCTGATATCCTCGAACCCCTGCCCCGCCTTGGCGAAATAGAGTTTCTCGTCGCTGTTGGACAAGGTGATCGTCCCCTTGGAACCGAATACCTGCGTCTCGTTGCCCATGTTCGCAGCGGCCACGCCTGACATGAAGACCTGCGCCAGGGCCCCCGAGGCCATTTCAAGCGTGAAATGCGACATGTCGTCGGAAGTGGCGGTCCATGCCTCGCCCGTTGCCTTGTCCACCCGGTCGGGGATCACCGTCAGTGCTTGGCCAATGACGGACGTCGGCTCGCCCAACCACCAGCGCAGCGTGTCCACCTGGTGCGAGCCATTGGCCCCCAGACGCCCGCCGCCCTGACTGGCATCCGACCACCAGTCGCCTTTCGGGCGTCCGGCCGGATCGGCCCAGGAAGACCCTATATTGGTGATGTTCACATGGCGGATCTGGCCCAGTTCGCCGCCATGAATCAGTTCGGCAATCCGTTGCCGGGTCGGATTGAAGCGGAGTTCATGGTCGACCATGTGCAGCCGCTTGGCCTTTTGTGCGGCATCAAGCATCTGGCGCGCCTCTCCGGCGTTCATCGCGGTGGGTTTTTCGCACAGCACATGCGCGCCCCTGGCGATTGCGGCCAGCACCATCGGCGCGTGCATCACCGTGGGGGTGGCAATGCAGACGAGGTCAAGCTCTTGCTCGTCCAGCATCTTTTCCCAGTCATCGTAGACGGACGTTATTCCGTAGGGCTCGGCGGCAGCCATTGCGCTGGACATCCGCCCCGATGCGAGTGCCACGACCCTGGCGTTTTCGATATGGGCGAAAGCGGGAAGATAGGCGTTGCGCGCAAAGCTTGCGCCGATGATACCAACATTAATCATTGTGTCTCCTTCTCAAGATGTGATGGCGCGGATCTCGTCGATATCGACGGTAGCGCGGCGGTCCGTGGCAAGAATGCAGGCTTGCAGCATGAACAGTGATTGCAGGTGGTCACGTCCGGTGCAGTCCGGCGCGGCGGTGCCCCGGCAGGTGGCCACGAAGGATTTCAGCAGCTCTGTCGCGTCACTGATCCAGGGGGTGTGATCGGGCAGTTCGACGGGCGTCAGGTCCGGCTCCCTGCGGCGGGCAATGGCAAGGTCACCGAACATCTCGCGCTGGACGATGATGCCTTCAGAACCGTCGGTGCGCCAATTGAAGTTCATCGGCTCATGGCCCGATTGCCACGTGCCCTGATAGTTGACGGTGATCCCGTTCTCGAACGCAATCAAAGCCGAGACGTTGGTATCGCCCGCATACATCGTCCAACTCGGGTTGAATGTATGCGCCTGAATATAGGCCGGCTCGGCGTCATAGACGTAGCGCATCAGATCGAAATGATGGATCGACTGCTCCCACAGCATCGGGTGATCCATCGTCAGCGGATACTTGTTGAGCCAATCCTGGGTGCCGTCGCGCCAGCGTTCATAGATGAAGCGGCCGAATTCGGGCGTGCCGATCGCACCCCCGCGCAGCAGATCGCGCATGGCCTGTGTCACACCGAGATAGCGGAAATTGAGTCCGACGATCAGGTGAATGCCTGCCGTCTCGGCCATGTCGACGAACTGCGAGGCGGTGGCCACGTTGTCCGAAAGCGGCTTTTCGGCAAGGATATGCAGCCCGTGGGCGCAGGCTGTCTCGATCTGGTGTTCGCGCTTGCCCGGCGGTGTGCACAGCAGGACGGCATCGGCATCCGTATCGGCGACCTCGGCGATATCAGCGCCGATGGGGATGCCTTGGAACTGTTCCGCGGCGCGGGTGCGGGCGGTGGGGTCGGGATCACACAGGGCGACGATTTGAAGGTCAGGATTGGCAAGGATCACCTGCAACCATGTGCGGGCTCGCGCACCAAGGCCAACGACGATCAGGCGCAGCGGCATCATTGTGCGACCTCCGCCGGGATCAGCAGATCAAGCGCGTCTTCCACCCCGGTCCAGCCGGTATCGTCGAAGATGCTTGAAACGCTGTTTGCCATCGGCAAACGAACCCGGTCATGCGGTGGCGAAGCAAGGCGGATCGTCGTTCCGGGCAGGCGGTTTGCAATGGCCCGCGCCACGTCAAGATCGGTCAGGACGGGGGGCGTGCCCGCATGCAGGACGCGCGGGCCTATTGCGGGCAGGTCCGCGACGAGTCGGGCGATGGTCGCCGCAAGATCGGGCAGCCACGCCCATTCGCGCGCGACCTTGGGCGTCTGAACGGTAATCACACCGCTGGCGCGCGCCTCGTTGATCATCCGCGACACCAGACACAGATGCTGGCGGCTTTCGCGCATTGCCTCGTGCGCGCCGAAGATATTGCCAAGCCGCAGGCTGAGCGAGGTAAAACCGGGCTCTGTCGCCGAAGCCGTCAAAAGCTCTCCGGCCCGCTTGGCGGCGCAATAGGGGCCAGTGGCCGTGGGCTGCGTGGCCTCGGTAAAGCGACCCTCGGGAGAGGGAACATCATCGGTTGCAAAGACACCCATCGAACTGAGGTACAGAAACCTGTCGGCCCCCGCTTCGCGGGCAAAATCGAGTGTGGCGGTCAACATGTCCGTGTTTTGGCGGATATGGGCGGCGCAGCTGATCCCCAGACGCTCGGGCGAGGCCGTGATCGCGGCCCCGTGAATAACGCCGGAAACAGCAGGGATGGCACCCGCTGCCAGAACTTGCTGCAAGTGACCCTCGATGCAACGGACGTCTGACAAACGGGCCGTCGTTGCAGCGTCGAAGACCCGGTCGACAGCGACCACGTCCGTTCCGGCCCGGTGAAGGGCCAGCGCGACCTCGGAACAGACAAACCCGCCCGCTCCGGTTACGAGGATCGGTCCGGCAGTCATCGCGCGGTCTGCTCTCCGGCGACGCGGACGGCTTCTGAAACCGCGTCGGTGTGTGCCTGACCCAGCTTGGTGAAAGGTGGCCGGACACGGGCAAAACCCGGATCGTCATTCTGTGCGGCAACGGCAGCCTTGATAGCGGGGATCAGCGGCAGGCCCTCGAAGATCGAGCGCACGGCGCTGACCTGCGCATGCAGCGCGTCGTGGTCGGGACCGTTCAGCCCCTCGACCAACGCGCGGATGCCGGTAGGGTTCACGTTCAAGCTTGCGCTGATGCAACCGGCGCCGCCCGCAGCGACATTCTCTGGGATCAGGGATTCGGACGCGGAATAGGTCGCGATCTGCGGAAATGCCGCGATGACGGCGGCGGTATTGTCCCACTTTCCCGAGCTGTCCTTGAGACCCGCGATCTGGTCACCAAAGGCAGCGATCAACCGCTCGATCAGGGTCAAGGTGATCGGCACGCCGGACATTTGCGGAATATGGTAAAGATATACGCGCAGGTCCGGGCCGACGGCATTGATGACTTGTGCATATGCGTCGAAGACACCTTCGTCACTTACACCCTTGTAGAAAAATGGTGGCAGCATCAGGACGCCGCGACAGCCAAGCGCGGTCGCGTGCGACGACAGCTCGATCGTATCCGCCGACGCGCAACACCCAGTGCCGGGGATCAACTGGGCCGGATCGATACCACTATCGACCAGTGCCGCAAGCGCCGCCTTCCGTTCGGCAACGGTCAGGGAATTGGCCTCGCTGGTGGTGCCGAAGGGGGCAAGACCATGCGCGCCGTTCGCGATCAGCGCCTTGGCATGGGCCACGAAGCGGTCGGTATCGACTGACAGATCTTCGGTGAAAGGGGTGATGGCGGGAACGAAAAGTTCGATCTTGCGAGAGGACATGAGCAGAGTCTTTCTGATTTGATCAGGCGGTGGGATATATCAGTCGGGGGCAGTCAGGGTCATCGGTGCGATGGTGCGGAACACGTCGTCAAGCTGTGGACCGCCGCGCCACATCAACACGGCAAAATGGCCCGGACGGTCGAAGACGGTCGCGCCCAGATGCCAGACACCGGGGTTGAAGATCACCCCGACGGTGCCCGGCAAAAGGTAGGCCAGCGCGCGGTCCGGGCACGGTGCGCCGGTCTTGTCAGAGGGCATGACCATGACCGCATAGCGCGATACCTCCAGCGGAAAGAAGCACTGGGCAGCATGGGGGTGGCATTCCACGGTGCTGACCGTGACGGGCAGGGTCTGCGGCAGGACGTGGTTCACATGCAGGACGGGCGCGCTGGCGGCGTGACGCGTGTGCAGAGTGTCGCTGAAGAACTGCCGCTCGCCGGGCATGGCCGGTGGCGTGACAAGTTGCCCGAACTGTGTGAACGCCTTGGTGTCGGGTGGCGCGAGCGGGATTGTCAGGCCGGTCATCGGGCTTGGTCCGGTGACATTGTCGAACGCCAGAAATCGGCGATCTGATCACGGCCACAGACCCAGACATCAGAACGCTCGGCGATATGGTCAATGAACCGCAACAACGCCGCGAACCGACCGGGATGGCCGATGATCCGGGAGTGAAGCCCGACTGACATGATCCGTGGCTTTGTCTCGGCCTCCTTGTGCAGCACGTCGAAACTATCGATCAGCAAATCACCGAAGTCCCGCCCTGAAAAAACATCGCCCGACAGGAACTTGGCATCATTTGTCACCATCGTGTAGGGGACGACGAGGTGCTGGTTTCCATCGACTTCGGTCCAGTAAGGCAGATCATCGTTGTAGGCGTCGCTATCGTAGTCATAGCCTCCGTGCGCCACGAGCAGCCCGCGCGTGGCAGTGGATGCGGAGTAACGGCAATACCAGCCCCGCGGAGCGCGGCCGACCGATTTCAAGATGCTGTCATATGCCAGCGCAATTTGGTCGGCTTCGGTTTCCGGGCTCAGGTGGTAGTGTTCGATCCAGCGATAGCCGTGGGCGCAAATATCCCAATCCGTCGCGGCAATCGCGGCGGCAATATCGGGTGTGCGTTCCAGCGCCACCGCGCTGGCAAAGACGGTCAGTGGCAGGTCGTGTTTGCGAAACAGATCATGGATCCTCCAGAACCCGACACGGCTGCCGTATTCATACATCGACTCTGCTGCCAGATCGCGTGCGCCTTGCGGCACCCGCGATGCGCGCACTTCGCTGAGCGCGCTTTCCGACCGGCCATCGCCATCGCCGACCGAGTATTCCGAACCCTCTTCGACATTGAGCACGAAATTCACAGCAAGACCGGCCCCGTTCAGCCAGCGAATGTCTGGCGGGTTGCGGCCGTAACCCGCCAGGTCGCGGGGCCGGTTCATGCGCCACCCCCTGGGAAATCGGCTTTGTCAGTCACGCGGCCCCTCCACCTTGTTGAAGAAGCAGCACCAATCACCGATGTTGACGTTGGGCAAAGCCCTGAGACCGAAGAACATGCCATCGGCAGGCGCGCGCAACACGCCAACCTCGTCACCGAAGACATTGATGATACTGGCAATTGTATCACCTTTCTTCATCATGGTCAGGAAATCGACCCCCTCTTGGGGCAGAAAGATTCCCGAAGCAGGCGCAAGCAGCGCTTCCTGCTGACCAATGGTCGCATCGGACGGATAGGTCGCCTGACCGTCAAGCATGTCGTAGTGATAACAGATGTTCACGATCGACTTTGCCAGCTCCTCGCCCACGTAGCGGAACCGCTCGGGTGAGGTGTAGGAGCGCCCGCCAAGTTCCACCGTGATCCCGACCTTGCCGGCGCTGTTCATCGCCGCCATCGGGCTGCCGGATTTGGTGAAGTTCGACATGATGCAGCCCCACCCTTCACCCATCGCCTTGGCCAGCTCGACGCTTTCGGGGCGCTCGTTGACAAAGATTGCCTTGTCGAGGAAGGAATGCGCGCCACCCGAATGGATGGATATCTCCATGTCGGCGACATCCTTCATCGCCTGCCAATGCGCATGTGCCAACCGCTCGGTAAAGTAGCCGTCGGGCTTGCCGGGATAGACCCGGTTCATGTCATAGGCGAAGGTATCCAGCGGGTTGCCCCGTTCGGCTGCCGAGAAGGCCATCGGGTTGACGCAGGGCACCAGAACGACCGCGCCGCGCAGATTGGACGGGTCGATGCGTTTCGAGGCCAGCGCGCAGGCCAGCGGGCCCTCGGGCTCGTCGCCGTGGATTGCGGCATTGACCCAGAAGGTCGGACCGGCCCCGGCGCCATTGATGACGATCACCGGAATCTCCACCTGGACGCCGCCGGCCATGTTGAAAGCGGGAATCGCGCCCCGCACCATTTCGCCGGGCTTTGCCGTGGCGGTGCCGACGCTTACGCTGTCATTTGCCTTGGTGCTCATACCGCTTCGGCCCCGGATTTTTCATAGGCCGCAAGCTGTGCTGGCGTGTAGACCTGCATGAACTCGATCTCGATGCCGCCCGCGTCATTGTCGAGGAACGCGACCCATCCTTCGGGGTGGGCATGGCTGCCGGTCTTCTTGCAGGCCTTGCATTCGCGCAAGGACGCGCCTTGCTCTTGGGCATGGGCCAGCGCAGCGTCGATGTCATCGACTTCGTAGCAGATATGATGCAGCCCCTCGGACCCGCGTTCCTTGATCCAGGCGTCGAAACGCCCGCCGGGTTCGGTTGACTGGCAAAGCTGGTATTCGATCCCGCCCAGATAAAAGAGCGCAACCTTGTTGCCGGATTTGGGAAAATGCGTGATCTCGGTCTCGGTGGGCACATGCAGAAATTTGGCATAGGCGTCCAGCGCGGCTTTGGCGTCGTTCACGGCAAAGGCCATGTGCTTGATGCTTTTCACATTCGGGTTGTCGGATTTCACTGACATGATCTGGGGTCCTTGTTATTGTGCCGGCTGGCTTTGTTTGGCGCGGAAGCTGTCCACAACGGCGGCCATGCGTTTCATTGCAATCTGGATACGGTCCACGGGCTGGGTCATCGACATGCGGACGAAATCATCGGTGTGGTCGCCGTAGATCGTGCCGGGATACATCATCACCCTGCCCTCGGCCAAAAGCCGTTCACAGAAGGCCCCGGCAGTGATGCCGAGCCCGAGACTGGCGACATTGGCATAGACATAGAACGCGCCCTGCGGTTCCGCGTAGTCCATTCCGATCGCATCCAGGCCCGCACAGATCGCGGCGCGTCGTTCGTTATAGGTCTGGCGCATGTCCTCGACGCACTGTTGACTGCCCGTCATTGCCGCCAACGCCCCATGCTGGCTGACGGCGGCAGTGGAAATGGCAAAGGCGTGGTTCACTTCCGACATCGGTTCGATCAGTGCGCGCGGCCCGGCGAGATAGCCGATGCGCCAACCCGTCATCGCGTAGGCCTTGGAAAAGCCGCTGAGCGTGATCGTGCGTTCTTTCATGTCCGGCAGCGACGCCACCGGCAGCACCGTGTTGTTGCCAAAGGTCAGGCGGGCGTAAATCTCGTCCGAGATCACGATCAGATCGTGTTTCTTGGCCAATTCCGCAATCTTGCGCACCTCGTCGGGCGGAGTGACGGTGCCAGTCGGGTTGTTGGGGTTGATCAGCACGAGGATCTTGGATTTCGGCGTTATATGCGCCTCGACCATTTTGGCGGTCAGGGTAAAGTTGGTCTCCATCGTCATGGGAACCTTGCGCACCACCGCATCCGACATTTCGGCGGCTTGCTGGTATGGGTTGTAGCCCGGGCACGGCACGATGATCTCGTCGCCGGGGTTGAGCAGCGACAGCGCGATGATGAACATGCCTTGCTGACCGCCGGGCGTGATCATGATCTCGTCATTTGCATAATCGGCCCCGCCGTAGTGGCGGATGTTGTCCGCGATGGCGGCGCGCAGCGGCTCGATCCCAAGGGGGTGGGTGTAATGCGTGGCGCCATTGGCCAGCGCATCCTGTCCCGCCTTGATGATATGGTCGGGCGTATCGAGGTCGGGATCACCGCGGCCAAGCTTGATCACGTCGTCGAGGCCATTGGCGATATCCAGCATCTTGGTGATCAGCCCTCCATCCGAGAGCTTCACACGGGATGCCAGGCGTGGGTCCAGTGCAGTCATGTCAATCCTTTCGTCTTGCGCGGTCCGAGCGGTCATGTCAGCGCGTAAATGTCAGAGTATTTGCGGGTCAGATGGGCGATATATGGCTCGGGATCGAGCGTCCGGCCAGTTGCGTTCTGCAACAGCTCGTCCCGGCTGTAGCGTCGGCCATGCTGACAGACCTTGTCGGTCAACCAGTTGCGCAGCGGGGCATATTCGCCACCATCCAGCGCGGTCTGGGTACCGGGATTTTCACCCGTTGCGGTATCGAAAAGCTGCGCGGCCATGATGTTGCCGATGGTGTAGTTGCAGAACGTCCCGATCTGGCCCGAAGACCAATGCACATCCTGCAGGACGCCTTGCGCATCGTCAGGCACGTCCAGACCCAGATTTTCTTTCATTGCAGCATTCCATGCCTCTGGCAGGTCGGCCACCTCAAGGCTGCCGTCGACCATCTTGGCCTCCAGTTCTGCACGCAACATGATGTGGAAATCATAGGTCAGTTCGTCCGCCTCGACACGGATGAAGCTTGGCTTGGACCGGTTGACGGCGCGATAGAACTCTTCTTCGGTGACATCGTCCAGCAGGTCCGGATAGGCGGCCTGGATATCGCCGAAATGGTTGGCCCAGAAGGACCGGCTGCGCCCGACATGGTTTTCCCACAGACGCGACTGGCTTTCATGGGCCCCGAAGCTGACACCGCCGACGGCGTAGAGGCTGATGAGATCGGTGGCGAGCGGTGTGCGCGTATAGGCTGGATCGACGTTTTGTTCGTACATCGCGTGGCCCGCTTCGTGCAGCGCACCGAACAGCGACATCGGCATGTAGTTCTTGGAGACGCGTGTCGTGATCCGCACATCATCGCGGGTAAAGGAGATCTCGAACGGGTGCACTGTCGTATCAAGGCGCCCGCGCGTGGTGTCATAGCCAATACGTTCGGCCATTTTCAGGGCAAAGGCCATTTGCTGATCGGGGGGGAAGTCGCGAAACAGAAAGTCGGAACGGGGCTCCTCGGCTTCGGCGATCCCACGCACCAAAGGCAGCATGCCCTCGCGCAGACGCTCGAACAGCGGGTTGAGCTTGGCCACGGTCATGCCCGGTTCGAACCGGTACATCAGCGCGTCATAGGGGTGTTCTTCGAACCCGAGCGCGTGTGCCATTTCGCGGTTGATATCCACCATCGTGGTCAGCGCCGGTGCGAAGATCGAGAAATCGGCCTTTTCGCGGGCTTCGGCCCAGACCCCGTGGGCGGCGGCGCCCAGCTCGGTCTTGCGGCGCAAAAGCTCGGTCGGGATGCGTTCGTGATAGGTGATGGCTTCGCGCACGTGGGCCACGATCCGCGCCTCAGGGCTGTCGTCAGGCTTGCTTGAAACTTCGGACTCGGCCCCGTCCAGCGCCCGCTTCATCTCGTCCGAGCACAGCAGGTTGCGGGCCGCGACGGCGAGGGTCGCCAGTTGTCTGGAACGACTTTCCGCCCCTGCTTTGGGCATCATCGTGCGGGCATCCCAAGACAGAATTGACCCCGCATTGAGGAAATCGTTCACTCGTCCCGTTATTTCGATCAAATTTGCATAGCTCATCTGGGTTCGTTCTCCCTTCGGGTTCTTGCGGGTCACCGGGGTTTTCAGGAAACCCCCTTAAGTTTGACGCAGGGTCCTTGACTATCCAAACCGCTCGTGTATCCCATTTGGACAATCGCAATGTCGACAATATACTGATGGCAAGGAAGCCAGCGCGTGTCAAACCAAAACATTGCCTTAACAACCGTGAACGCCAGCAAAGGATCAACCGCCGATGCCAAGCTTGAAGACGAACGAATCTGCATTGGTCGAAATGGCCGTATTGGGCAGCATCACCACGCCCCAGGTGCGACCGGGGCAATACATTCCCTACCCTGACGGCCGCGCCACCGTCCTGCCCGGTATGTTCGGGATCACTTATAACGTGCGCTGCGGCGACCGTGCATTCGGGTGGTCTGGCGACCATGTGGAGCCAGGTGTCAGCATTGATGACGACGCCAACCCCGGCCGCCACCACGCGCTGCATTACCTCAACTGCATCGGCAACGAGGCAATCGTGACCTCGGGCATGGCAGCAGGTGAAAAAGGCATCGTGATCGGTGAACATGCGCGGATCTTGGTGCAATTCTCGCCCGACGCGCACGACGTGATGGCCCCCGGCGACCGCATCCAGATCATGACCAAGGGACAGGGCCTGACCGTGACCGATTTTCCGGGCGTCTCGCTGAAAAAGATGAGCCCCCGACTATTCAATGCCATGAACGTCACCGAGACCAACGGCCGACTGCAAGTGAAGGTGGCAATGGAGCTACCGGTTCGGATTATGGGCTCGGGGGCCGAACTGAATTCGGAATATGTCGACCAGGACCTGATGTCGGGCGACCGTGCCCTGATGGCAGAGCTTGGCATCGACCAGATGCGCCTTGGTGACATCATCGCAATTCGCCACGCGGACCACCACTGGGGTCGCTCCTATCGCGAGGGCGCCGTTTCGATCTGCCTGTGCATCCATGGCGACAGCATCATGACCGGGCACGGCCCCGGCATCCTGACCCTCATGACCGCGCGCGACGGGGAAATTGACTTCTCTGTCGATGCTTCGGCCAATATCGCAACCCTTCTCGATCTCGGAGCCTGATATGCCTATTCAAACCAACGCCGCCGATATCGTCACCGTCTCTGTCATGGGACAGGTCGCCAATCCATCGCTGTCCGGCCTTCCAGCCGAGCCATACCGGCTGAATGCAGACGGCAAGCCGTTTCTCTGGCCGACATTCGGGGGCATCGTCTATAATGTCAGCCTTGGCGACAGCGCCTATGGATGGGCGGGCGACTGCATTCACCCATCGGTCAGCATCGCGCATCCGGACGCCAACAAGAATCGCGGTCTGAACGTGTTTGCCTGTGTGGGCAACGAGGCACTGGTCACAAGCGGTGCCGCCAAGGGAGCACGTGGCGTCGTCACCGGAAAGTCCGGTCGGTTCTCGGATCAGGTGATCATCCATTTCGATGTGGAGACCCGCCGCAAGATCGCCGTCGATGATCAAATCCTGATAAAAAGCGAGGGTGTCGGCATGACCGTGCCTGACTGCCCCGAGGTGGCCTTCAAGTCGCTGGCCCCCGGCCTTTTCGACAAGCTTCCGAAAAAGGTGGAGGATGGCGTGCTGAAGATCGGTGTCTGCGCTACCGTGCCGCCTCATTTCGTGGGTGCGGGCGCGGGCCTGACGTCCGAGGGCGGCTCTCTGCACATGCAATCGACCGACCGCAAGGAACTGGCCAAGCACAAGCTCGACAAGCTGCGTCTTGGCGACGTGGTCGCCATAGAAGACACTGACAGCCGCTACAATCACGGTTACCTGCGCGGCGCGATGAGCATCGGCATCGTCGGTCAGACCGACGGGCCGCGCGCGGGCTATGGCCCCGGCATGACCGTAGTGATGACGGCCCCTGCAGGCCAGTTGGCCAGCTATGACGCACCCGGAACCAACATCGCGGACATTCTGGAGCTGAAGGCATGAGCCAACGCATCCCCATGACCAATGTCGACCGCAGCCAGCTGCTTGCCTTCGTGTCCGAGGGCTTCGAGGCGCTTGGTCTGACTGAGGAGGATGCCGGAATATTTGCCAATGCCCTCGTTTTTTCCGAATTGAGGTTTCACCCCGGACAGGGTCAGGGCGTTGCCCGTTTGCGCCGCTATCACGAACGCATCGGCAACGGCGAGGTGAACCCCCGCGCGGGCTTTTCCATCATCAAGGAGGGCCCTGCGCTGGCCCTTGTCGATGCCCATAACGGGATCGGAACGGTCGCCGCATCCAAGGCGATGGACCTTGCCATCAGCAAAGCCAAGGAAAACGGAATAGGCACCGTGATCGTGCGCAATTCCACCCATTATGGGTCCAGTGCCGTTCACGCCTGCCGGGCGTTGGACCATGGCTGCATCGGCCTTGCTTTCACCAATGCAGGGCCCGAGATGGCCCCCCACGGCGGATGCGAGGGCGTGACCGGGACCAACCCTTGGTCCATAGCCGCACCATCGGATCAGGGCTTTCCTGTCGTCCTCGACATCGCGCTGACAACGGCCGGCAAGGGCATGATGAAATGGCACGAACGCGAGGGACGCAAGATGCCGCTTGACTGGGCGATCACGCCCCAAGGCGAGGAAACCGACGATCCGGCGGCGGCGATGCTTGGTCCGCTCCTGCCCATCGGCGGGCACAAGGGCTATGGTCTGGCCTTCATGTCCGAAGCGATGACCGGCGTGTTGTCCGGTGGCGGATTTGGTCTCATGCCATACTCCGATCCAAAGAAGTTGGACGTGTCGCATTACTTTCAGGCCATCGATATCGGCTGGTTCATGGAACCCGATGACTATGCCACCCGAATGGGCGAGTTCGTCAAAATGGCCAAGACCCGCAAGCGGCGGCCCGGCTTCGACGAGATCCTTGTGCCGGGCGAACAGGAGGCACGGCGCACGGCGGCGAAATCCGAAAGCGGTGTGCCCATCGATGACGTGGTTCTGGCCGACCTGCAGGCGCTTGGCCGCGAGCTGGGGCTTGAGACGCAGCTTGACGCGATCGGACCCTATACGGGCGATACCCTGTGAGCGATCTTCGCCCCCTGCGCCCGTCCTTCTTTGCCGCCGCCCGCGACCGGTTGCGGGCACGCGCCGAGGCGGCTGGCCTCGATGGCCTGCTGTTGCTGCGCACACCGAACCTGGCCTATGCGACCGGCCTGTTCCTGTCGGCCAATGAACGCCCCGCGGGAATCTGGCTGCCGGTCGCGGGCGATCCCGTTCTGATGCTGCCAGATCTTGAACGCGAGAACGCCGAGGAAACAGGCTTGGCGGACTTGAGATTCTATGACGAGTTTCCGGGCGACGTTCCGGCAGTTCTGTGGATGCTTGACCAGATCGGGCCCAAGGCGGTGGGCATCGACCGGCTTGACGCGGCGTTGCTGGATGATGTGCGCAACCGGGTCACAAGGCTTGACCTGACCGACCACGCGATGATCGAGAGAAGCTTCAAGCAACCCGAGGAAGTCACCCTGATCCGCGAGGCGGCGGGATTCGCCGATGTTTTCCTGCATCGGCTGCACGCTGCGGCGGGTGACATCATCGCGCAGGGCGGCACCGAGGCCGACCTGATGGCCGATGCAATGACCCACGCGCGCGGCAAGCTGTTCGACAAGCACAAGGCCGCCTTTGCCGGCACGCCCATGGGGATCACCGCCTCGGTCCATTCCGGTCCGCGCGCGGCGCTGCCACATGGTGCCGTGCTGGAGAGAGTGCCGCAATCGGGCGAGACACTGGTTGCGGGCATCGGCGGCAGTCTTGGCGGATACCACGCCGAAAGCGGGGTCACTCTGATCATCGGCGACATCAGCGATGAACAGCGCCAGATCATGAATGCGATGCAAGCTTGCCACGCCGCCGCCGTGCAGGCCTGCGTCGAGGGCCGGACCTGCGCCGAGGCCAACGAAGCGGCGCTCGATGCCTTGCGGCAGGCGGGCCTTGGCGACGCGATCCGGCACCGGATCGGGCACGGCATGGGGCTGGAGGGCCACGAAGCCCCCTGGCTTGCGCCCGGCGACCCCACGGTCATCCGGCCCGGCATGGTTTTCTCAAGCGAGCCGGGCGTCTACCGCCCCGGCTGCGACGGATATCGCACCATCAACACCATGATCGTGACCGCGGCAGGGGTTGAAACTCCCTCGCGGTTCCAGACCGAAACGCCGATCGACGCCCGCGTCATCGCCCTTTGAGGAGGCCAAGACATGCCCGAACCAGCCGCATGGCACTACCAGAAGATAACAAAACCGATGTTCGAAGCAGCCCCGCAGGAGCGCGTGTTCCTCGGTCGTGTCATCACCTGCGTCGGCGATGAAGTGATCGAAGACGGCTTCGTTCACATGAAGGATGGAAAGATCGCTGCCGTGGGCGCGCGCGCCGCTGCGCCTGACGGGGTCGATACGCTGGACACCAAAGGCAAGACCTTGATGCCCGGCATGATGAACAGCCATGCGCATCTGTCCTGGGACGGCATCCACGAATTGAGCCAGCAGAGCATGTATGACGTGCCCGAGATCCGCGCCTACAAGGCGGCGGGCAACATGATCAAGAGCCTGCGGGCCGGCATCACACTCGTTCGCGACCTCGGCGTCCATAATGCCAACCTTTTCACCAAGCAGGCCGTGGCACAGGGCATCTTTCCGGGTCCGCGCCTGCTGGTTTCCGGTGAAAGCATCATCCAGACCGGCGGACACACCTACTGGGTCTGCCGCGAAGCGTCGGGCGCCGATGAAATGCGCCGTGCCGTGCGCGACCAGGTCAAGGGCGGGGCAGACCTGATCAAGATCATGGCCTGCCACGACACGCTGGAGTTTACCGACGAGGAACTGCACGCCGTGATTGACGAAGCGCATCGCAACCGCCTGCCGATCACAGCGCACGCGACCTATAACGACTGCATAGCGCGCGTGGCCGAGTTCGGCATCGACTGCATCGAACATGGCGGCGCGATGACCGACGAAACAATCCAGCTTCTGCTTGACAGGAAACTGCCCATTGTCACCACGTTCTCGGCGCTGGTGATTCAGGCCAACGAAAAAATCGCACGCGATTTCGGCATCCCGGAATGGAAGATCGCCGAACGCAAGAAAGCCGTCGCCGACAAGTCCCGTTTCGACGGGCTGGTGCGCGCCGCCAAGGCAGGCGTGCCCATCGTCTTTGGCACCGATGCGGGCAGCCCCGCAGTGGAACATGACCGGATCGTGCCCGAGCTTGGTTTCATGGTCGAGGTCGGCGTCTGCCCCGACAACATGGATGCGCTGCGCGCGATCACTGCCCGCGCGGCGGTCCTCAACGGCGTGGGTGACACACTTGGCACGCTGGAGGCCGGAAAGCTGGCCGACATGATCGTGGTCGATGGCAAGCCCGATCAGGATCTGAACGCACTGGAAAAGGTCGAGATGACCTTCATTGATGGCAAAAGGATGCATTGAACCCATGACTGATTCACTTTTGCTGAAACGCACGGCTCCGCGGATTGTCGAAGAAGACGGCTCGTTCCGCACCAAGATGCTCAGTATCGCGTCCGGGCTCGACAACGTGATCGCGCTTGGCCGGGGCGACCCGGATTTTCACACGCCCCAACATATCGTTGCGGCAGCCAAACAGGCGCTGGACGAGAACCAGCACCATTACACCGGCCCCACCGGCCTGCCGCAATTGCGCGAGGCGATTTGCGACAACCTCAAGTCCGAATACGGACTGGACTACACGGCGGACGAGGTCATCGTCACGGCGGGTGTTCAAGAAAGCATCATGCTCTGCATGCTGGGCTTGGTCCAAGAAGGCGACGAAGTTCTGATCACCAGCCCGCGCTTCACCACATATGACACGGCAGTGCATCTGTGTGGCGGCGTGCCGGTGCCGGTGCCGACCTTCCAGAAGGACGATTTTGCCCTGGATGTGGACGAGATCGAGAAGCGCATCACCGACAAGACGCGCATGTTCGTCATGGTCTCGCCCAACAACCCCACCGGCGCGGTGACGCCCCCCGACGTGATCCGCAAAATTGGCGACCTTGCCATCAAGCACGACATTCTTGTCATCGCTGACGAGATCTACGCAAAGCTGATCTATCCCCCACACGAGCACCTGTCTCTGGCCACGCTTCTCGGCATGAAAGAGCGCACGATCACGCTGAACGGGTTTTCCAAGACCTATGCCATGACCGGCTGGCGCGTCGGCTATATGGCCGCCCCTGCCGATTTCGTCGAGAAACTGACCGAGCCGCGTCATACGCTTTCGATCAACACCTGCACGATCTCGCAATTCGCCGCGCTGGCGGCCCTTACCGGCCCGCAGGATGAGATGGAAGCGACGTTCCGCGACTATGCCGAGCGGCGCGATTACCTGATGGGCGCGCTGACAGAGGCGGGCCTGAGCTATGGCGCGCCGGGCGGGGCCTTCTATATCTACACGAACATTTCGTCGACAGGAATGAAGGCCAAGCCGTTCTGCGAAAACCTGTTGCGCGACACCGGTGTCATGCTTTTCCCCGGTGACATGTTCGGAGAGCCCGACAGCGATTTCATCCGTATCTCCTATCTCCAGCCGTTGCCTCTGATCAGGGAAGCCATGGGCAGGATCAAATCCTTCATCGAGACCCGCAAGGGAGCTGTCGCATGAGCACCATGAAACCCGACCCGGATGAAAAATTCGTCGGCATCCAAGTCAGCCCGATCAGTTTCATCGACGAGGGCGTCGATACTGTCCTCGACACCTTGAAGGACCGCGTCGGCGTCAATGTCCTGATGCTTGGCACGGTGTCATGGCTTGGTCTCAAGACCGGCCGAAGCATCAGCCACAAGCTGGACGGGTGGCCCGATCACGGGGTGCCGGAACCTTTCACGATGAAGGGCGGTGCCTATTACAATCCCGATCCGCGTTATTACTCCAAGACGCTGATCAAGGATTTCCGCGCCACCGACAAGGAGATGGAGGGGATCGACATCCTCGATCTCGTCATCCCCGAGGCACACAAGCGTGACATGAAAGTCTATGTCGAACTGATGGAGCCGTTCTTCAAGTATGCAGGCCACGGATCGGTCAACAACATCGATATCCCGAACCTTGCCACCTGCATGGAGGTCGACGTGTTCGGCCGCCGCAAGGACGACCCGTCGACGTCGAACCCTGATTATCGCAACTGGATGCATGCGATCATCGAAGACCAGGTGCGCAACTACGATATCGACGGAATCATGTGGTGCAACGAGCGCAACAGCCCGCTCGACCAGATGATGCAGGGACAGGCCCCCGGTGATTTTTCGGAAGCGTCACGCAACGAGGCCATTGCCCGCGGTATCAATGTCGAAGCCTGCCGCCGGGGCTGCATCGCCATGTACGAGTTCATGCAGGACGCACTGGGCGGCAAGGTTTTCGACGACGGTGCCTTCATCACCTTTGTCCGCACCCTGCTTGAAAATCCCGAGATGCTGATCTGGGAACATTTCTGGCTCGAGCGCAACAAGGACCTTGACCGTGAACTTTACGGGTTGGTCAAGTGGTGCAAGCCCAACCTTCCCTTCGGATTGAACGTCTGGAACCGCAATCATTTCAACCTGTTCCGCCGCGCGCAATGGCCCTGGCACGAACAGACGATGTATGCCGATTGGGTCAAGCCGATCACCTATCAGCATCAGTCAGGAGAGATCTGGCACAAGGAATTCGGCTTCTTCCAGAAGACGATCCTGCGCGATTTCGACCCGGCAGTCGCAATGAAGGTGCTGGACGGCATCCTGGGCATTGAGGGATCGGGGTTCGAAAGCGTCGTGCAGGACGGACTTGACCCCGACACCTATGTCCACGGGCAATGCGCCGAGGCGCTGAAAGGCGTGCATGACGACGCCAAGGTGTTCATGGGGCTGGGCATCGACGCGCCGCGGGTGCGGGCCGATCAGGCGAAATGCACGCCCGACATCGCCTATCGCTCGGTCATGGCGACCTATCGCGCGGGCGGGCATGGCGTGGTCCTGTCGCCCAACTATGCCTCGATGCACCTGAGCAATCTCGACGGTGTTGCCAAAGCGCTGACGGAACTGGGGCTGAAGACATGAACCGCCTCGACACCGTAATCGCGGGCGGCGACGTATTGCTGCCCGACGGGGTCCACCGGGTCGACCTGGGTTTGGCGAACGGCAAGGTCGCGGGTGTTTACGCCCCTGGCACCGCTCCCGACGCCACCGAGGTTATCGATGCCACCGGCAAGACATCTCTGCCCGGCATCGTCGACATCCACTTCCATGTCCGGGCCCCTGCCTATCCCGAACGGGGAACCGTTCTATCGGAAACCCGCGCGGCAGCGGCGGGCGGCGTCACCACGCTGTTCGAAATGCCGATCTCGAAGCCCTGCTGCTCGACGCCCGAAGAACTTGCCCGCCGCCGCGATCACTTTGCGGAACACGCTGTCATCGACTTTGCCCTTTATGCGGCCCCCGGTGACCTGACCGAGGCCAGCCGTGACAGGATGATGGATCTGGGCTGCATCGCGTGGAAGATCTTCACCACGTCCGCGCCCGCCGGACGCGCCGACGAATTCGAAGGCCTCGCCTTTCCCGACGAGGCCGACCAGCTGCGCGCCTTGCAATTGCTGGCAGGGACGGGCCTGCCTGTTGTCGTGCATGCCGAAAGCGCCGCCCTGCTGGCGCATTACGAGAGGCTGGCCAGCGTGCTCGACCCGGCTGATGCCGCCACGCATGGCAAATCCCGCCCGGCGATCTGCGAGTCCGTGGCCGTCGCCAAGCTGCTGGCGATGAACATGACTGCGCAGGCGAAACTTCACATCGCCCATGTCACCAGTGCCGAGACCGTGCAGGTCCTGCGCGGATTTGCGGGCACGTCCGACTTTACCGCCGAGACCTGCCCGCAATACCTGTTCACCACCGAAGACGACGTCGCTCGCGCAGGCATCTACGGCAAGGTCAACCCCCCGATCCGGTTCCAGTCCGATCAGGACGCGCTGTGGCAGGCGATCGAGGATGGCGTGATCGACTATGTCACCACCGACCATGCACCCTTTGCCAAGGCCGAAAAAGAGGCAGCCGAGGGCAATTTCCCTGCCGCCCCGCCAGGTGTCCCCGGAATCGAGTTCATGCTGCCCGCGATGCTGGACGCGGTGGCGAAGGGCCGCCTCAGTCTCAGGCGTGCGCATGACCTGATCTGCGCAAACGGCGCGCGGCGGTATGGACTCTACCCGCAGAAGGGATCAGTCCTGCCGGGCAGTGCTGCAGACGTAACGATCGTGGATCTTGACGACGAAACCGTGATTTCCGCTGCCACGCTGCACACCCATGCCCGTGAGGTCGCCCATCTCTTTGAAGGGCGCCAACTGCGGGGAAAAGTCACTCAGACGATCCTCAAGGGCCGCACCGTCTATCGCGACGGGACCGTGTCGGGGCCGCAGGGCGCAGGGGATTATGTCACGCCGGGCACACGGGACTAACACGCCAATTCAAAAAGCGGCCCGTCCGGTGAAGTCTGGCCCGCGACGGCAGGGAACAGATGTAAATGGGAACGGCCACAGAGATCATGCGCCCGGCCGATACGGCCGGTTGGAAAAGCGGTTTCGCCACCATCAGGCGGGTCACGGCGCTTGCGCTGAAGTCGCCGTGGATGGTGGCGATCGCGCTTGGCTCGACCGTGATCGCCGCGGCGCTGCAACTGCTGGTGCCGATCCTGCTGGGCCGCGCTGTCGACCAGACTCAGACGCTGGTCTCGGATACCGCCGATGCCACCGAGGCAACGGCAGACCTGTGGGCCACCGCCTGGCTGGTTCTGGCGGTCTGGATCGCGCGCGGCATCTTCACTGTCTTCCAGAACTATTTCAGCGAAAGTGTCGGCCATCATGTCGGCTACATGCTGCGGCTGACCTATTACGAAAAGATCCAGCGGCTCAGCTTCGGTTTCCATGACCGGATGCATTCAGGCGATCTGATTACCCTTGGCATGTTGGATCTCGAAGGCGTGCGGATGTTCTTTTCCACAGGCTTGGTCAGGATCGTCCTGCTGTCCATGCTGATCGGCATCGGTGGTTATCTGCTGCTTTCGGCTGATTTCTGGCTCGGCCTGCTTGCGCTCAGTTTCGTTCCATTCGTCGCTTGGCGGTCTTCGATTACACAATTGAAACTGCGCGGCACCTAGCTGGAGCTGCAGAACCGTCTTTCGGTGCTCAGCCGGGTCATGGAAGAAAACCTTGGCGGTATTCGCGTGGTCCGGGCTTTTGCCGGCAAGCCGTACGAGATGGAGAAATTCGGGCACGCATCGGAAAGTGCGCTGGAACTGGCGCACGAGCGGGTCGACATACGGGTGCGCAACACCTCGGCGATGACGTTCTCGTTCCTGCTGGCGATGGGGCTGGTCCTGTGGGTCGGCAGCCGTAAAGTGGTTGTGGGCGAGATCACCGTCGGCACACTGGCCTCGTTCCTGGCTTTCATGACGATCCTGCAGATGCCGGTGCGCCAACTGGGGATGCTGGTCAATTCCTTCGCGCGGACTGCCACCTGCGGCGAACGGATTTTCGCGCTGCTGGATCTCGACCTGGCGATTACCGATGCACCGGACGCGCCTGACCTTCAGGTGTCCGAGGGTGTCCTGCGGTTCGAAAACGTCGGGTTCACCTATCCCGGGGCGGCCAAGCCGGTGCTTGAGGGACTCAACTTCACCGCCCGGCGCGGCGAGACCATCGGCCTGATCGGGCCGCCCGGTAGCGGCAAATCCACCATCGCGCACCTGACGCCGCGCTTTTACGACGTGACCGAAGGCGCAATCACCATTGACGGGCAGGATATCCGCGACGTGACACTCACGTCGTTGCGCAGTGCCGTGGTCACGGTGCAGCAGGACGCTTTTCTGTTCACCACGAGTCTGGAGAACAACATCGCCTATGGCGACCCCTGGGCGCCGCCCTCGCAGATCGCCGACGCCAGCGCCTCGGCACAACTACACCAATTCATCGCTACCTTGCCCGCCGGATACGAAACCCTGGTAGGCGAACGTGGCGCATCGCTATCGGGCGGCCAGCGCCAGCGCATGACCATCGCAAGGGCGCTGATGCTCCGCCCCTCGGTGCTGATCTTCGACGATAGCACCGCCGCCGTGGATGCAGGCACGGAACAGCGGATCCGGGCGACGATTCAGGCCAAGGCCAGTGAACGGGTGACCATCATCGTAGCCCACCGGCTGAATTCCCTGATGCACGCGGACCGCATTCTGTTCATCGAGGCGGGCCGCATCGTCGAAGAGGGCAGCCATGCCGAACTGCTGGCACTTGGCGGGCGTTACAGGGCCTTGCACGATTTGCAGATCAGACCGGAGGACCCTGCGGAATGAGCGAGGAACTGGAAGTCGAGCGCGGCGATGTCCGCGACAACGGCCGCCGCCCGCCGCGCGCGGCCGTAGGGTCACACCGGATCGAGGAGGACATGTTCGGGCGGGTCTTCGACCGCAACATCGTCATGCGGATCTGGGATTTCGTAAAACCCTACCGGCGCCAGCTGATCATATCGGTCATCGCAGTGCTGGTCTTTACCGCCACGCAGATCGCCATCCCGCTGATCATCAGCTACGCAATAGACAATGGCCTGACTGCGGATGCGGCTGGACAAACGGCGTTGCGCGGCGCGATCCTCGCCTTCGCCATTGCCATCGGGCTCAACTACGCCTCGGCCTGGGTGCAGGAAAGCGTCGTCGGCAAGGCCGCTGAAAACGTCCTTTTCGACATACGCACCGCGATGTTCGGCCATTTGCAGGATGTCTCGCTCAGCTTCATGGACAAGACCGAGGTGGGCCGCCTGATGTCACGCCTGCAAGGCGACGTGAACGCGATGCAGGAGTTCCTGGAGACCTCTGTCCTGTCCGTCGGCGATATCGTCCTGCTGTTCGGGATCATCGGCTCGATGCTGTGGCTCGATGTGAAGCTGGGGCTGCTGACCTTATGCGTGCTGCCGATCCTGTTTCTGGTTCGCGTCATCTGGCTGCCCCGCGCCCGCGCCGCGTTCATGGCGTCGCATGTGGCCAATTCGGTCACCAACGGCGCACTGGCCGAGGCAATTCACGGCGTGCGCACGGTGCAGGGCATGGACCGCCAGTCGATCAATTTCACGCTGTATGGTGACAAGGCGCAGGCCAACCTGCGGGCGCACCGGACCGCGTCGAAATACGCGCAGGTCATGGTGCCGATCGTCGATATTCTGACCGGAACCGCGATGGCCATCGTGGTCGTGGTCGGCGGCTCGATGGTCTTGGGCGAACGACTGGAGGTCGGGGTCATGGTCGCCTTCCTTTTCTACATTCAGCGCTTTTTCGACCCGATCAGGTCGCTGACCATGCAGTATTCGGTGATGCAGCGGGCGATGGCCTCGGGGCAGCGGTTGATCGACGTGCTGGACGTGCCCATCGACACGAACGACGCCGCAGGCGCGGTCGACCTGCCGCATGACATGGATGGCGCGGTCGAATTTCGCGATGTGACCTTTGGCTACGACCCGGCTGTTCCAGTGCTCAGGAACGTCAGCTTCAAGGTGAACCCCGGCGAAACCGTTGCGCTGGTCGGTCCGACCGGATCTGGTAAATCCAGCGCCATGTCGCTGCTTAACCGCTTCTACGACGTGCAGGGTGGCCAGATACTGGTCGGCGGACAGGACGTCCGCGATGTCACCCAAGCCTCGCTTGGGCGTGAGATCGCGATGGTCCTGCAGGAACCCTATCTGTTCAGCGGCACGCTGCTGGAGAACATCCGCTACAACAAGACCGATGCCAGCAAGGATGACGTGATTGCTGCGGCCAAGGCAGTCGGAGCACATGAATTCATCATGGCACAGCCGGAAGGCTATGAAACGGTTATGAGCGAGCGCGGCGGCACGCTGTCGCTTGGCCAGCGACAACTGATCAGCTTTTCCCGCGCGCTTGTCGCGGATGCCCGGATCCTGGTGCTGGACGAGGCGACGGCAAGCATCGACAGCTATACCGAGATGCTGATCCAGAAGGCGCTGGTGACACTTCTGACCGGACGCACCGGGTTGGTGATTGCACACCGTCTGGCCACGATCCGCGATGCTGACCGGATCATCGTGTTGCAGGCCGGCGAGGTGCTGGAACAGGGCAACCACGATCAGTTGATGGAACAGGACGGGCTCTATGCGCAGCTCCACAGCGTCAACTATGCCTCATTCGATGACACCCCTACCGCAGGGCTCCATGCGAACCCGGAGCAATCATCGTGATGTTGCAGCGCACGCACGGCACAAGACAAAGACCTGCATCTTGCCGTGACCTCACCTGACACGCCACGAACCGGCTGATCCGCCGTCGGACGTTTTCCGATGGGGACCGCCGGGGCGGGCACGGACGTGCGGTCAGACGCCTCAAGCTTTACGTCGTGGCCATGATCGTCAGCCGTTTTCCTTCAGCCGCGGATCAAGAAAGTCACGCAGCCAGTCACCGAGGATGTTGAAGGCAAGCACGGTGAAGACGATCGCGAGGCCCGGGAATACGGCCATCCACCACTTGTTCGACAACAGGTGATCACGGCTTTCCGACAGCATGCTGCCCCATGTCGGCACGTCCGGCGGCACGCCAAGGCCAAGAAAGGACAGCGCCGCTTCGGACAAGATGACGCCCGCCACATTGAATGAGGCGATGACGGTCAGCGGCGCGATGATGTTGGGCAGGATGGTGCGAAACAGGATCGAGAAGGTGCTGTCACCCATCGCACGGGCTGCCTCGACGTATTCCTTTTCGCGTAGGGACAGGGTCTGCGCCCGCACGATCCGGGCATAGGTGATCCATTGCCCGATGCCGAGGACAAGGATGATATTGACCAGCCCCGGCCCCAATACGACCAGAAACATGATCGCCAGCAGGATGAACGGAAAAGCCAGCTGGATATCGCCCAAGCGCATGATCACGTCGTCGATCCAGCCCCCGAAATAGCCCGAAACAAGCCCTGCTATTGTGCCCAGCGTGCCCCCGACGGCAATGGCCGCGACGCCCACCAAAAGAGAGACCCGCGCACCGTAGAGAAGCCGCGACAGCACGTCCCGGCCCAACTGGTCAGAACCAAGCCAATAGGTCAGGTCGCCCGCACCTGTCTCGCCGGGTTCCAAAAGCCTCATCATGATGTTCTGCCGGTTCGGGTCCAACGGGGCCAGCCAGGGTCCGAAGATCGCCACAAAGGTCACGACCAGCAGAATAAGCAACCCCACAAGCGCCCACCGGCTGGTCAGCATGCTTTGGGCTGCGCGGCGCAGTTCCTTGCGGCGGTAGGATGTTGCCATGCCGGTGACGGCCTGGGCTTCTGCGCTGCTCGGGGCGGGTGTCGTATCGGCCATGTCGCGCTCCCTAGAGTTTCACGCGCGGATCAAGCCGCGCGTAGATCAAATCGACGATGAGGTTCAGAAGAATGAAGATGACGGCCAGAAGGATTACCGAGGCCTGGACAACCGGAATGTCGCGCTGATTGATCGCGTTGAATACCAGTCGTCCGATGCCGGGGTAGGAAAACACCGTCTCTACCACCACGACGCCGCCCAGAAGGAAACCGAACTCCAGCCCGATCATGGTAACGACCGGCAGCCACGCGTTGCGCATCGCGTGATGGATCACCACACGACGTTCGGAAATCCCCTTGGACCGGGCAGTGCGGACATAATCCTGCTGCAACACCTCCAGCATCGAAGACCGGATTAACCGCGCATTGCGCACCAGCGTGTAAGTTCCCACCGCGATGGCTGGCATGATCATGTAATAGATCGAGCGTGGCAGATTGTTGAAGGCGGTCGCGAAATCGCCCTCGAGAAGCGGTTCCAGGAACGGCACATGCCCTGAGATCGGAAACCAGCGCAGGTAGAGACCGAAGAACAGTATCATCATGATTCCCATCCAGAAATTCGGAATGGACTGGCCGAGCATCGCAAAGGTCATGATCCCGCCGTCGGCAGGCTTGCCGCGTTTCAGGGCTGCATAGATGCCAAGTGGAATAGACAGGCCGATGGCCAGGATCAGCGAGAAGAATGTCAGCTCGATCGTGGCCGGCATCGCCTGCAGCACGACATCCATTGCGGGCTGGCGGTAGCTGAGCGAATTGCCGAAATCGCCCTGCAGCGCATTCCAGACGTAGCTGACGTATTGCACATAAAGGGGCCGATCAAAGCCAAGCGCCTCTCGGGCACGGGCGATCTCTTCCGAACTGGCGTTCTCTGATACGAACAGGAAGGTCGGATCGCCGCCCATCTGAAGCGAGATGAAGCTGATCAGTGTAACGCCTATCAGCACAATGATGCTTTGAAGAAGGCGTCTTGCCAAGAATGTCCACATGGTGCGGTGCCCTTTACCCGAGTGTCACAGCTGCGGCGGAATTGCCACGATCATGACGGGTGCCATGCCGCACCCCGTCATTTCGAGAAGTGGATGCGCGCAAGGCGATTCCAAACATTGGCCGTCCTTCATCTTTTGCGTCGACATCGGACTGGGATGCTTGACATTCAATTCGATGTGCTCCCAAAGTAAAAATTAGATTGTCGACTGTAGGACAACAAAACCACGCAGGCGCAGATGCGTCAAGCTCGCAAATAGCTAGACGGTTGGGGTCAGGCGCGTTTTTTGGTTTTGCGCCGGATCTGGGGACCAAGGGGCACTTATGATTAAGAAGAAAGCAGAACTTGCACGGGCCCCCTGCTGTGGGCAGCCTTGTCTTGGTGGAACACTTGGGGGGACGTTGATCCATGTCGCGTGAATCCGACGTTCCGATCAGTGCCAACATGCCGTTGCTGGACGTGCAAGGCCTTCAAACCACCTTTGATCTGACGAAAAAGCTGTCAATCAAAGCCGTCGATGGCGTCAGCTTTCAGGTTCACCCCGGTGAAACTCTGGCCATTGTCGGTGAAAGCGGTTCTGGAAAGTCAGTGACCAGCCTGTCGATCATGGGCCTTCTCCCCAAGGACGGAGGCCGCGTTTCGGCAGGCAGCATCAAGTTTCAGGGCCGCGAGATCACCCAACTTAGCGACGCCGAGATGCGCGATCTGCGCGGCAAAGAGATCGGGATGATCTTTCAGGAGCCGATGACGAGCCTGAATCCGGTCCACACCATCGGACAGCAAATCGCCGAAATGGTCATCCGGCATCAGAAACTGTCAAAATCCCGCGCCCGCACCCGAGCCATCGAGATGCTGGAACTGGTCGGCATCCCCGAACCGGCAAGGCGCGTAGACAACTACCCGCACGAGATGTCGGGCGGCATGCGCCAGCGTGCCATGATTGCAATGGCGCTGGCCTGCGAGCCCCGCATCCTGATCGCGGACGAGCCCACTACTGCTCTCGACGTGACGATTCAGGCGCAGATGCTGGAGCTGATGCGGGACCTGCAGGAAAAGCTCGGAATGGCGATTATCTTCATCACCCATGACCTTGGCGTGGTGGCCGAAGTCGCCGATCGGGTGGTTGTGATGTATGGCGGGCAGGTCGTCGAGACCGCCAGCGTCGAGGACATCTTCCGCAATCCGCGCATGCCCTACACAGCCGGCCTGATGAACTCGATCCCGCGCCTCGGCTCCTCGGTCAACAAAAAGCGGCTCGAGGCAATTCCCGGCACGGTGCCCGCACTGACCAACCTGCCCTCGGGCTGCAGGTTTCACCCCCGCTGCGCCTACGCCACGGACGCCTGCAAGGCGACCCCGCCGGAACTGGAAGAGGCCAGCGACGGTCACATGATCCGCTGCATCCGGTGGCGCGAGCTGTCCCTGAACGAAAGGCAAGCGTCATGAGCGCCCCACTCCTGCAGGTCGAGCAGCTGCAAAAATACTTTCCCATTCAAGGTGGCGTCCTCAGGCGGGTCGTCAACAATGTCAAGGCGGTCGACAACATATCGTTCGACATCAAGAAAGGCGAGGTCGTGGGCCTGGTCGGGGAAAGCGGCTCTGGCAAGACAACCGTCGGTCGCACCATCTTGCGGCTGGAACAGGCGACCTCTGGCGCCGTGCGTTTCGACGGCAACGACATCATGAAACTCAGCACGTCCGAGATGCGCGCCTATCGCAAGCGGATGCAGATCATCTTTCAGGATCCCTATGCCAGCCTGAACCCGCGCGAGAATATCCGCGAAATCCTGACCCACCCGCTGCGGCTGCACCGAATCGGTGTCGCGTCCGAGCACGAGGACCGGGCCGCTGCCTTGCTGGAAAAGGTCGGGCTCTCGCGCGATCATCTGGATCGTTTTCCGCATGAATTCTCGGGCGGTCAGCGCCAGCGCATCGGCATCGCCCGCGCCTTGGCGGTCGAACCCCAGTTCATCGTCGCAGACGAACCTGTCTCGGCACTCGACGTGTCCATCCAGGCGCAGGTCATCAATCTGCTGGAAGACCTCAAGAACGATCTCAACCTGACGATGCTGTTCATCGCCCATGATCTGGGCGTCGTCGAACATATCTGCGACCGGGTCATTGTCATGTATCTGGGCCGTGTGATGGAGATCGCCTCTGCGGCCGATCTTTATGCCAGACCCAACCACCCCTATACCAAGGCGCTCTTGTCAGCCGTTCCCATCCCCGAGCCCGGCAAGCGCCGCGAACGTGTCGCGCTCAAGGGGGATATACCAAGCCCGATCAACCCGCCGTCTGGTTGCGTCTTTCGCACGCGCTGCCCCTTGGCGACGCCGGAATGCGCCAGGATCGTGCCCGAGCTGAAATCGGTCGGACCGGGCCATACCAGCGCCTGTATTCATACCACTTGACGGGTCCCGCCCGCACGTTGGTCAGGCATTGGCCTGAGGAGAGCTGTCCTCAACCCCAATTTTACAAGGTGTCTTGCCATGTGGACTCACATCTCGCTCATGAATACTTGACAAGGCTTGAAGTCGTGCCTCATTGTCCACCTATGGATTGTCGACATTACACAACCCCAGCGCTTTCGGATGAGCCAAAAGTCACTGGCTGTATCCAATCGACCTGCACATTGTTGATTGCAGTTGCCAGATGCGTCACCTCCTCCCTTAATTACCGTCACCTTCCTGTCGGCCACCAGTCCGGCGCGCAGCCAGTGCTGGCGGTCCGACAGGCGGTGTATAAATATTTAGGAGGAGCTCGCCCATGTCCCCAGAAAAACAGACCCTGGACGGACCAATGCCGCACGATATCGCGCCGATCGAAAACGTCCCCCTGCGCGTTCAAGTGGCCGATCGTCTGCGCAACGCCATTCTCAGCGGCAAGCTGCGGCCCGGCACCGGCTTGGTGGAAACCGCATTGGCCGAGCAGATGAATGTCAGCCGCGCCCCTATTCGTGAAGCGATCCAGATTCTGGAAAACGACGGGCTGGTGGAAACCATCGCCTACAAGGGCAAGCGCGTGAAGCCACTCACCGCCCGCGAGGTTGCCGAGACCTATTCGCTGCGCGAGGTCTTCGAGGTCATGGCGGTGCGCCGCATTCTCGACAACGGGGCGCCACTCGACACGCTCTACGCTCATTGCGCCGACATGACTGCCGCTTCCGAGGCCGACAACTTCGAGGACCTTGTCGCCGCCGACGAGGCCTTTCACCATTCGCTGATCCGGCTGGCCGATCACGACCTGCTGATGGCCTCGTGGAAGAACCTTTACCTGCGCATTCACCAGATCATGGCCCTGCGCAACCGCGACGAACGGAACCTGAGCGAGGTGGCAGGCAACCATCCCCCGATCGTCCAAGCCATCGCCGATGGCGACGCCGACCGCGCCATATCACTCATCTCTGAACATACCCGCATTCTGGCCGCCTTCGATCCGGCGACCATCGTGCAATCCCTGCAACCGCCAAAGTCCTGACATAACGTGTCTGACACTGTTTGGAGGCTTTGGCCTTGCGCAACCCGGACTGACCGAGAACAATAAGCCGACCGATCAGTCCTCACAAAGACCACCCAACAGGTGAAAGGATAGCCAATGCCAAGACTTAACTACTTGCTTGCAGCCGGCGCTGCCGGCCTCGCGCTGACCACGGGGGCCATCGCGCAACCCGCCGACGACACGATCGTCGTGGGACTCAGTGCGGATATCAACACGCTCGATCCGGCCGCGATCTCCTCGCGTGACAACTCCAACATCGCGCGTCACATCTTCGGGACATTGTACTCGATGGACGGCGATGGCGTAGCTACCCCCGACCTCGCCAATGATCTGGAAATCTCGGATGACGGGTTGGCTTATGTCTACACCCTCAACGAGGACCTGACCTGCCATGACGGCGAGGCTCTGACCGCCGAGGATGCAGCGTATTCCTTCAACCGCGCTGCGGATCCGGACAACGCCTTCACCGGCAACACCCCCGGCTTCATCTTCAGCTCGATCAGGTTCGAAAGCGCCGAGGCGTTGGACGAACAGCGCGTGCAGATCAACCTGGGCGAGCCCAACCAGATTGCCTTTGGCCTGATCGCCGAGGTCTTCATTCACTGCAAGGACAGCTATGAGGCGATGGATCTCGACGAGGCATCGCGCAACCCTGTCGGCTCTGGTGCCTACAGCCTGGCCGATTGGCGCCCCGGTTCAGAGGTTGTGCTGGAATCCGTCGAAGGTGCCGATGTAGAGTTTGATCGCATCATCTGGCGCATCATCCCCGAGGCGTCGACCCGTTCTGCCGAACTGATGGCTGGCAATGTCGACATCATCACCAACGTCGCACCCGACCAGTTGGACGTCATCAACGCCTCCGGCAACGCCGTAGTCGATCCGATCCAGGGCACGCGGCGGATGTATGTCGGCTTCAACCTCAGCGACTCGATGGCTCAGGAACCCGGTGGCGACGCGATCCAGGATCCTGACGTGCGCCGCGCTCTGCAATATGCGGTCAACGTGCCTGCAATCTGCAGCCAGCTTCTGAACTTCGAGTGTGAGCGGATGACCGGTATCGTGAACCCGCAGAACGCACACCCCGATCTGGAGCCCTATCCGTATGATCCCGAAGAGGCCGAGCGCCTTCTGGACGAGGCCGGCTGGCCCCGCGACGAAGACGGCACCCGCTTCTCGATCGCCTTCCAAGCCGGACAGGGCCGTTACCTGAACGACGCCAGCGTCGTGCAGGCGATCAGCCAGTATCTCGAAGATGTGGGTCTGGATGTCGATCTGCAGATCATGGAATGGTCAAGCGTCTACATCCCGCTCATCCGCGAACGCAACGCAGGTCCGCTTTACTTCATCGGATCCGGCGGCGCACTCTGGAGCCCACTCTACGACATGACGGACCTTTCTGCCGTCGATGCGGGCACCAACTATACCCATTGGGACGATCCGCGCTGGTTCGACCGTTGGGCAGACATCTCGGCAGCGACCAGCGAAGAGGAAACCCGCGAGATCGTCGACGAAATGCTCCAGGTCTTCTACGACGATGGCCCTTGGCTGCACCTCTACTTCCAGCCGGATTTCTATGGCGTCAGCAGTCGGGTCGACTGGTCGCCGCGTCCGGATGAAAAGGTCTATCTCTTTGATGCGGCCTTGAACTAAACCGGCGATCACTTTTCGCTTGTGACAACGGGATGCCGGATCTTCGGATCCGGCATCTTCCGCTCCACCCAGATCCCCCGCCCTTGTGGCGGGTTTTTTTGTGACGAAATCCCGAAACGTTCACGATGCAAGGTTGTTCGTACGCGATGGGGTGTGACCTGCCCCCCCCCCGGCATCGAATTTGCCAAGGTTTCCGCGCCGGCATCGGCCTTGGCAAACAGCCAATCTTTCCGTCGTCGAAACTGCTGTCAAAAACCGCTGAACACCAAGCATTTGTGACACAACCCACTTCGGACTGTCACGCCTGGGTGTGCTCTGCTGCCGCTTTCGGTCCGGTCAGGCAGAGTGGTGCAAAATTTCCAGATACTCGTCGCGGGTCGCTGTCCGGGGATTTGTCGCGTGGCAATGATCCGTGAGTGCTGCGCTTGCGACATCTTCCATCATCGCTTCGGTCACGCCCATCGCGGACAGGCCCGACGGCATCCCGATCCGGTCGTTCAGCGCGGCGATATAAGTGTCGGGGGCCTCTCCCATCCGGTCTTGCAGAACGTCCCATTTGGCGCCGATGCTGTCGCGATTGAAGCGCAGGACTTCGGGCATCAGGACGGCGTTGAGCGTGCCGTGATGCAGGTTCAGTGACCGGATCGCCCCAAGCGGGTGCGTCAGCGCATGAACCGCACCCAGCCCCTTCTGGAACGCCATCGCACCCTCCATCGCACAGACCATCATGTCGCGCCGCGCGTCGGTGTCCGACCCGTCCGCCACGGCCCGCTCGATCGACCGCAATCCGCAGTCCAGACCGTGCAGCGCAATGGCCTCGGCAGGCGGGTTGAAGGCGGGAGCCATGTAGGTTTCAAGGCAATGCGAAATGGCGTCCATCCCGGTCGCGGCGGTCAGACCGGCGGGCAACCCGTAGGTCAGTTCCGGATCGCAAAGCGCGATCGACGGCAGGTTGTGGGGCGACAGGATTCCCAGCTTGCGCCCGTCGTCCGTGATGATGACCGTTGCACGGCCCACCTCGGACCCGGTGCCGGATGTGGTGGGTATCGCGATCAGCGGGGCGATATTGCCGTGAATCTTCGCAGCTCCGCCATTGATCGCTGTATATTGCGCCAGGGGCGGCTCGTGCCCCGTCAAAAGCCGCACGGCCTTGGCCAGATCGAGTGACGACCCGCCGCCAAGCCCGACGATCCCGTCGCAGCCCTTTTCACGATAGAGCGCCAGCGCTGACATCACCGCCTCTTCGGTAGGGTTGGCGGGTGTTCCGTCGAAGACGACCGCCTCGGTCAGCGTGCCGGTGACCCTTTCGACCAGTCCGGTCGCGACCAGCCCCCTGTCGGTGCAGATCAGCGGGCGCAATACCTTGAGGGCGGCCAGATAATCGGGCAGGCGCGCTACCTCGCCTTCACCGAATTCGATCCGGGTGAGATAGGAGATCAATGCCATTGTGCCCTCTTTCCTTGTGGTCCGGTTTGGGTCGGCGTCCCCCCGCAGGGGTCAGCCACGGCCGATGAACGGCATTTTGGTCGCCATGACGGTCATGAACTCGACGTTCGCCTCGGGTGGTAGGGATGCCATGTGCAGCACCGCGTCGGCCACGCAAGAGACGTCCATCACCGCCTCGACCGCCATGGACCCGTCGGCCTGCGGCACGCCACGGGTCATCGCCTCGGCCATGTCGGTCAGGGCGTTGCCGATGTCGATCTGCCCGCAGGCAATGTCAAAGGCGCGCCCGTCAAGCGACAGGGTCCGCGTCAGCCCGGTCACCGCGTGCTTGGACATGGTGTAGGGGGCCGAACCGGGGCGCGGGACATGCGCCGAGATCGAGCCGTTGTTGATGATCCGCCCGCCCTGCGGGTCCTGATGGCGCATCATGCCAAAGGCCCGCCGCGCGGCAAGGAACATGCCGGTGATGTTGACGTCGCAAACCTGCCGCCAGTCGGCGACGGGGATCTCGTCGATCGGGCGCCCCGTGACGTTCGTGCCCGCGTTGTTGAACAACACATCAAGACGGCCCCATTCCTCCGCGATACGCGCGAAAAGCGCGTCGACCGCCGCTTCGTCCGTCACGTCGCAAGGGACGATCAGGGCAGCGGCATGGCCCGCCGCCGTCTCATGCAACGCGTCCTCGCGTCGTCCGGTCAGGGCCACGCGCCAGCCCGCGTCCAGAAAGCGGCGGGCCGTGGCGCGTCCGATACCGCTGCCCGCGCCGGTGATGAGAATGGTCTTCGACATGGTGGCTCACCCCTTTTTCGCCGCCGCTTCGAGGTCGAGCCCGTTCAGCGCGGCCACGTGATCGGCCAGCCACGGCACATAGTCGCTGCCCTTTCCCGCCGCTTCCATCTGGGCGAATGCGTTGCGGATCGCCCCGCCCAGCGGATTTGCCATGCCTGCCTCCATCGCCATCGCGGCGGCATAGCGGGTGTCTTTGGCGGCATTGGTGATGGTGAACTTGTGCACCTCGCGCTCGCGGTCGACGGCGGCCCGCATGAAGGTATCGAAAAAACCGTTCGACAGCCGTGAGCCACCGATCACGCTCTGGATCGCCTGCGGTGCAAGCCCCGCCTTGACCCCCATCGTCAGCGCCTCGGCATAAAGGGCGGCATAGCCCATCGAGATGAAGTTCATCACCAGCTTCATGCGGTGTCCGTCGCCGGTGCCGCCCACATGGGTGATGTTGCCCGCCCAGCATTCGATGATCGGGCGGACCTTGGCAAAGGTCGCGTCGTCGCAGCCGACCATCGCGTCAAGCGTGCCCTCTTCGGCCTCCTTGGGCGTGCGTCCCAGCGGTGCATCCACAAGGGTCATGCCCGCGGCTTCCATCTCGGCGGCAAGGGCAGCCGTCGACACAGGGTCGGCGGTCGTCGTGTCGATCACGATCAGCCCCGACCGGCCCGACGCCAGAATGCCGTCCTCGCCCCGGATCACCGCCTCGACCTGCGCCGAATTGGACAGGCACAGGTGGATGATATCGCAGCTCTCGGCCATTGCGCGGGGGCTTGCCGCCTCGACCGCGCCCTGCCCCACCAGCGCTTCGACCGGCGTGCGGTCGCGGTTGCCCTTGACCATCAGGGAATGTCCCGCCCGCATCAGGTTCGACGCCATACCGCGCCCCATCCAGCCCAGACCGATGAATCCGATTTTTGCAGTGTCTGCCATTTGGTCCTCCTTGATGCCGGTCCAGTGCCCGGCTTGATTCCTCACCAGATTGGTATACCAATTGCCACAAAGAACAAGCGCAGGCACCGCGCCTCGCATCAGGAAAGCAACCGCACCCCTCACATCCGGGCAGGACCCTGCCCCTTGCACAAAGGCCTCATTATGCTGCCCAACGATCATTCCGATGCCCTGCTTTTGGGGCGCGTCCAGACAGCCGACGGCCCCGCGGTCGTCACACTTCGGGACGATCGCGTGATCGACATCACCTCGCGCGATACACCGACGATGCGCGACCTGATGGAGCGTGACGACCTTGTCGCCTATGTGAAGGGCACCGAAGGCACCGATATCGGATCCCTTGACGACATCGCAGGCGGCTCGACCGAAGCACCGACGGCGCCGTATTTCCTGCCACCCGCTGACCTGCAGGCGATCAAGGCCGCTGGTGTGACCTTTGCCGAAAGCATGGTCGAGCGTGTGATCGAGGAACAGGCGGCGGGCAACGCCGACCGCGCGCAAGAGATCAGGACGCGGGTGCAGGGCGTGATCGGTGACAGCCTTGCCGGGATCGTGCCCGGCTCTGAAAAGGCGATGCAGGTCAAGGCGGTTCTGCAAAAGGAAGGGCTGTGGTCCCAATACCTTGAGGTCGGCATCGGCCCCGACGCCGAGGTCTTTACTAAGTGCCAGCCGCTCGCCTCGGTCGGTTGGGGGGCCAGCGTCGGGCTGCACCCGATGTCCAGCTGGAACAACCCCGAACCCGAAGTCGTGCTGGCCGTGGACAGCCGTGGCCGCATCCGGGGGGCCACGCTGGGCAACGACGTGAACCTGCGCGATGTCGAAGGCCGCTCGGCGCTTTTGCTGGGCAAGGCCAAGGACAACAACGCCTCTTGCGCCATCGGCCCCTTCATCCGCCTGTTCGACGAACACTACACAATGGACGACATGCGCCGCGCCGAACTGACGCTTGATGTGACCGGAGAGGACGGCTTCGTGCTGAAAGGCCGGTCGTCGATGTCCAAGATCAGCCGCGATCCCGCTGACATCGTCGCCCAGACCATCGGGCGGCATCACCAGTATCCCGACGGCTTCCTGCTGTTTCTTGGCACGCTTTTCGCCCCCGTGCAGGACCGCGACACCTCCGGACAGGGCTTTACGCACAAACCGGGCGACGTGGTGACGATATCAGAGGACCGGCTGGGAAGCCTGAGCAACGTCGTGCGCCTGTCGACCACCTGCCCGGAATGGACCTTTGGCGCAGGCGCGCTGATGCGCAACCTCGCGGGGCGCGGGTTGCTGGCATGAACGTCCTGATCATCGGCGGCGGCGGCTTTCTGGGCCAGAAGCTGGCGCAGCGTCTGGCAGAACGGGGGCGCTTGCGGGGCCGCGACATCACCGGAATGACGTTGGCCGACATCGCGGCCCCCGCCCCTATCGCCGCGCCCTTTGCGGTAAAAAACACCACCTGCGACATCACCGACCGCGCGGCGGTCGACGGGCTGCTGGCAGCGCGGTTCGACGTGATCTTCCTTCTGGCCGCCGTGGTGTCGTCCCACGCCGAGGCCGAGTTCGAGGTCGGCATGCAAGTGAACCTGCACGGCGCGCTGAACGTGCTGGAGGCCGCGCGGCTGTCCGACACGACGCCCGTCCTCGTCTTCACCTCGTCCCTTGCGGTCTTTGGCGGCGAGGTGCCCGACCCGATCCGCGACTGGACGATCCCCAACCCGCAGACATCCTACGGCACGCAAAAGGCCATCGGTGAATTGCTGGTCAATGACTATTCGCGCCGTGGTTTTATCGACGGTCGCACACTGCGCCTGCCCACCGTCTCGGTGCGTCCGGGCCGCCCGAACCGGGCCGCGTCGTCCTTCATGTCATCAATCATCCGCGAGCCTTTGAACGGCGAAGAGGCGATCTGCCCCGTAGACCCCGATTTCGCCCATTACTACCTCAGCCCGCGTCTGTGCGTGCAGAACCTGATCCGCGGGGCCGAGATCGAGGCGGCGGATCTGGGACAGAACCGCACCATGACGATGCCGGGGCGCACGCTGACGATCCGCCAGATGATCGACGCGATGACAGCGGTGGCCGGACCGGAACCGGCCAGGCTGATCCGCTTCGAAGACGACCCCGCGATCCGCGACATCGTGACGGGCTGGCGGTTCGACTATGATCCGGCAAAGGCGCTGGCGCTGGGTCTGCAAGCGGACGACAGCTTTGAAGACAACGTGCGGTATTATCTGGAAGATGACCGGCCCGCCTGAGCCCGCGCGATCAACCGGCCCTTTCCTGCGGAAAAGCCGTCATCCAGCCCAGCCCGTCTTCGGTCCGGCCCGAGCGCGGTTTGTATTCCGCGCCGATCGGGGCGCTCCATCCCAGTTCGCGGAACGCCGCGATCAGGTTGGGGTAATGCAGCTCTCCGCCGTCCGGTTCGCCCCGATCCGGCACGCCCGCGATCTGCACGTGACCGATCAGGTCGCGATGCGCCTCGAAGCGGCGGATCAGGTCGCCCTGCGTGATCTGAAGGTGGTAACAGTCGAACATGATCCGCAGCGCCGGATGCGCCACGTCAGCCAGAATCGCGGCCGCATGTTCGATGCGGCAAAGGTGATAGCCCGCCACGTCGCGCCGGTTGATCGGCTCGATCAACACGCCGATGCCCAAGGGCGCGGCCAGTGCGCAGGCATGGGCAAGGTTGGCGCGAAACACCGCCTCGGCCCTTTCGCCACCGTCAGTGCGGCCCGCCATGACGTGGACGTTTCCCGCCCCGATGGCCGCAGCATAATCCACCGCCTGCGCGATGGCAGCCTGTGCCTCGGCCTTTCGGTCGGGCAGTGCGCAGAGCCCGAAATCCCCCGCCTGCGTGTCGCCCGGCACGGTGTTGAGACCCAGCATCGCCAGACCCGTCTCGTCAAGCGCCACACGCACATCGCCCGTGGGTGTCGGATAGGGAAAGTGACACTCGACCGCGCCGAAACCGTGGGCCTTGGCGGCCCGGATCGCATCAGGCAGGCTGCGGTCGGTGAAGAGGAACCCGAGGTTGGCTGAAAACATCAATCCCACTCCACGTCGAATGTCGTGACCACGTCGCGGATCTGCGCCTCGGTCAGCAGGCGCGGCTGCGCCCCGCGCAACAGCAGGGCCAGCTTGGCGGTCTCTTCCAGCTCTTCCATCGCAAAGACGGCGGCGTCCAGATCCTTGGCGGCCACGACGGGGCCGTGATTGGCCAGCACCACCGCCGACCGCTTGCCCGCCAGACCGCGCACCGCATTGCCCATCTCGGGATCGCCGGGGCGGAAGAAGGGCAGCAACTGCACCTTGCCCAGACGCATGATCGCATAGGCGGTCAGCGGCGGAAGCATGTTGTCGGGATCGGTGTCGGGCAGCATCGACAGCGCGACCGAATGGGTCGAATGCAGATGCACGACCGCACCCGCCGTGCTGCGCGTTTCATAGAATGCGGCGTGCAGCGGCATTTCCTTGGTCGGGGTGTCACCGTCGATATGCCGTCCCTGCGCATCGAACCGGGCCAGCCGCGCCGGATCCAGCGCACCAAAGCTGGCCCCCGTGGGCGAGACCAGCAGCCCGCCGTCATCGCACCGCACCGAGATATTGCCCGACGCGCCACCGGTCAGACCACGCGCAAAGAGAGAGGCCGCCCGATCGCAAATCGCTTCGCGTAATGCGGTATCGCTCATGCCGCACCCCCGAGTATCGCGTCGGCTCCGGCAAAGAAATCAGGCCCGCCGAAGTTGCCGGATTTCAGCGCCAACACAAGGTCCGGCCCCGCCCGCAGGCACGGCACGCCCGGCGCGATCTCGGGGCCGATCTCAAGCGCGGGGGGCGCCAAGGACTCGACCACCGCGCCCGATGTCTCGCCACCCGCCGTGATCAGACGGGTCACACCGCCCGCCACCAGCGCCCGCGCGGTTTCCGCAAAAAACGCCTCGATGCGTGCGGCGACCGTCTCTGCGCCAAAACGGTCCTTGGCCGCGCGCACCACGTCCGGCGTGGCCGAGGAATAGATCAGCGGCAGGCCGTCCTGCGCCAGCGCCCAATCGGCGATCTGTCCGGCAGTGACCTTACCGGCCATCAGCGCCTCGGCGGTGATCTCAAAGCTTGGCCCCGCGTGGCGTTCGACCTGCGCGCGCGTCGCGTTGGAACAGGACCCCGACAGCACCGCCGCACGTCCGGCCTGACCTTGCCAGATGCTGGCCAGACCCGCCAGACGACCGGCGCGGCGAAAGTTGTCAGGCAGGCCCATCGCGATGCCCGACCCGCCGGTGACCAGCTTCAGACCATCCGCTGCCACCCCAAGCGCAAGAAGGTCGGCATCCCGGATCGCGTCGCAGACCACCAGCCGGGCCGGTTCGGCATCCAGCCGCGCGCGGATCGCCTGCGCGCCTTCGAACACGACAGAAGCAGGAACATGCCCGACCGCGCCCGCCACCTGACGTGCCAGCCAGCGCCGCAGGTCAGGGTCGGTCATCGGCGTCAGCGGATGGTTTTCCATGCCGCTTTCGCTGAGCAGCGTGTCATTGACGAACAGATGCCCCTGATAGACCGACCGCCCCGTCGCGGGAAACGCCGGGCAGACGATCACGTGTTGTGCGCCCAACCTGTCGGCCAGGGCTTCGGCGACGGGGCCGATATTGCCCTCGGGCGTGGAATCGAAGGTCGAGCAGTATTTGAACAGGATCTGCTCGCAGCCCTGCGCCAGAAGCCAGTCCAGCGCGGCAAGCGAGGTTTGCACCGCCTCGTCCACCGGGATCGACCGCGATTTGAGAGCCACGACACCGGCCTCGACCTCGGGCGCGGCGGGGCCGTTGGGCACGCCCACGTATTGCACCGTGCGCATCCCCGCCTTGACCAGCGTATTCCCAAGGTCGCTTGCGCCGGTGAAATCGTCCCCGATACAACCCAGCAGCATCAGTCGTCCCCCGGCAGGGTCAGCCCGGCGGCCCGCGCGTAGACCCGCGTAACGGCGGCATCATCCTCGGCCCCCCAGCCAGCCGCGACCGCCGCCTCGAACTGGCCAAGGGCCGCACGGGTCAACGGCACCGGCAGGCCTGCATCGTCAGCTATGCTGGACACGATGCCAAGATCCTTGGGCCAGATCGTCACCGCCGAGCGGGGGGCGTAATCCGCCTCGACCACATGCGGCGCGCGATTTTCGAACATCCACGAGGTCCCTGCCGAAACTGAAATCACCTTGACGACCCGCTCAAGATCCAGCCCCTGACTTGTCGCGAAGGCCAGCGCCTCGCCCATCGCTGCGATATGCACGCCGGCCAGAAGCTGGTTCACCGCTTTCATGGCAGAGCCTGCGCCCGCAACACGGCCAAGGTCGTGCACCGTTTCGGCCATGGCATCCAGAGCGGGGCGCGCCGCGTCAAAAGCCGCCTCGGCCCCCGCAGCCATGATCGACAGCTTGCCTTGCGCGGCCTTGGCGGCCCCACCCGAGATCGGCGCATCAAGGTAGTGCAGCCCCAGCGCCTCGGCCTTGGCCGCCAGCGTGCGGGCGACCTCTGGCGGCACGGTGGCGCAGGACAGGATCGCGCTGCCCGGTTTCATGACCTCGGCACAGCCGTCGGGACCGAACAGCACCGCTTCGGTCTGGGCGGCATTCAGCACGACGCTGACCACGATATCGCTTTGCGCCGCTGCCTCGCGCGGGGGTCCCGACTCTCCGCCTTCGGCCAGCAAAGGCTTTGCCGCATCCTCGTGCAGGTCGCAGCCGATCACGCGGTGCCCCGCACGCCTCAGCGACAGCGCCATTCCAAGCCCCATCGACCCCAGCCCGATCACCGTGATCACCGCCATGCTGCACCTTTACTATTGGTATACCATTTTTTCTACGCTTTCGGGCGCAGTGTCAATCGACGAGGCTCCGCACCTCGTCCGCGATGGCCTGACCCAAGGCAAGGTGGGCGTCAGGCTCGAAGTGAACGCCGTCGGTGTCGCTGACGGCGATGATACGCCCGGCATCAAGAAAGCGTGCGCCCCGTCCCTTGGCCAAGGCCGCATAGCTTGCAGGCAGATCGCGGAACAGCTTGGCCGCGCCCATGAACTCCCCCGCGAAGATGCCGGTTTCGACGACCGCAGGCGGGCAAATCAGCAGGATGGTGAACCCACCGTGACGGCTTTGCATGTCTTCCGACAGCGCGATGTCGAGAAGCCCGGCCATCCCCGCCGTCACGCGCTGCGGCGTCGGTGCAAACCGCGTCTTGGCGTCGTTCGTGCCCAGCATGATCGACAGCACGTCGATCGGGCCGTGGCTTTGAAGGGCGATCCGCAGCCCGACCTGCCCGTTCATGAAGGCGCCCATCACCGGATCGTCGCACTGGGCCGTGCGCCCCGGCAGCCCTTCTTCCACGACGGTCCAGTCAGGGCCAAGGGCCGCGCCCGCCACCGGTGGCCACCGCACATCCGGGCCGTAGCGGGCGGGGACACCGCGCTGGGTCAGCGGCGGCGTGCCGTGCGTGTTGCTGTCGCCAAAGGCAAGAAGGGTCGGCATGGCTGTCCTCTCAGGGGTGACGGATGGGGGGCATCACAGCCCCGAGATCCCCGTGATCCACGGAAAGGTGATCAGCAGCGCCAGCGCAATGATCTGCAACCCGATGAACGGCAACAGGGCCTTGAAGATTTCACCCAGCGAGATGTCGGGCGGCGCGACGCTTTTCAGGTAAAACGCAGCCGGGCCGAAAGGCGGTGACAGGAACGATACCTGCATGTTCATGCAGAACAGCACCCCGAACCAGATCGGATCATAGCCAAGATCGACGATGATCGGCACGAAGATCGGCAAGGTCAAAAGCGCGATCCCGACCCAGTCAAGGAACATCCCGAGGATGAACAGGATCAGCATCATGAACAGCAGGACATAAAGCGGCTCGTCCGAGATGCCGATGATCAGCGAGCTGATAAAGTCGATCCCGCCCATGAGGTTGAAGACGCCGACGATGGCGCTTGCCCCGATGCCGATCCAGACGATCATCCCGACGGTGGCAAGCGTCTGCATCGCAGCGCCCCGCAGCAGGCCGAACGTGAATTCGCCCCGCACCACGGTCGCGAGAATGACACCGGCGGCCCCGATGGCCGAGGCTTCGGTGACCGAGGCGATGCCGCCGTAGATCGACCCAAGGACGAAGACCACGACCAGCAAGGGCAGGATCAGCCCGCGCAGCAGCGCGATCTTTTCCGCCGTGGGCATGACCACGGGGTCAGGATCGGGAACGGTCTTGGGCGTCAGGTAGGCCCGCGCCAGAATATAAAGGACATAGAACGACGCCAGCATCACCCCCGGCAGGAATGACGCCGTGAACAGCGCCCCCACCGACACGTTCGCGGCCAAACCGTAGATGATGAGAACGATCGACGGCGGGATCATCGTGCCAAGCGCACCACCGGCGCAGACCACACCGATCGCCAGCCCGCGGTCGTATCCCAGCCGCAACATCTGCGGCAGCGCCAGCAGGCCCAGCAGGACGATCTCGCCGCCGATGATGCCGCTCATGGCCGCAAGGATGACGGCCACAAAGATCGTCTGGATGGCCACACCACCCCGCAAGCGGTTCGACAAAAGCTTCATCGCGTCAAACAGGTCGCGCGCGATGCCCGACCGGTCCAGAACGGCGGCCATCAGCACGAACATCGGGACCGACAGGAAGACGAAAGAGGTGACGAAACTGAAGACTCGGCTGGTGATCAGCGGCACGGCCATTGGCCCGAACCAGCCAAGCGCGAAGACCAGTGCAACCAGCAATGTGACAAAGGCAAGCGGCATGCCGGTCAGCAAAAGGACCATCAGCATGGCGAACATCAGCAGGGTGCCGTATTCGATCCCGAGTGCGCTCAGGTCGAAGCCGACATCAAGAAGCTCAAGCATTTAGATTTTGCTCCCGTCGGCGGTGTGCGTGCGCCGGGCATGGTTGAAGGCGAGGATCAGGAACTGGATCGCCAGGCCGATCATGACCAGAAACAGGAACCCCTTGAGGATCGCGGGCGTCGGCGGATTCCACGCAGAGCCCGTCGTCTCCATCCGGAACGCGCCGGACGGCGTCCAGAAGGCCAGCTTGACCACCAACCAGGCGGCATAGGCGAAGAAAAGCGCCGAGATCGCGCTGGTGACGTAGATGACCACATCGAAGACCCGCCGCAGGCGCGGCGGCAAGACGTCGTAGATCAGCACCACCCTGATGTGACTGTTGCGCGACGCGCAGAACAAACCGCCGTAAAGAAAGGCGATGGCACAAAGGAATATGCTCGCTTCGTGGACCCATTTCGTCGGACTGCCCAACACGTAGCGCATGAAGATTTCGTAGATCAGGATCAGCGCGGCCAATACGATCGCCGTCGCGAAAACGTAACCGATCCGTTCGATGACAAGGCCGAAGCGTCCCGCCTCGGGCGCGGTCAGGCCGACACCCTCGCTCGTCGCGTTCAAAAGCGGGTCCGCGACACCCTCGGCTCGAGGTTCTCGGGTCATAGTCTTCTCGCTCTGACAGGTGTGGGGTTGGTGGAGGGGAAACCCCCCTCCACCAGTTGGAAAGATTACTCTGTGGCGAGCAGACCTTCGGCTTCCAGGAAGGCCGTCAGGGTGTCGTACACCTTCTGAGCATCCTCGGACTCCGTCGCCGCCTTTTCCCATTCGCCCATGGCGATGGCGCGGAACTTTGCCCGCTCTTCGGCGGACCAGTCATGGATTGTGGCCCCCTGCGCCTTGGCTTCCTCGATTGCCGCGGCGTCCTTTTCGTCAACGGCGGCCATCTGGCGTTCGGCCACGTCCGCGACCGAATCCTCGAAGATCTGCTGGATGTCCTCGGGGAAGGAATCCCACGTATCCTTGTTGATCGACACTTCGATCAGAGGCATCGAGTGGAAGCCGGGATAGACCGGATGCTGCGCGATCTCGTGCAGACCCTGCGATTGGTTGACGTGGAAGACGCTGTAGTCCGCCGCATCCACGACACCCTTGTCGAGAGCCGTGAACACTTCGGACGTGGGCAGGTTCACCGGTGACGCGCCGGCGGCACCGAACACGCGCTGCACAAGACCAGCCGGTGCCCGCAGTTTCAGACCCTGAAGGTCGTCGACACCATCCAGCGGAACGTCGGACACGAATGCTTCAAGCCCGGGGGTCGATGCGCCGACAAAGTGGGTGCCGTAGGGTTCGACCAGCTCGTTCATCAGCTCCTTGCCACCGCCTTCGTTGAAGAACTTCAGCATCTCGCGCGGGTCCGACCACGCACCGGTCGGGTTGCCGATCAAGCCAAAGGCAGGGTCCTTGCCCGCGAAATAGGACGTATCCGTGACGTGACCGTCAAGGATGCCCGCACCGACGGCGTCGAGCGTTTCCTGAAAGTCGACGACCGAACCGACGGACATCATCGTGATTTCGACCCGGCCATCGGTCAGGTCGCTCATCCCTTCAGCCCACTCCTGCCACAGCTGATAGTTGGGATCGCCCGCCGGATCGCTTGACTGGATCTGCAGCGTAAAGTCCTGCGCCATCGCACCCGATGCGACAAGCGCAACGACCGCAGCCGACAGGGTGCTTTTTGTTGTAATCGATTTCATGTTTCTTCCTCCCAGAAGATTTCTCTTCACTTGATGAACGGTCCCGCTGGATCGCCGGACGGCTCATCTGATGATTCAGTGACGACACCATCGCGCAGTGTCAATGCATGTTCCGAGGCCATTTTTGCCATATTTTTCAATGGATAAGAAGGCCTATCGATAGCCTGCGGTCAAGGCTGCCCCTCCCGTGGCGGCCCTTTGGACGGCTTCGTGGTTAATAGTAAACAGCCCCCGGATAAACCAAAGACACGCATCACAAGACCACCGCATGTACACACAACGATGGATGCTTTAACGTTAACGGGGGGTCTCTCGACAGACAATAGCTTTTTGGCATACCAAATGAGAGACGGAAATTTAAGATCGAAGCAAACGCCATGAACGCATCACCCACGCTGCCCGAACAGATCGCCCAGCGGCTCCGGCGGAACATCCTGCGCGGCGTTCTCGAACCCGGCTGTTCGATCAAGGAACGGGACAACGCGCTCGAGATGGGTGTCAGCCGCACGCCCCTGCGCGAAGCGGTGCGCATTCTTGCCAAGGAAGGTCTCGTCCTTCTGCGCCCCTCGCGCAGTCCGGTCGTGGCCGATCCGTCCCTGAAAGAGGCCCGCGATTCGGTCGAGGTGCTGCAGGCGCTTGAAACCCTGTCCGGTGAACTGGCCTGCCGCCACGCATCGGACGCCGAGATCGCCGAGATCCGCAGCCTTTTCGAACAGCACAGTGCCCTGAGCGAAACGGCCGAAGGCGACGCGCTGATCGACCTGTTCGAGCTGGACATGGCCTTTCACACCGCCATCGCGCAGGCTTCGCACAATGCCGCACTGGCCGAGACGCACGCGGCCTATCTGGCGCGGATGTGGCGCCAGCGCTACCTGTCCGCCGTCCAGCGCCGCGCACGAGAGCGGGTGCGCCGCCAGCACGAAAACATCGTGCTCGGGCTCGAAGCCCGTGATCCGGCGCGCGTCGGCACCGAGATCAGCGCGCATATCGCAGCACTCATCAACAACCTTGTCCGTCTCTACGAAGCGCGCGAAGCGGGGCAAGACGTGACCAGCTTTGAAACGAACATCGAGTGACATCGCGTTTCACGGGCAGCGGGCCGGTCTGCCCCGTTCAGGACCCCAGCCAGTAATCTTCAGCAATCGAGCGATTGAGCTCGAGCATCTCGGCCATCGCCTTTTTCGCAGCATCGGGGTTCCGGGCGGCGATAGCCTCGGCCACGGCGATGTGCCCCTCGCGGCTGACCTTGTCGTTGTCGGGGTTCTCAACCCCAAACTCATAGGACACCCGCAGCATCGTCAGGATGATCTGGCGCATCTGGCGCAGCACGTTGTTCTCGGTCATGTCGAACAGGGTGACGTGAAACTGGCAGTCGGCGGCGAACATGGCTTCCACATCGGCCTGATTGGGATGAATGGCCTGCGCCGCCGCAAGCAGGGTCTGCACCTGCACTTCCGTCGCCCGCTGTGCGGCCAGCGCCGCGACCGCCGGTTCGATCACGGTCCGCAGTTCGGTGGTTTCCGCGAAGATCCGCTTGATCCGGGGGTGGGACGGCTCGTGCCAGGTGACGACGTCACCATCCAGCAGGTTCCATTCCTCGACCGGCCTGACCCGCGTTCCATAGCGGCGGGCGGTGCGGACCAGCCCCTTGCCCGACAGGACCTTGATCGCGTCGCGCACCGTGGCGCGGCTGACGTCAAGCGAGTCTGCCAGCTCCTCTTCGTGCGGCATGACCTCTTCGGGGGGATAGACGTCGTTGGTGATCCTCTGGCCCAGAACCTCGACGGCCTGCCGCGCCGCACCGTTCGGCAGCGACGGGGTAAACTCGGTCGGGATCGTAAGATTGAGAGGTCGGCGCGACGGGCCGCCACTGGTCGAAGGTATCGTTTCCACAGGTCTGATTGCCCTTTACATGCGATCTAGAGAAATGCAGTTTACATCTTATGTAGCGCCACACGGCCTGCACTGGCAACGCCATGACCCTAAACAACAGCATTATGCGTCAGGGCGCCGCCAAAAATGGAGGAGGAGAAAATGAATATGAAAAGCACACTCTGTGCCGCGGCTCTGGCTGCCCTGACCTTTGGCGTGGGTGCGTCCAGCGCGGACGCGATGGAAATCAAGTTCGGCATCGGCATCCCGGAAGGCGACTTTCCGGAATACAACGCCCTTGTCCGGTTCAAGGAATACGTCGAGTTCAAGACCAACGGCGACATCACCGTGCGCCTTTTCCCCAACAACCAGTTGGGCGGCGAGCGCGAGATGATCGAGATGGTCCAGCAGGGCAGTCTCGAGCTCAGCTTTCCCGCCGATGGCGCGATGACCGGCTTTTACGAGCCGATGCAGGTCTGGTCGATTCCCTACCTGTTCGAATCCGCCCCGGTGGCCTGGAAGGTGCTGGAAAGCGATTTCGCCGAAGACATGAAGGATGACATCCTCGATCAGACCGGCATCCGCGCGCTGGCGTTTTCGCAGAACGGGTTCCGGTCGTTCACCAACAACGTGCGCCCGCTCGTCAACCCCGAAGATATGGCCGGCCTGAAGATCCGCACGATGGAAAGCCCCGTCTACATGGAGCTGGTGAATGCGCTTGGCGCGACCGCCGTTCCGATCAGCGGCGCGGAAGTCGTCATGGCGCTGCGTCAGGGCGTCGTCGACGGTCAGGAAAACCCGCCCGCAGTCGTCTATGGCGGCGGCCACGGTGAGGTGCAGGACTATTACACCCTGAACGAACACACCTTCGGCCTGCACGTCATCATCGCGAACGACGACTGGTTCACCTCGCTGGAGCCCGGTCACCAGCAGGTCATCCAGGATGCCGCACTTCTGATGGCATGGACCGAGAACCTGCAGAAGACCGAAGGCGACTGGCGCTTCAGCCGGCTTCTGGAAGAAGAGCTGGGTATGGAAATCCACGTCTCGACCCCCGAGGAAAAGGCCGCATTCAAGGAACTCACGCAGCCTGCGGTGCTGGATTTCATTCGCGGCAACGTCGGTGACGATCTGGTCGACAACCTGATCGAAACGGTCGATGAAGCCAAAGCCGGGCTTTACAGCGACTGATCCCGTCAATCCCGGCCCGGTCGCGACAGGTGACCGGGCCGGGGCCTGTCCCGTCCGATTGCCCCCCGTGCAGTCCGGGCATCCACAAAGCTGATGAGGCCAAAATGAAGCGCACCGCTACATTGGCTGCCCGGGGTCTTGCCCGGAGCACCGAAATTGCTGCGGCCCTGCTGATGATCACGGTGACCCTGCTGAACCTCACGCAGGTCGGCGGCCGCTATTTCTTCAACACGGGGTTCTCGTGGACCGAAGAGGTCATGCGATATTCGATGATCTGGCTGATGATGCTGGGCAGTGTCGCCTGCATCTTCCGTGTCGAACACATGGGAATCGAGGCGCTGGAAGGGCTGGTCAGGTCAAGCCGCGTCCGTTTCGTGAAATCGGCACTTTATTCGATCGCGGCGATCTTCTGTCTTGTCATCCTCATCTACGGCCTGCCCCTTGCCCTGCGCAATGCGGCGCAGTCGGCCCCTGCCTCCGGTATCCCCATGATCATTCCCTACGCAGCCCTGCCCGTCGGGTCGGCGCTGATGCTCGTTCAAATTGCGCTCAGCTGGCTGTCGGGCTTCGAGCCTGACACCCATGGCGCGGTCACCATCAATTCGCTGGGCACAGACGCAGACGGATCAATCCAATGATCTGGGTTGCTCTTCTTGGCCTCGGGCTTCTGTTCATCGGTGTCCCCGTGGCCTTTGCCATCGGCCTTGCCGGCATGCTGGGTGTCTGGATTGCCGACATCCCGCTGTCCGTCTCGGCGACGCGCCTGTTCACCGGCGTGGACTCGTTCGTCTTTCTGGCCGTGCCCTTCTATATCCTTGCCGCCGAAATCATGAGCCAGGGCGGCATCACGGCGCGTCTGATCTCGATTGCATCAGCAGCGACAAGCTGGCTGCGCGGCGGCACGGCCTTTGCCAACATCGGCACGTCGATCCTTTTTGCCGGCATCTCGGGGTCGGCTGTCGCCGATGCCGCAGCACTGGGTCGCGTGTTCACCGAAGAAATGCCAAAGGAAGGCTACACCAAGGAATATTCTGCAGCCGTCACCGCAGCGTCCTCGGTTGTTGGCCCGGTTATCCCGCCATCGGGCCTTGCCATCATCATGGCAGCCGTCACAGGGCTTTCGGTCATCGACCTGTTTCTGGCGGGCATCCTGCCGGGTCTGCTGCTGGGCGGCGCCTGCGCGGCGGTCGTCGCCGTCGACGCCCTGCGAAAGCGCGTGCCCAAGCCAAGGCGCATGCCCTTCGACCGCGAGGGCGCGGTAAAGATGATCATCGAGGCCGTCGCGGTTCTGACCCTTCCGGTCATCATCATCGGCGGCATGATCGCGGGCATCTATACGGCCACCGAAGGCGGCGGTGTCGCCGTGGCCTACGCGATCTTCCTCTCTGTCTTTGTCTTCAGGGTGATGGACCTCAGGGGATTGTGGCTTGCCTTCCTGCGGGCGGCGCGCACCTCGGCCACGATCTATCTGCTGGTCGCCGCCGCGACGATCCTGTCCTACGCGCTGAACCTTCTGGGCATCGCGTCATGGGTGTCGTCTGCGGCAGGCGTGTTCGAACACAACCCCGTGCTGTTCCTTTTCGCAATCGCGGTCCTGATGCTGATCCTCGGGACGTTTCTGGACATCGGCGCGGCGATCCTGATCTTCGCGCCCCTGCTGATGCCGGTCGTCTACCAGCTTGGCATCGACCCGATGCAGGCCAGCATGGTCATCATGCTGACCCTTGCGATGGGGCTTGTGACACCACCCGTCGGCGTCGTCCTTTTCGTGATGATGCGGGTCGGTCATGTGCGGCTGTTTCCGCTGATCCGCGCCTTGATCCCTTTCCTGCTTGCACAGCTTGCAGCGGTTGCCCTTATCTGCCTGATCCCGGGTATTTCCAGTTATCTGCCCGCCCTGTTAAATTGATACCCCCGACGCAGCGGGCCCAGACCAAAGTGAGACTACCCCATGAAAATTACCGGCATCAGCACCGTCGTCGTGAACGCCATTCACCGCAACTGGGTGTTCGTGAAGGTCCAGACCGACCAACCCGGTCTGCATGGCTGGGGCGAAGCGACCCTTGAATGGAAGACCCGTGCCGTTCTGGGTGCGGTCGAAGACCTTGCGCAATTCGCCGTCGGTGAAGACCCGCGCCGGATCGAACATATCTTCGCCAAGATGACCAAGTTCAGCTTCTGGCCGCTTGGGTCGATCGGGATGACGGCCGTCTCGGCCATCGATCAGGCGTTATGGGACATCAAGGCCAAGGATCTGGGCGTGCCCGTCTGGCAGCTTCTGGGCGGACAGGTGCGCGACAGGGTCAGGGTCTACACCCACATGCGCCGCGCCCGCATCGGCGCGCAGGTCGGAACCGAGAACATCGAAGCCTTCTGCGACGCCGTGCAGGAAACGGTCGAGATGGGCTACAACGCGGTCAAGCTGGGCTTCGTGCCCTATTCGGGCTACGAGGCCCCGCTGCCCGACATTCTGCATGTCGAGAAACTGGCCCATGCGGTGCGCGACAGGGTCGGCCCCGACGTGGCCATCATGACCGATTTCCACGGGCGACCCGCCTCGCCCGAGGTCGCTAAGGCCTATATCGACGTCATCGCCCCGATCCGCCCGCTTTTCATCGAGGAACCGATCCAGCCGGGCGACGCAGCCGCCATGGCCGGGCTGGCCCGCCGTGTCGATTGCCCCCTTGCCACAGGCGAACGGCTGTTCACGCCCCGCGAATTTGCGGACCTTGCCGAACACCGCGCCGTCGCCCACGTGCAGCCCGACCTCAGCCATTGCGGCGGGCTGACCGGCGGGCGCCGGATCGCGGCCATCGCCGAGGCGGCACAGATGGGCATCGCCCCGCACAACCCGATGGGTCCGGTGGCGGGGTCGGTCACATTGCATTTCGACGTGGCCACCCCGAATTTCGTCATCCAGGAAGAGGCCGTCGGCCTCGTGCCCTGGTTCGACGACATCTTCACCCACCCCATGCATCTGGTGGACGGCAACTGGGAGATCCCGCAGGGCGTGGGGTTCGGCATAGAGATCAACGAAGAGGCCGCAGCCCGTCACCCCTTCGCACCCGAGGAAATCCCCGCGCTGGACGCCCGTCTGCCCGACGGCACGATCGCCAGCTGGTAGCAGGCGCGCGCCGCAGGGGCGCGCGCGCTATTTCGCGTGATGCGCCACGCCGTCGGAATCGAACAGGTGAAGCTGGCTGATATCGAAATCAAGGTGAACGATATCCCCCGGCTTGACCTCTGACCGCCCGCCATCAAGTGCAGTCAGACTTGTCCCGTCATCAAGGTGCAGGTGAACCAGCGTGCGGTCCCCCAGCTTTTCCACGACCGCGGCCTTGCCGGTCGTCGCGGCGGGGGTGGCGCTGACCTGCACCGCCTCGGGACGGATGCCCAACTCGTAGGCCCCCGGCGGCAGATCGATGCTTAGCGCCACGTCCGATCCGTTGCCCAGTGTGGCAATCTGCTTGCCGTCGGCGGCGGACAGTTCCGCCTTGAGAAAGTTCATGCCGGGGCTGCCCACGAAACCCGCAACAAAACGTGACGACGGATAAAGATAGACATCCATCGGCGTGCCGATCTGTTCGATTCGGCAGTTGTTCAGGATCACGATCCGGTCGGCCAGCGTCATCGCTTCGGTCTGGTCGTGGGTGACGTAGACCATCGTCGATTTCATCCGCTGGTGCAGTTCCGCCAGTTCGACCCGCGTGCGGACACGCAGCGTCGCATCGAGGTTCGACAGCGGTTCGTCGAACAGGAACGCCGCAGGTTCCTTCACGATGGCGCGCCCGATGGCAACCCGCTGGCGCTGACCACCCGACAGTTGCGCCGGGCGCCGCTCCAGCAGCGCATCCATCTCGAGGACGCGCGCGGCCTCCTGCACGCGCCTGTTGATCTCGGAGGTCGCCATGCGGATGTTCTTCAACCCGAAGGCCATGTTCTCGCGGACCGACATATGCGGATAAAGCGCGTAGTTCTGGAACACCATCGCCACGTCGCGCTGTCCCGGTGCCAGATGTTCGGACCGCTTTCCACCGATGGTCAGCGTGCCGCCGTCAATCGTTTCCAGCCCCGCGATCATCCGCAGCAGCGTCGACTTGCCGGACCCCGACGGCCCCAGAAAGACCACCAGCTCTCCCGACGCGATCTCAAGCGAGATGTCGTCGATCACCTGCACGCCGCCAAAGCTTTTCGATACGTTGTTAAGCGCTATTTCAGATATGTCCTGCCCCCTGCAAACTTGCGGTCATCCCTTGATCCCCGCGCTAAGCGTGATTGCCTGCGTCACCTTCCGCTGGAACAGCAGATAAGCCAGAGCCACCGGAATACCGGCCAGCACCGCCGCAGCCAGTTGCTGCGCGTAATAGACACCGAAGGCATCGTAGACCTGCGTGATACCGACGGTGATCGTCATCATCTCGGTCCGCGTGACCGCAAGGAACGGCCAGAGAAAGGCGTTCCAGGCCCAGATGAAGGTCACGATGGACAGGGCCGTCGTGACGCCCCAGTTCATCGGAATGTAGATCTTGAACAGGACGTTCCATTCGCTGGCATTGTCCATCGCGGCGGCCTCGCGGAAATCCTTGGGCACCTGATCGAAGAACTGCTTGTAGACGATGATGATGACCGGATGGATCAGCTGCGGCAGGATGATCCCGGCCCAGCTGTTCAGCAGGCTCATGTTCGCCATCAGCACGAAATGGTTGATGATCAGAACCTGCGTCGGCACCATGAAGCTGGCCAGTATCAGCCACCACAGAATCGTGCGCCCCGGAAACCGCAGTTGCGAAATGGCGTATCCGGCGAAAAGCGATGTCGACACCGTCAGGACCGTGACGCCCACGGACGTGGCGACGGAATTGATGTACCAACTGCCGATCTGGGTCTGCGTCAGTGCGAACCAGTAATGCCGGAAGGTCAGTGTCTCTGGCCAAAGCTCGATATAGGGCCGCACCACCTCGTCCTCGGGTTTCAGCGAACTGACGATCCCCCAGTAGATCGGAAAGGCCCAGAGGACCGCGATGATGACAGTCAGGACGGTGAAGACACCACCGACCCAGTTGATGCGTCTGACAGTCGTCGGCGTCATTTGCGTCGCTCCGATAGCCGCATGAGTTGGAAGTTGATGACCGAGATGATGATCACCATGATGAACAGGACAACAGCGATGGCCGCCGCGCGTCCGCCCTGATTGTTCACGAAGGCCCGCTGGAAGATGTAATAGACCATGACAAGGTTGTCGTTCGGTCGCCCACCCTGACTGAACAGGTAGACCTGATCGAAAATCTTGAGCTGCAGGATCAGCTGGATCGTCAGCACCAGCGCCGTGATGGGCCACAAAAGCGGCCAGGTGACATAGCGGAACATCCGCCAGGTCGATGTATTGTCCAGCGACGCGGCCTCGTAGATCTCCTGCGGGATGGCGCGCAGACCGGCCAGAAACAGCAGGACCGAAAAGCCGCAGGTCCACCAGATCGTGACGAAGGCCACGGCGGGCATGAACCATGTCGTCGTCTTGAAGATCGGGATGCGGTCCATCCCCAGCAAGTCAAGGACATGCATCGCGATCCCGAACTGGAAGTTCAGCGTCCAGTCCCACAGCCGGCACACGACGGACACCGGCAGGATGTAGGGCAGGAAGAACAGCGCCAGCACCAGCGCCTGCGTGCGACCCGACAGCCGCGTGACGCCCAAAGCGATCCCAAGCGCCACCAGCGTTCCGGGGATCACGGTCAGAAGAACGAAATAGGCGGTGTTCCAGAAGGCAGTGCCAAAGCGGCGATCCCCCGGCAGGCGTTCGTAGTTGTCGAGACCCGTGAATTCACCGGCCCCGATCAGCGGAGCGTCCTGAAACGACAGGATGAACATGTCGATCGTCGGATAAACGAAGATCAGCCCGTAGATCGCGACGAAAGGCGCGATCAGAACGTAGGCGAACAGCATTTCTTTCTTGGAATTACGAAGCATGGCCCGACCCCTCCCCTTTCAGGCAAATGACCGGGGCGGACAATTCGCCCGCCCCGGTCCGTCACGACTTACATGTCGTTGAGTTCGTAGGTGATCTCGGCCACCGCCTCGGACGGCTCCATCTCACCATTCAGCGTCGGCACGAAGTAGGTGGACATGACGTCGAACATCGGGCCCGCGACACCGGCCATCGGCGACTTGGGGTCGTAGATCATGTTCGCCGTCAGCGACGAATAGGTCGCGTTGGGCTCCATTGCCTGATACTCGTCGGTCGCCGTCACGTTGCTGTTGGCAGGAATGTGCCCCGCCGTGGCCCAGAACAGCGAGTTGTTCGAGATCCACGACATGACCTCCAGCACCGCGGCCCGCTTTTCGTCGGACATGTCGTTGCCTTCGGGAATGGCGAAGACGTGGCTGTCCGAGTAGGTTGCAGGCTGGTCGAAGATCACCGGAAGCTCGACCGCGCCCCATTCGAACAGCCTGTCCTCGGCTTTCATGTCGATCATCGTGGGGACTTCCCAGACCCCGTTGATCATCATCGCCGCCTCACCGCTGGTGAACAGGGCAACCGTCGCCGGATAGTCGGTGTAGGTCGATTGCAGACCCTCGTTGGTCCACTCCTGCAGCACGGCCAGCGCGTTTTCCAGCTTGGCCGCGTTGTCACCGACAAGGAATTCGCCGTCGGTCATCAGCTCGCCGCCCTGCTGGCCCATCAACGAATAGATGGTGCGGAACATGAAGTTGCCGTCTGCCGTGACCGACGCCAGCGGGAAGGTGATGGATTCGCTGTCGGCAATCGCCTGCAGCGTCGCCGTGAACCCCTCACGGGAATCGAGACCCTCCGGCACGCCGTCCTCGGTCAGCAGGCCCGCCTCGGCCAGCATGTCCTTGTTGTAGTAAAGAACGATCGGATGGGTATCGAGAGGCACGCCATACTGCGCCCCGTCGGCCGTGACCGAATTCCAGATCGAGGGCGCGAAATCGTCTTCGCCCAGACCCATGGTTTCGAAATCGGCAGGCGTCAGTTCCTGCAGAAGGCCCTGCTGCACGCCCAGCGGAATCCGGCTGGCGTGGTAGGTCATGACGTCGGGGGCTTCGCCGACGGCGACCGCAGTCTGCACCTTGGTGTAAAAGGGCACGCCCCAGTCCAGCGTCGTCGCGTCGATTGCGATCTCGCCTTCGGTGTAGGTTTCTCGGACGCCACGCGCGACGTTTGTGTAGCGCGGATCGTTGCTTGGCGTCGGAGAAGCGCTCAAGCGGGAAATCGCGGGGTTGGTCTTGGTGGATCAGTGGTGTCTATGGGGATTTGTGGGGTTCGGGTGCTCTGGATCCGACTGGGCAGGCTGGTTGCATGGGGCATTTTCGGGAAAACGCCTCATGAGTTTTTCTTAACTTTGGTCGATATGCGCCGCATCCCATCGGTGTCATCAACTTCCGCCGCTTAGATATCTTGATTTGCGCATGACCGTTGCTCCGCAGGCGGTGTAGCGTGCGGTTGAGACTGCAATTTACGACGTGCGGCGCGTGCTTCATGCGGCGGCCCTCGCGGTTTTTGGTGGTGCTCTGGGGTGCTGGGCGGGTGCGATTGTGTCGATGATGACCAGTTGTCCGCCGCAACACGGGCAAGGCAGGGCAAGGGTACGGAGCGGTTCGCCAGCATCGTTGATGCTGCCTTCATTGATGTGCTGATGATCGGACGTTTTTGCCCCAAGCAGCAGCCTAATCCTGGCGATATTGGCGGCCCGGTTACCGTTTCCGAAGAACCCATAGTGACGGATGCGGTGCTGGCCCTTTGGCAGAACGTGGATCAGGAACCGGCGGATGAACTCGGCCGTCGCCAGCGTCATGGTGGTGTGGCGACCCGCGCCTTTAAGACGGTAGTCTTTGACGCGGAAGGTAACACTGCGCGCATCGAAACGGATCAGTCTGCTGTTGGATATTGCAACGCGGTGGGTGTATCGCGACATATATGCCAATACTGCTTTGGGTCCGGCGAAGGGTTCCTTGGCGTAGACGACCCAGTCGATTTTGCGCAGCGGTTGCAGGAAAGAATCGAATGCGGCGCGATCAACGAGGCCCGCATGTTCACCGAAGAACTGTAGCTTCCCGGCCATGTGCAGCTTGGTCAGCCCTTCCAAAATGAGGCGGCGATACAGACGGGACAGAACCCGCACGGACAGGAAGAAGTTCTTGCGGCAGGCGATCCAGCTTGCGCCATCCGTGGACAGACCGCCACCCGGGACAATCATGTGAACGTGAGGGTGATGCGTCATTGCTGAGCCCCAGGTATGAAGGACCGAAATCATGCCAGCCCGGGCACCAAGGTGCTTGGGATCGGCGGCGATCTTGATCACAGTGTCCGCGCTGGCCCGCATCAGCAGATTGTAGAGCTCGCGTTTGTTCTGATGCGCAATATCGGCAATGGGCTTGGGCAGGGTGAAGACCAAGTGAAAATACCGCACAGGCAGCAGTTCAGCCTCACGTGCCGCAAGCCAGGTCTTCGCCGCAGCCGCCTGGCATTTTGGGCAGTGCCGATTGCGGCATGAGTTGTAGGCAATGTGTTCATGCGCACAGTCAACGCACTGGGCCACATGCCCGCCAAGCGCTGCCGTACGGCAGCGCTCAATGGCGCTCATGACTTTGAACTGGTTCAGGCTGATGTGCCCTGCGTTTGCCGCACGCCAGGCAGCACCATGGTCACGGAAGATATCCGCGACCTCCCGTGATGGACGGGGCATGGTGGCCTATGAAGGCTTAGGCTTGCCCTTCTTCCGCTTGGCTCCATTCAGATCATCTAGGGGGCTGTCCACCGCCGCGATCATGCCGGTGGCCACGCTGGCATAGCGCGCCGTGGTCGTCAGTTTGGCATGGCCCAAAAGTGCCTGTATGACGCGGATATCGACCCCGCGCTCCAGCAGGTGGGTGGCAAAACTATGCCGTAACGTGTGTAGCGTGACTGGTTTGGTTATCCCAGCTTCCCGCGCGGTCTCTTTGAATAGCCGCGATATTTGCCGCGCCGAAAGGTGCTTGCCACGGTATCCGGGGAAAAGCACGCGCTCGGGCGCGGACACATCCTGATCCTGACCGGTGGGGCGTTCGGTCCACCACTCGCGCAGAAGGCTCAGAATATCGACAGGCAGCATGACGTTGCGATCCTTGCGCCCCTTCGATTGCACGATGCGGATGATCTCCTGATCGCTATCAATATCGCCGACCTTGAGCCGCACGACTTCGCCTGCGCGCAACCCGCAGCCATAGGCCAGCGACAACATCACCCGTGCCTTAAGGCTGGGGGCCATGGTTAAGATGCGCTTGATCTCCTTCTTGCTGAGAACCAGCGGTATCTTTACCGGCTCCTTGAGGTGAAAAATCTCAGCCACGAGATCATGACGCCGAAGGGTCACGCGGAGCAGGAATTTAACGCCTGTCATGGTTTGGTTCCGCGTGCAGATGCTGACGCCGCTCTCGACCAAATACTGCTGGAAATACTTCACATCATCCGGCGTCGCCGTCTCTGGTGAGC
>Ga0307960_1000052_pt1 | contig 60540 bp, 57 predicted proteins | sample OrgLakmetagen542_FD_201832 | JGI IMG/M metagenome (GOLD analysis project Ga0307960, IMG submission 201832) | Saline water microbial communities from Organic Lake, Antarctica - #542 | ecosystem: Environmental > Aquatic > Non-marine Saline and Alkaline > Saline | place: Antarctica: Organic Lake... | reverse complement strand
GTGAACACCGATTCCGGAAAATCACTGAAAAGTGTTCACCTTCAGCCGGAATCGCTGTTCACGTTAAACCAGAACGGGTGTTCACGTTCGTCCGGAATGGGTGTTCATGATGGGCCGGAATATGCACTGCTCGGTCCGCTTACAAGCGGGGTCAGTTGATACCCAAGCGGCGGAAGCTCATGAACAGCTTTGAGAAGTATGTCTCCGCAATTGTGAATACGGAAAAGCGATAAAGATTACGCCGAACGGCGGCTAATTGGCCAAAAGGGCGATTTAGCCGCCGCACCAGCATGGTTGGCTTAAGCAAAGTACTCGTTACTAACCCATCAATTCTGGAGTAACTATGAAGTGGTTGAATGGATGTGACCAGCCCAGTTAAGGAATAATACCCTGAACCTGGAGAACCTACATGACCACAAGAAAGCTGCACCCAAAGGAATTTAAGCTGGACGCCATCAGCCTTGTGCTGGAGCAGGGATATTCAAGAGCCCACGCGGCGCGCAGTCTGGAAATCAATCCAAACATGCTGGGAAGTTGGATTAAAGAGCATGAGTCGGTCGACGGGCAGGCTTTCAGAGGGAACGGCAAGCTGACCGCTGAACAGTCAGAAATTCGTCATTTGCGAGAAGAAAATCGCCGCTTGAAAATGGAAAAAGACATCTTAAAAAAAGCGACGGTCTTCTTTGCCAAAGAAACGCATTAAAGTATGCGTTCATCACCCAGCATAAGAAGACCTGGCCAGTCGACGTGATGAGTCGGCTCTTGGGTGTCAGTCGCAATGCCTATTACCGGTATTGCCAGCGTCAACGCAACAGGCCGCCAGATTCCGAGCGCGAGGCGATAATTGCTGATGTGAAGGAAGTCGCCAAAAGTAGCAAATACAGCTACGGATCCCGGCGGATGAAGCACGCCCTGAATGCCCTGGGCCACCCAGTTGGCCGACGCAAGGCGCGGTCGCTGATGCGTGAGGCGGGCGTTAAAGCCCGGTATCGGAGGAAGCACAAGGTCACCACTAACAGCGACCACAAACAGCCGGTGTTTGACAATGTGTTGGCCCGAGAATTTACCACGGCCGAACCAGGTCAGGCGTACGTGACTGACATCACTTACATCTGGACTCAGGAAGGTTGGCTGTATCTAGCGGCGTTTATCGATCTGTTCAGTCGACGTGTCGTTGGCTGGAGCATGAGTTCGCGGATGAAAGCCAAGCTGGTGACAGACGCCCTACGCATGGCGATTTGGCAGCGGCAACCAGACGCTGGATTGATTGTGCATTCTGACCGAGGCTCGCAGTACGCCAGCAAAATTTACAGGCGACTGCTGCAAACCAACGACTTTATTGGCAGCATGAGTCGCAAAGGGGGTTGCTGGGACAACGCTGTCAACGCTGTCGCGGAGAGCTTCTTCGCAAGCTTAAAGAAAGAGCGTGTGCAGTGGCGGCACTACCAGACCCGCGTTGAGGCGCAGCGGGATATTCTGGATCACATCGTGATGTTTTATAACAGTCGGCGCCTGCATTCTACCCTGGGTTACACGAGCCCGAACGATTACGAATCAGCCGTTGTTGAATTGAGAAAAGCAGCTTAACTGGGTTGTTACAAAACGCTTGACCACTCCAAGGAGTGTCGAATTCTTTTACAAACCATATGAACGCCCTACACACCTACACCGTGTATCTACTTAAAATTCTATACTTAAACAATTATTGGTTCAGTTCTTGCGGGGAAGCAGTAGTAGGACCCGATTTATTTTGAAGGAGCAAACAAGATGAAAAAAATTGCATAGCAAGTTGTATTGTAGGGTTAGGGCTCAGTCTCAGCGTTTCTTCTGCGCAAGCGGTACCAGTCGACCTGGAATTAATTCTCGCCACGGATACTTCCGGCAGCGTGGATACGACTGATTTCGCCCTTCGCCGCAGCGGTATAGAGGCTGCATTCAGAAGTTCAATCGTGATCGACGCCATTACAAATGGCGCGATCGGGAGCATCGCGACAACCCTCTGGGATTTTGGAACCGGTGTGGGTGTTGCCGTGGATTGGATGCGAATCAGCAACACCACCGAAGCCAATGCCTTTGCCGATGCTGTCGCGGCAGCCGGTCGATTGGATGGGGGTAATGACGGACAGGCCAATATGCTTCGTCAGGCCGCTACGGCGATCACGGGCAATGAGTTCGAAGGAACCCGAGCAGTGGTCGATATTGCTTCTGAAGGGGTTCAGTCGGGTGAAGGTTGTTCGTCCAGCAGCCCCGACTGTGCGGCTACCCGGGCCGCGCGAGATACGTTCCTGGGTGCGGGCGGTACTGCCGTCAACGCCATCTGGTTGAATGACCGTGATTTCTTCGGCCTGGATGATGCGGATAGTGTGAACGCGTTCGAATACGGGGCAATGAGCGTAATTGGCGGCACCGGCGCTTTCCAGCTATTCGCAGAGACGAACGCGGACTTTATTGACGCCATTCAGCAAAAGATCCTTCGTGAAATCAAGCCGCCAGTAAGTGTGCCTGAGCCGGCCACATTCGGCTTGCTGGGATTGGGATTGCTGGGCCTCGGACTTCGCTTCAGAAAGCGTATCTAGTGGCGACTGTTTCAATGATGGTGCCCGTATAGTCTCTGCTGGCTTATCGGGCGAATCATTTGCCGTTACCTCTTAAGGAATTGAATACCCGTATCCAAGGATGCGGGTTTTTTGTGCTCAGTGACCCATTACCGTCGCAGTCCATTCGATGTCGTCCTCTGATTCAGGAATCGCCTGGATAAGCGCCATGCCCAAGTCACGGCTGCGCGCGATTTATCCTTATTGGTTTAGATGCCAACTTCGCCAAGAGGTTGTGGAGAGCTCGTTAGGGAGCGCCTACAGCCATTGCAGAGTGGATCGACTGATCCATTTTTTCATGCTGTTTGTTTTATGGTCCCAGCTAGACGCAGTTGAGGCAGTGCCTCAGTACATAGATTTTGTCTAAAATATTGTTGCCGGTGTCCACCGCAGTAAATGCAGTTTTAGTGCGTTTAGCCGACGATTGGTGTTCGGACGAGTTTATTAGGGAAGGCGGCGAGTGTACCCAAGACATACCAGGAGTGTACCTGGTATGTCCCATTCTCGTTGGAGAGCTTCGTTGTGGTGCTGGGGTACACTGCAGGTTCACTAGCGGTACAGTAGGGAACCGCAGAGATGATAATAAAATTCAACGGCCGTGGGACTGTGTCAGTTAAAAACACTTTGTTCAAGGCGGCCGATTACATTCCTGAGTGTGTGAATCTTTGTCGCATTATCCATGTAGTCCAAAGGAATCACGTATCCAATTGCCCTAAGAGGAGTGTTGAGCCATGCCGCGGTGGCGCGGGCGTCTCCTTCAAATAACTCAATCGCAGCCGTTATTACTTCCGCTCGCAGCTCCTCAAGCATCTTTAATTGATCGGTCATAATGATCTCCGCCGATATCAGGGGCTTTTGACGTATCTAATATTTCCATCGCGAACACTGAACTCAAACAGCATAATGGTATGGATCAGGTTGCCCAACCTTTATAACTATAATGAAAGTGGTTTAGTTTTTTCAACGGTATTTTCCTAGAACCGTATCCAAAAAGCTATTCACGGCACCGGGGCCCGTCGTTATGTTGACTGTCCCCCTCTGTCCGCTGATCCGGCGAAGCGGAAGATGATCACTGGCAAGTGACGCACCATCAAAAAGGAATAAAAAGTTATCTCCTTGAATGCTTTTGCACCCGGGGCACGTATTTGCCCAATATTTTCCGCCGTAATTTTTTGAGTAGCGATACTGAACGGTCGCCGGCCGTGGTTCTGGAGGCGAATCTTCTGCGAAGGGTACTCCGTGCCACCAAAACACGGGGATGATCTTCTTGCATTTCCAGCACTCTTCTCTGGAAGCGATGTACTTCGCACGCTCAGGATTAAAAATGGAAGAACAGTTGTCGCTGGGAAGGCTCCACTGGGCCAATACGTTCTGAGTTGCCTTCACCTGTTTTTTGCAAGGCTCGCACAGGATGGCCTTTAATTTTGAAGCCAGCGGCGTCCAATTAAACGGGTTTGCAATGACATCTGCTGCATTTAGCTCAACCCAGAATCCGTCTAGGGAGCCGGCTTTTTCCTCGCCAACGGCGTGTGTGTGTCGGATTTCGACTGACAGGGCAATTTTCGCGCCGTTGTATCCGGCTACGTCTACCCAATAATTCCCAACTGCCACCTCCTCCTTTGCGCCGGTAAAGGTCCCAGGAGGTATGGTTCGAGTCACTGAGCAGCCGCAGTGCTCGCAGCCTGTTTTGATTGTTATTGCCTGGTCACTACCAAGAGCGTTCAGGTTGATTGCTTGGGTAACCAGAAGCTTCGCTATTTTGTGAGTTGCGCTTTCTGGACTGCAGTTTGTCCCTGGTTGGTGAGCGAAGTGCGCGACCCGGACGTCACCGCGTCTGAGTGTCACCTGATCACTGCATTTTGGACAAGCATGCTCATCACCCTTTACAGCGTCCTCCGCTGAGGTCAGCATGTCTTGGCCGTCGCAAGCATAAGACAGTCTGAGGTGTTTGGGCGCTAGGTCCGTAGACATAAACTATCTCCTGAGCATTCCGCGCTCGGCAGGCGACTTGCGCTTTAGTTTATTGGAGATGCACATTCATAGTGTGTGCTCTCAAAGGCTTCGCTGGTGTGGCGTCCTCGTGCTACCGCGCCTCGTCACTCACCTGACTCAACGAGTCCATCCGTTCGAAAAAACCTCAGCCTGCTGCATAACAAGCTCGATAGCAGCCGATGCTTTGTCCGGTGGGTACTTGTAGCGTTGCAGAGTTCTGCGCACCAGAATTCGCAGTTTGGCCCGCACGCTTTCCCGTACTTGCCAGTCCACGGTGGTGGATTTGCGCAGTTTGTCGGTGATCTCTACTGCGATCTTCTTCAGAATCTCATCACCTAGCTCCCGCACGGCGCTTTCATTGCTGGCTAGAGCATCGTAAAAGGCTATTTCGTCTGGGTTCAGACCAAGGGCTGCGTTCCGCTCCATTTCTGCCTGGAACTGCTTGGCGAGTGCGATCAGCTCTTCGATCACCTGTGCGGTTTCAATGCCCCGATTGTTGTACTTGCGCAGCGTTTCTTGCAGGCGGTCGGCGTACTTCTTCTCCTGCACTACGTTATTGCGGGTTTTGGCTTTGATGTCGTCGTTCAGCAGCTTTTCCAGCAGATCGACGGCGAAGTTTTTGTAGGGCATCTGCCGAACGTCTTCCAGAAACTCCTCAGAGAGCAGTCCGATATTGGGCTTGTCCAGGCCGCATAGGGCGAACACGTCGGTTACGCCACCGCCTATCAGCGCGTTATCCAGGATCTGTTTTAGAACAGATTTTTTGTCTTCCTCGGTTAGCTTTTTGTCCACGCTGGTGAACTTGGTAATCGCTGTTTTCACTTGCGACAGGAAGGCCACCTCTTTTTGCAGCGCTTGGGCTTCATCCAGCGTGGCGCACAGCGAGAACGCCTTATTCATGGCCAGCACGGTATCCAGAAAGCGTTTCTTACCGTCGTCCAGGCCCAGAATGTAGTTGGCGGTGGGTACCAGCAATTTGTGGGGCTCTGTTTCAAAGCCCTGACCGTCAAAACAGCAGTAGTCGAACCCTTTGCCTTTTGGGCCGGGTGCGAACATGCCGTGAATGATGTCCAGCTTCTCCAGCAGGATGGCGAAGGCTTCTTCCGCACTGTGGGTGGGAGCGCCTTTGCCCTTGGCATCGGTGTAGATTTTCAGGGCCAGCTTGAGCTCGTTGGCAATGCCGATGTAATCCACCACCAGGCCACCGGGTTTGTCTTTGAATACACGGTTTACCCGGGCAATGGCCTGCATCAGGTTGTGGCCTTTCATGGGCTTGTCTACATACATGGTGTGGCAGCAGGGTGCATCGAAACCGGTCAGCCACATATCCCGTACAATCACCAGCTTGAGCGGGTCGTTTACGTCCTTGAAACGCTTTTCCAGCCGTTTCTTGGTTTTCTTGTTGTGGATGTGCGGCTGCAGCAAGGCTCGGTCGGCAGCAGAACCGGTCATGACAACCTTGATAGCGCCTTTCTCCGGGTCGGCTGGTTCGTTTAATGGAGCGCCGTGCCACTCCGGGCGCAGAGCGACGAGCTCGTTATATAGATGAGCGGCAATCTCGCGGCTCATTGCCACAATCATGCCCTTGCCGTCGGTGGTGCTGTTGCGGGTTTCGAAGTGCTTGACCAGATCTTCCGCTACCTGTTTCAGGCGCGGGCCGGCACCTACCAGTTTCTCCAACCGGCTCCATTCGCCTTTGGTTTTCTCCCGGCTGCCAAGGTCTTCGTCGTCTTCAACAACTTCTTCTACCTGGTCAGACAGCGCCTCAATGGCGTCGTGGTTAATATCTAGCTTGGCCAGGCGGGATTCGTAGTAGATGGGCACGGTTGCGCCATCGTCGACGGCATCTTGAATGTCGTAGATGGACACGTAATCGCCGAACACGGCGCGGGTGTCTTTGTCTTCGTTTTCGATGGGGGTGCCGGTAAAGCCAATGAATGACGCATTGGGCAAGGCGTCGCGCATGTGGCGGGCGTAGCCGAACTTGTAGGTGCCGTCTTTCTTTAGGGTAGCTTTCAGACCGTACTGGCTGCGATGGGCCTCGTCTGAGATCACCACGATGTTATGGCGGTCATTCAGAATCGGGTGGCCGTTCTCGTCATTCAACAAGGCGAATTTTTGTACCGTGGTGAAGATGATTCCGCCGGATTCTCGTTCCGCCAGCAGTTGGCGTAATGTGTCCCGGTCTTCTGCCTGCACCGGTTCCTGTTTAAGCAGTTCTTTGGCGGCACTGAAGGTGGCAAAAAGCTGGCCATCAAGGTCGTTGCGGTCAGTGACCACAACCAAGGTGGGATTGTTCATTTCTGGCTGTTGCAGCAGCTTGCCGGCGTAACAGCACATAGAAATGCTTTTGCCAGAACCCTGGGTATGCCATACCACGCCGGCTTTCTTGCTGCCGGGCACTACTTCGTCACCGTAAGTGGCGCGTTTTTCGCCGATGCCACCGCCACTCATATCCTGGGCGGCAACCACCGTGGCCCGCACTGCTTCACGCACGGCATGGAATTGGTGGTAGCCGGCAATCTTCTTGATTAGTTTTTCGGCATCGGTTTCGAAAATTACAAAGTAACGGATGTAATCCAGGAACAGCTCACGGTTGAAAAAGCCGCGCACCATGGTTTCCAGCTGCCATTCTAATAGCGGCTTGTCATCTTCGTCTTTGATTGTGCGCCAGGGCATGTAACGCTCCTGGCTGGCGGTGAGCGAGCCCACGCGGGCAAGGTAGCCATCACTAATGATAGCGGCTTCGTTGTAGGCGAACAGGTCGGTGACTTCGTCTTTATAGGTCTGAATCTGGTTAAAAGCATCCCAGATATTCACATTCTCGGCGCCGGGGCTTTTCAGTTCCAGCACCGCCAGCGGCAGGCCATTAATGAAGCAAATAATATCGGGCCGGCGAAGCTGCTTGGAACCTTCGAGGGTGAACTGGTTGATGGCGCGAAAGCGGTTGACGGTCACGTCGCCGAAGTCCACCAGAAACGCCTGATCGTGAATTATCCTGTCGGATTCGCTATCCGACGCTCTGGGCAGTTTGTATTCAACCGGTACGCCATCCAGCAACAGCCGATGAAAGGCGCGGTTGCTGATCACCACATCCAGGCTTTGCGGTTTGCGCACCACGTCCACCGCTTGCTCCACGGTACTCTGGGGCAGGTGAGGGTTAATGCGACGGATGGCTGCCTCAAGATCAGCCAGTAACAACACTTGCCGGTAATCGGCTCGTTCCGGCGATAGGCCATCCGGTGCCAGATCAGGCCCGTGGCCAATCTCCCAGCCGCCCTCAGCGAACCACTCCAGGCATTGTTGTTCCAGCTGATCTTCAGTCATATCTCAGTCCTATTTCCTTTCACCTTTAACTTCGGCGGGCTCCTTCAGCATTATGAAATGCTCAATCAACCGGATCATCAGAGTTTTCTGATCCGGCAAGCTCTCAGCGACCAAAAGGGCCAATGCCACCAGGGTATTGTCATTGATAAGTTGTTCTACCGGCTTTGCCAGCAACGACGCGTTGCGGCGCAGGTACCATAAAAACAAAAAAGAGCCACAGCGCTTGTTACCGTCGGCCAGGGGATGATTTTTGATCACAAAGTAGAGCAGGTGAGCCGAACGGGTGGCGATGTTGGGGTAAAAAAACTCATCCCCGAAGCCTTGCTCAATACTGGCAAGTGCGGAATCCAGTCCATCGCCCCGCAACTGACCAAATAACTCTGTTGCTTCGCCTTTTGCAATAAGTGTTTGCTTCAGCTCGCCAATGGCTTGGAGCGCCTCATCTAAAAACAGCGGTTGCATGCCAGGCTGCTTAACACCGATCTCGGACAAATGCTGCTCGTCATAGCCTTGCAGCAGGCTCCAGGAGCGGGCGTAATCACTGATTACACGGGCAACGACCTCACCTTCGGTAGAAATCAGGCCTTGATTGGTAAGCGTGCGGCTGAGCAGGTTGACGGCCTGCTCGAACTCTATACCGCGCTCTGTAAGGCGGCGCTGATTGAGGGTGTAGCCTTGAACAAGGTGGTCCTTGAGTACACCGGTTGCCCACTGTCGAAACTGGACACCACGTTTGGATTTAACGCGATAACCGACGGAGATGATGACATCGAGGTTAAAGTAATCGACTTGGTAGGTTTTGCCATCGGCGGCAGTTGTTGCATTTTTTGCAACAACTGAGCTTCTATCGAGCTCACCTTCCTTGAAAACATTGCCAATATGGCGAGAGATCACCGATTTATCCCGGTCGAACAGACCGGTCATCTGATCTAGGCTGAGCCAGGCAGTTTCCTGATCCAGTGCCACTTCCAAGTGAGCCTGGCCGTCGTTTGAGGTGAAAATCCGTATTTGTTGTTCAGTCATGACATTTCCTTGTCTAGAGTTCCTTTTGGCGAAGCATATTGCTCGCGAAATCCAAAGCTATCAGAGATTCCGGAGTTATTCCCCATCCTGAACCGGTTCCTTGTTCAGGTCTGTGGTTTTCAACTCCTGCTTAATCTTCTCCAGCGGGCCGCTCAGGGCTTGCTCAAGCCGAGTCATGTGCTCAGTCAACCATTGAATCATCTCTGGCCAGTTCGCCTTGTTGTAGCCGTCTACCGGTTTGGCATAAAGAATTCGACAAGCTTTTCGGTTGGGCAGTGGTTGCCAGATTAGTGGGGCACTGAAATTGGTTTCAATGTGGGCTTTCTGATTTTTCAGACGGTCAAATACGAACTGGTTTGCCTCAGCTTGCGAACGTGACATATAGAGCTCAACGCGCACTTCGCTTTTACCAAATATCAGCTGGTAGGCCATGGAACTGAGGCCCGATCCGGCACTCAGCCAGTGATCTTTGGAAGGGCTGATATTGCTAAACAACGAGCAGTCACTTTGGCCGAAAGCCTCAAGTGCCTGCTCCCAAAAGGCCAGTCGCAGAGTATGGCTAAGTCTCTGCTCATGGCTGGCACTCTTTTCCTCGGCTTCTTTGGCCATCATGCCGATCATGAAGTCTGCCGCTTCTGGCGTGGGTATTATCTGCTCCACGTTCAAAAATAGCTCTGCGCCGGCCTGGTAGGGCGTCACCTTGAAGCACTGGCAAATAACGCCGAACTGGCTAAGCCACAGCACGGTGTTGGTGACCTCTTTACGATAGTGGGCGGCCACCAGAATCAGGCGCTGGCTTTTCAGGGTGTTCAGCTGCACAGACTGTAGATCGTCCGCTTGTAGAAATTCCAGCAGTACTTTCTCAGCATTGGCGGGCTCTGCGCCTTCCAACTGAGACTTTTGGTTGAGGTAGCGCTGAAAAATTTCAACTACCTGCTGCTTTTTTAGGTTGGCGCAGTAACTGGCGTATTTCAGGGCTTGCCAAACCACATCTCGGCCGCTGTCATCGAGTTTGTTTTCGATAATGACCAAGTTGCCTTCTTTATCAATGGCCAGCAGATCCAACCGCTCGCGGGTGTCGTCGAAACCGTCGAACTCTTTTTGAATGATCAGTAGTTCGTCACCTTCGCCCGGCGATAGCGCCTGTGGGTAGTTTTCCAGCCATTCTTGCAAGTGCTTGCGTTCGGTAAAGCCCAGGTCAGTGAAGCGTTTTACTTCTAGTGGTTTTATGCGGTTGGCGGCTGCGTCGATTTTAAACATCGGTGACCTCCTCAACTTCAGGAACACAATTTGCGGTACCTGATACGGAGAGTTGTCCGGAGAGGAGCTTGGGAAGTAAAAGGTCTCGGATTTCAGAAAGGCTCTTGGCTTCTTGGTCCAATTGTTCCTTGAGGCGAATTGAGCTGTTTATGGTCTCAGAAAACTGTTTGCACAGGGCATTCGGCGGATAAATTACAGGTTTAACGACCAGTTCTGCCCAGTGCCGACGATAGTCCTGAAACGTTTGCTTTCCTTGCAGTGCGTAGTAGGTCCACATCGTTGACCTAACTTTGCCTTTTAGCGGAATTACATTCTGCGAAACATCAAAGTTCTGACACGATAAGTGGATGATGCATGTATGGTCGCCAAAGATAAAAGCGGGATCTTCAGAGGTTGCGATAAAGCCTGGGATGCCATTGTGAAAACCGAGAAGTATATCCGAGCCTTGTTCAAAAACTGGAGTCTGGCCTGTCGGGGTAACTTGCTTCTTGGTGTACCGTTTTTTGGGTTTTAGACGGTCAAGGATTTCACCGATTTGTTGAATATCCCACCCCTCCGGGATCTCACCCAACTCACTTTCCTGCATAGTGGACGGAAACATCTCGGCAGTGGCGCGGAGTTCGGCGTATTTCCTGGGCTGTTTGGCCTGAAGGCGGGCTAACTGTTCTGCTGCGCCTGCGGCGGATGCATCAGCATCAAATAAAGAAGTGCCGGAAATGGCCTGCATGGCGGCGAGCAGGGCGTCTTCTTCGCTGCCGCCAGCTTTTAGTGCGGCGATCTTAGCTTTGACTGGCTCGAAGTCAACGAACCAGCTTTTGAAGAGGGCTTGGGCAATCTGTTCGAGGGTTTGGTTGATTTGGTGGTTGATCAGAATTTTCTCAGAGATACTGAGCCAGCTCGAACCAATTTGCTCCATTTCTGATTTGCTTGGAACGATCACCGGAAGTGCGCTTAGAATAGAAGTGTTGAGATTTGGCATCGTCGCGCCGACAGCATGCCGGACAATCCATTCCCGCACATTTGGATGACAAAGATAGGCGTGCAGGTACTCTGTCGAAACCTCTCCTGGGAAAACTCGAACTCTTAGGCACCCAGTTCCGCAAAGCCAACCATTTTCTTCCTGAGTTATTCGTGCACATTTCTCAACGTCACCACGACGGCTATAAATAATGTCCCCAGTGTGCACTTTATATTTTGATAGCCGGGTAATGTCTTCGGATGATACGCGCGCAATATCGTCTGTGAGAATAGAGTCCACCGAAATATTTTTCGGCATGATCGACGGAATGCCATTATTGACGTAATCGCTTGCGTGCAATTGACTTCCGAAAGGGCCCGTTTGTATACCACCCCCTGATGCTTTGGCTAACTCCCCCAGTGTTGTTAACTTCCAATGGGCTGGGATAGAAGGAAAGAGGGCTTCAGCACTCATACCCCAGCCCTCCAAGATTCTGTCTAATCTCAGATTCCAGCCGGTTACTCTCAGCAAACTGTTTTCGCAGTTGCTCAGTCAGTCGCGCCATTTTATCGGCAAAGGGCTCGCCATCGTCTTCTTGCTCTCGGGCACCCACATAGCGCCCTGGTGTTAGTACAAAGTCGTGCTTCTGGATCTCGTTCAGGCTGGCGGATTTACAGAAGCCGGCGACATCCTCGTAGCTCTCACCGCGCTGCCAGGCGTGGAAGGTATCGGCGATTTTGGCGACGTCTTCATTGGTGAAGTCGCGCAGCACCCGGTCGAGCATAAAGCCAAGGTTGCGGGCATCAATAAACAGCATCTCGTTCCGCCGGTCGCGTTTCTTTTTGTTACGCACCGTGCCGTTGGCTTTGTCTTTGGTCAGAAACCAGATGCAGGCCGGGATTTGGGTATTGGTGAACAGTTGGCCGGGCAAGGCAACCATGCATTCGACCAGATCTTCTTCCACCAGGCGCTTGCGGATTTCGCCTTCATTGTTGGTGTTGGAACTCATAGAGCCGTTGGCCAGCAGCAGCGCCATGCTGCCGGTGGGCGCCAAGTGATGCAGCATGTGTTGCATCCAGCCGAAGTTGGCGTTGCCTTTGGGTGGTGTGCCGTATTTCCAACGGGCGTCTTCCGCCAGCGATTCGTTCCACCAGTCTTTGATGTTGAAGGGCGGGTTGGCCATTACAAAATCGGCACGCAGGTCTGGGTGTTGGTCGTCTAGAAAGGTGTCGGCGTTTTTCTTGCCGAAGTTGAAGTCGATGCCCCGGATGGCCATGTTCATGGCGGCCAGCTTCCAGGTGGTGGGGTTGGATTCCTGCCCATAGACTGAAATGTGCTTTTTCTGTTCGGCTGCGTCGTAATGCTGTTCGCTGGCGTGTTGTTCAATGAACTTGTCGCTGGAAACAAAGAAACCGCCTGAGCCCATGGCGGGGTCGTACACGCGACCGGAATAGGGTTGCAGCATTTCCACAATCAGGGTGACGATGCTTTTCGGCGTGTAATACTGGCCGCCCTGCTTACCTTCTGCCAGGGCGAATTGGCCCAGAAAGTATTCGTACACATGGCCGAGGATGTCTTTGCTTTGCAGTCCCAGCTTTTCACCTTCAAAGATCGGCTTAGTAAAAGAGGTGTCGGAGAAAGTGTTGATCAGGCCCAGCAGTTTGTCGTTGTCGAGCTGGTACTGGCTGATTCGGTTGAGAATGCCTTTGAGTTTTTTGTTGCTCTTTTCGATATCTTCCAGGGCATTGTCGATCAACCAGGAGACTGAGCGCAGTTTTACATCCTCGCCAGCATCGTCTTGCCAAAGAACAGTGCCTACGGGCAGAACGGCTTTTTCTTTGAGGGTGTTCCAGCGGGCCGGTTTGGGTACCCAGAACACGTTGGCTTCACGGTAGTAATCTAATACTTCCAGCTCTTTAATCAGCGCCTGCTGGTACTCCTCGTCGTCGAAGTCTTCCCGGGGCAGGTAATAAATGTTGTCGTCGCTGTCGATCTTGAACAGCTCCAGCAACTCTTCCTGGCGCTCCTCGAAAGAACTACGTGCTTGTAGTTGGCGGCGTCCAGATTGGCACGAAGCTTGTCAGCGGCTTTCCAGAGTTTGTCGTCCAGGGCTTTGAGGAATTGCTGTTCCGTGTTGTGCATTGTTTCCCTCGTGAGTATTTCGATCGTTCGATTTTGTTCAGAATAGCGCATCGGCGCGACGATAAGTGTCGCTTTGGCAGGCAGATTTGAAAACTTTGATTAGGAAGCCTAGAGGAAGTGGGAACTTGCCGCAATTGGTATCCCGGCCAGTGGGGCGCTGGCGGTTTGACCTTAATCCAACGCGTGTAGATGGCGCCAGCCATACTGATCCGGTCGTTACGCCGGTTTTCGACCGCGCGTAGGCCTAAGCGTCGCTAGGAAAGGAGTAAAACCCATCCCCGAAGGTCGTTCACCATCGAGGATGGACAACGGCCGAAACTAGTGGAGCGTCTCGGGCGTTTGCAGCAAGAAAAGCCCGCCGGTATTGAAGTCCATCACCGCGTGAATACGGTGGGGGTCCTCTGAGTTTCGATACAGCTCCAGAGTTATCCAGTCGTCGCCGCGTCGCATTTGCGCGTTGAAGATCACCTCCTCACAACCGAATTGCTGCGAAAGCGTTGCTGCGAGCTGCTGTGCTTGGGTCAGAAATTTCATGGTAGCTCCCATTAAAACCAAGTGTGTTTCTTGATGTCGCCAAGCCGGTCCGCCGCCGATCTTGGAGGAGGAGACTGCTGAATGGACGACCCCGAGTTGTCGGTGTCATCGTCCAGGTGGTCCATGCTTTCTGTAATCGTCGCGGTGCTTCCGTTGAAACAGGACAGCTCCAGCATTACTCTGGCGCCTTTGAAGTGATCGAGGGTCCAGGCGATTACAAGGGCTTCTTTAAGAACATTACTGATCTGACTACATTCATAGTTCATAGGTATCTCTCGTAAGAATTTGACGTTTTAATATTCGACCGGTCAAATCCAAGATACATGAATGCGCAGTTTGACCAAGCAATTGGCTCAGGGGTGAGATCTGTGCTTGAATGAGGATGTAAAACAGGTGGTTATGGGAGTTTTAGTAGTACAGTAAAGGCGATGGGAAGAAAAATCTAAGATTACCTTTTGGTAATTATTGGGCGTTTTTTAAGCAATCAGGGGATGTTGGGACTAATGATGGGATAGCACTCAAATGCCTTCTAAGTTATTGATTAGAAGGAAAGAGTGGTGCCCGGAGGCGGAATCGAACCACCGACACACGGATTTTCAATCCGTTGCTCTACCGACTGAGCTATCCGGGCACGTTGCGTGTGTGCTGCAACGGGGCGCTATTAAACCGGTTTAGGGGTTTTGAGTCAAGGCTGCACCGGAAAAAATTGCCCCGGCCCGACTCCGGTACTATTGCTCTGGCGGAACGTAGCCTTCGGCCTTGTCGAAGGGCTCGTTGTTGAGGAAGCGTCCCATCTGCGCCTGCAGGTATTTGCGGGTGTTCGGGTCCATCAGGCTGAGGTGTTTTTCGTTGATCAGCATGGTCTGCTGGGCCTGCCACTCTTCCCAGGCTTTCTTGCTGACGTTCTCGTAGAGGTCTTCGCCTTTTTTGCCGGGCATGGGTGGCATGTCCAAGCCTTCAAGTTCTTCCTGGTATTTGCGACAGAATACGGTGCGGTTCATGTCTGCTCCTGTTGTTGGGGCGAGTTTAACAGTTTGCGAATGGGGGCAGGAAGGCCGAGGTTCAGCGCCTGGTCCCGGTGAATCCATTGATAGCTATCGCCGTCTGCCACTTTTGTAGTGTTGCCGACGCTCAGCCTGGCGGGCTGGATATGCAGGTGATAGTGGCTGAAGGTGTGTCGGAAGCCGCTGGACAGTTCCGGCTGACTGCAATCGTACCCAAAGGCCTGTTCGCAGGCGTCTGGCAGTTCTTCTGGTTCGTAGGCCGGGTCGAGTTCCGGCAGACTCCAGAGTCCGCCCCAGATGCCACTGGGCGGCCGCCGCTGCAGCAGGATTCGGCCCTGGCTGTCTTCCAGTATCACCATCCAGGTGGTTTTTTCTGGCTTGGTTTTTTTGGGCTTGGAACCGGGGTAGAGCCTTTGTTCATCGCGGGCGTGGGCTTCGCAGCCTGAACTCAGCGGGCAGCCCTCACAAGCCGGGCGACTGCGGGTGCAGACCATGGCGCCCAGATCCATGATGGCCTGGGTGTAGTCCCGAGCTCTCTGGTCGGGTGTGTGCTGTTCTGCGCACTCCCAGAGGCGACTCAATACGCTGGTTTTGCCTGGCCAGCCGGGAACCGCGTGATAGCGGGCCAGTACCCGCTTGACGTTGCCATCCAGAATGGTGGCTCGTTGTTCGAACGCTTGCGCCAGAATGGCGGCTGCAGTAGAGCGGCCGATTCCCGTCAGGGCCTCCAGCTGTGTCTGGTCACCGGGGAATTCCCCACTGTGCTCATCAACTACCTGCTTTGCGGCTTTGTGGAGGTTGCGGGCGCGGGCGTAGTAGCCGAGGCCTGACCAATGGCTGAGCACATCGTCCACCGGCGCGCTGGCCAGTGTCTGTAAATCGGGAAAGCGCTCCATAAACGCCTGGAAGTAGGGGATGACCGTTGTCACCTGGGTCTGCTGCAGCATGATCTCGGACATCCACACCCGATAAGGATTGCGGTCCTGATGCCAGGGCAGGTCGTGCCTGCCGTTTTGGTCATACCATGCCAGCAGCTTCCCGGCGAAGGTGTCGGTCATTGGCCGAACAGTCCTTTCAGGGCATCTTTCACCTGATCGCCGCCCTGTTCACCCAGTTTTTCCTGCAGCTTCTCGGAAACCTTGTCTTCCGCTTTGGATTTCGCCGCATCCACTTTTTCCCGCGCTTTGGCTTTTGCGGCATTGGTGGCAATGGTTTTCAGGGTGTCCCGGAACCGGGAGCCGTCGAAGGAGCACAGGCCGGCCGGGTCTGCGGCGAAGTCGCCACGGCACTCCACTGGAATGACTACGTTCTCAACATATTCTGTCACCCGGCAGGCGTTATCCCGGGCAATCTCGCCGACGATGCGCAGGCCGATTTCGTAGTCCAGGTTGGAAGTGGCCAGATCAACGGTGCCATCACCTTCCAGCCTCATTCCCGAAAGGGCAGCCACCAGATTGGTGTTGTTCAGGGTATTGCCATCGATCTTGATAGTGCCCTTCATGTCATTGAACGGGGTGCTGGTGCCCCAGTCGGTAGCGGTCAGTTTGTCCTGGTTGGCCAGGGCAATGCCCTGGCAGGCCATGCGCGTCAGATTCATTTGGGTGAACTCGCCTTTGGCCAGATTGAAGTCGATACTGCCTTTGGCGTCATTGCGCAGCGTAGAAACACGGTTGCCAGTGGTTTTCACATCCATGTTCAGATTGGCGGAGCCCGACAGCATCCGTACTTCGGCAAGGTCGGTCAGCAGCGGCAGGGTTTCAACATCGCTCACCTTGGAGCCAATAGCCCATGTTGGGTTATCCGTGCGGGCATCAAGCGTTACCTTGGCAGCAAAGCCTCCGTTGTAGAGTTTGCCGCTGAAGTCTTCTACCTCAAGAATGCCTTCCCACGCGGTGATCACAGCGTTGATGTCTTTGATGGTGAGGTTGCTTACGATCAGTTCGCCCAGCCCAAGTTTGATATCCAGTGCCAGTGCGCGAAGAGTTTCCAGTGGCAGCAGATCGCCTTCGTCCGACGGCGCGGACTCCACCGGCTCGTTCTCAGAGCTGGCGTCCTCACTCGCCGGGGGCAGATAGCGGTCGGCGTTGATGGCGTCGCCCTTGAGGTTCAGTTGGACAGCGCTGTTGGCCAATGCATAGGTTCCGCCGCCGGTGAAGGTCGTGTCATCCAGCTTGATGCTGAGGTCGCTCAGAGAGACCGAGCCTGGTTTGCCGCCGATGCTGGTAGAAAAAGCGATCGCTTTCATGACATCAGGATCGTCCGTTTCGACAGCTGGTTGACCGAGCGACGCCAGCAGGGCTTTCAGTGAGAATTCGTCGATGCTCACCTTGCCATCAAGCTGGGGCTCTTTGCCGAAGCCTTTCACGCTCAAATCGATATTCAGGGTCAGGTCGGCCAGGCTGGCGGAAAAGTCGGTCAGGTTGGCGGTTTCGTTTTCGAGGTTGGCAGTGGCAGAGCCTGCCAGCTCCGCACGAACGGATTTGCCACCGAAGGGTTCGCCTTCCATGTCAAAAATGGCCTCAAGTCCGGACACACTGAAGTCGTTGAGGGCTTCGTTGGCCGAGAGCTGCGCGCTGATGTTGCCGTCTACTTTGAATTGAGGCTGGTTGGTCTCAAACTGGAAAGCCAGTTCCAGAGGGAAGCTGGAGCCCAGTGTAATCTGGCTTGCCATCAGGCTGACGCCGCCAAGCGTTACGGATTGTCCTGTGCCCTTATCTTCGTAATGCACCCGGGCGTTGCTGATTTCCACGCTCTCGACATTGAAGTTCAGTGGGGTGGCTTCCCCGGTTGACGTTTCCGTCGGGGCTGGTTCAGTGCTCGCCGTGGGTGCCTGTTCTGGTGCGGCTTTATCAGCTGCTCCCTCTGGCATGATGCGAGTCCAGTTGCCTGTGCCTTTCTCGTCAACAGACAGATTGGCGTCCAGGCCGCTCAGGGCAAAGGTGTTCACCCGTGGTGACATGGCAATGAGTGACCAGAAATCGACTTTTGCCACCAGTTGGTCAAGCCGGACCAGCCGTTCGCCTTCCAGTGTTGCCTCCACATCATTCAGCTCAAGGCCCAATGGTATGAACGACCAGCCAATATCCCCAGCCAGGATAAGGTCCAGATTGGTGCTTGATTCAACTGCGTTCTCGATCTGGGGCTTGAAGGTATTCGGGTCGATCGCCGTGACGGCAATCGCCACGGCAGCGATGGCGAGAACGATCAGCCCGATGACGGTAAAAGCAACATAGCGAACAGCTTGCATGGCGGTGGCATCCTTCCGTGATTATTAGTCCGCCGGGAAAGCGGAAGTCTGGATCAAGGATAACTCAGGGGTAACAAAATAAAAGTGCATGAGTATGACAATACGTTAGTGATCAGCCAAAATGGGCGGCAGAATTCAACGCAAGATGAAAAGCGCGCAATTAATAACGATAAGAGGAAGGGCACTGTGACTATTACCGTATCTATTGAGCTGAACCGCGAACTGGAACTTCCGGCCAGCTACGACAAGGCTTTCGAGCTGCTGGCGGACGTTCCCGAATCTGTCAGCCATTTCCCGAAGGTTCACAAACTGGTGGATCTTGGCGACAACGCCTACCGCTGGGAAATGGAAAAGGTGGGGGTAGACAAGCATGCGATTCAGTCGATCTACGCCTGTAAATATTACCCGGACAAGGAAAACGGCAAGATAACCTGGGAGCCGGTCAAGGGTGAAGGCAATGGGGTTGTCAGTGGCTACTGGACCCTGAAGGCGAAAGGTGACAATGCCACGGCGGTAAAATTCCACACCAGTGCAGTACTGACCCTGCAGCTGCCCAGCCTGCTCAAACTGGCGATCAGCCCGGTGGTCAAGCACGAGTTCAACAGCCTGGTCGATACCTACATGGCTAACCTGAAAAAAGCATTCTGATACCGGCTATCAAGACGATTAAGGCCGTCGCGGGACGCCGGGAATCTTAATAGGTATAATGTGTGGCTGGATTTTTCCGGCATTTGCCAACTGATGACTTTGGAGTCCCCATGGCCGAACGCAAGGCTCGGGTAGAACGAAATACCCTGGAAACACAGATCACGGTCGAGATTGATCTCGACGGTACCGGCAAGTCCTCTTTTGACACGGGCGTGCCTTTTCTGGAACACATGATGGACCAGATTGCCCGCCACGGCCTGGTGGATCTGAATATTGTCTCCAAGGGCGATCTGCACATTGACGACCACCACACCGTGGAAGATGTCGGCATCACCCTCGGCCAGGCCTTCAAGCAGGCGGTGGGTGACAAGAAAGGTATTCGCCGATACGGCCACGCCTACGTGCCGTTGGACGAAGCTTTGTCCCGGGTGGTGATTGACCTGTCTGGCCGCCCCGGCCTGCTGATGGATGTGCCTTACACCCGTGGCGCCGTCGGTGGCTTTGACGTGGACCTGTTTGCCGAGTTTTTTCAGGGCTTTGTGAACCACTCCATGGTCACCCTGCACATCGATAACCTGAAGGGCAAGAACACCCATCACCAGATCGAAACCGTGTTCAAGGCCTTTGGCCGCGCCCTGCGCATGGCTATTGAAATGGATGAGCGTATGGCGGGTATTACTCCGTCTACCAAAGGCTCTCTGTAACCGGTTACCGAAGGACACCGCAACAACCATGAAAACCGTTGCCATTATCGACTACGGCATGGGCAACCTGCATTCTGCCAAGAAAGCGGTAGAGCACGTTGCCCCGGATACCACCGTACTGGTTACCGACAACGCTGAACGAATCCGCGAAGCCGACCGGGTGATTCTTCCCGGCGTTGGCGCCATCCGTGACTGCATGGCAGAGATGCAACGCCAGGGTGTAGATGCCCTGGTTCGTGAAGTCTCTCAGGATCGCCCGTTCCTGGGTATCTGCGTGGGAATGCAGGCACTGATGTCCCGCAGTGAAGAGAACGGCGGCGTTGATGGAATCAACCTGTTTCCCTCGGAAGTGCGGTTTTTCGGTGACAATCTCACTGACAATGGTGAACGCCTGAAAGTGCCCCACATGGGCTGGAACCAGGTGTATCAAACCATGGAGCACCCTCTTTGGGCCGATATTCCCGACGGTGACCGCTTCTATTTCGTGCACAGCTATTATGCCGAAGCGGACGGTAACGCCGATATGGCAGGTCGCACCCGATACGGGGTTGAGTTGGCTGCAGCAGTCGCAAGAAAGAATATTTTTGCTGTTCAGTTTCACCCGGAAAAAAGTGCCCGGGCAGGGCTGCAATTACTGAAAAACTTTACCAACTGGACTGGAAAATGCTGATTATCCCGGCCATCGACCTAAAAGACGGCAAGTGCGTAAGACTGCGCCAGGGCCGCATGGACGACTCCACTGTGTTCGGCGGCGACCCCGTTGATATGGCAGCCCGCTGGGTGGAAGCCGGCGCCCGCCGCCTGCACCTGGTGGACCTGAACGGCGCTTTCGCCGGCGAACCCGTTAACGGTGAAATCGTCCAGGCTATCGCCCGCAAATACCCGGATCTACCCATCCAGATCGGTGGCGGTATCCGCTCCGCCGAAACCATAGAAGCCTATCTGAAGGCGGGTGTTCAGTGGGTCATTATCGGCACAAAGGCCGTGAAAGAGCCGGAATTCGTCACCGAAATGTGCAAGAAGTTTCCGGGCCATATTATTGTCGGCCTGGACGCCAAAGACGGCCGCGTTGCCACGGATGGCTGGGCGGAAGTGTCCGAAGTCATGGCGACGGATCTGGCCAAGCGATTTGCCAACGACGGCGTGGAGGCCATCGTCTACACCGATATCAGCCGTGATGGCATGATGCAGGGGGTCAATGTGGAAGCCACTGCTGCGCTGGCGGAAGAAGGCGGCATTCCCGTTATTGCCTCCGGTGGCGTCACCAATATGGACGATCTCAAGCGCCTGGCAACCGTGGCAGATAAGGGCATCCTCGGTGCCATCACCGGCCGTGCCATTTACGAAGGCACTCTGGATATGGCCGAAGCCCAGGCCTTCTGTGACAGCCTGAAAGGATAAAACACGTTATGGCTCTGGCAAAACGCATCATTCCCTGCCTCGACGTCGACAAGGGTCGCGTTGTAAAAGGCGTTAACTTCGTTGATATCCGCGATGCCGGTGACCCGGTAGAAGTGGCCCGCAAGTACAACGAGCAGGGCGCCGACGAAATCACCTTCCTGGACATTACGGCCAGTCACGAAAGCCGAGACACCACCTACGAAACCGTCGAACGCATGGCCAGTCAGGTGTTTATCCCGCTGACGGTCGGTGGCGGCGTGCGCACTGTGGATGATATCCGCAAATTGCTGAATGCGGGGGCGGACAAGGTTGCGATCAATACCGCAGCGGTGTTCAATCCTGAATTCGTTCGCGAGGCGGCTGAGCGTTTTGGCAGTCAGTGCATTGTAGTCGCCATTGATGCCAAGCAGGTGAGCGGCGACGGCGAAATGCTGCGCTGGGAGATCTTTACTCACGGTGGGCGCAAACCGACCGGGCTGGATGCCGTGGAATGGGCCTGCAAGATGACCGCCATGGGCGCCGGCGAACTGCTGCTGACCAGCATGGACCGGGATGGCACCAAAATCGGTTTTGACCTGGGGCTGACCCGTGCGATCAGCGATGCGGTTTCCGTGCCGATCATCGCGTCAGGCGGCGTAGGTGAGCTTCAGCATCTGGCGGACGGCGTGACCAAGGGGCGTGCAGATGCGGTGTTGGCTGCGTCTATCTTTCACTTCGGGCAGCATACGATTCCCGAAGCCAAGGCCTTTATGAAGGCGCAGGGGATTGTGGTGCGCGACTGAAGCTTTGTCGGATTAGGCAAAGCCGTAATCCGACATGCTTACTCCTTCTTCGCCAACGCCGGCCGAATGGCCCGCTTCTCTCCTTCCGCAAACATCGACCGATTGCCATTTCGCATGGCCCACACACCACTGACGGTGGCGATGGCGATGCCTTCTTCGTCCAGCTCTGGCAACCGCTTTTCCAGGTAATCCACGGTGACTTTATGGGGGTGGCCGATGCCCACGGCACTGCCGTTCTCTTTTGCCCGCTTGATCAGCAATTGGAACTGCCTGTCTACGTATTCCTCGGTCTGTTCATGGTCGAGAAACACATCACGGCTGAGTGTGGGTATGCGATAAGCAGTGGCGACATCAGCGGCAACCGAGGAAGCAATGGTTCGGCTGTCGACAAAATAGACGGGGTAGTGGTTCAGCTCGGCCATAACCCAGTCCATGGCCTTGAGTTGCTGGGTCAGCAGGCTGCCCATGTGATTGTTCACGCCCTGGACATGGGGGATGGACTTCAGGGCGCGGCGCAGGGTCAGGACAAGTTCGCCCTGATTCATAGTCGGGTTGAGTCCGCCCGGGCCCAGGTCCAGTTGTCGAGTATTCGCCATGGGTACGTGCAGCATGATTTCCTTCTGCTGCTTGTGTGCTTTTTCAGCCAGTACTGTGGTGTAACGCCGGAACGGCAGAAACGCCAGGGTCAGGGGCTGATCCAGAGCGATCAGGCGCTCACCCTGAATTCGATTGTGCCCCATGTCATCAATGATGATCGCGATGGTGGGAGGCATCTGCCATTGGCTGACCGGTTTCTCACCGGCCAGCACGGGCATGATGCCTGCGATTGAGATTGACAGCAGGGCGCTGGCAATCAGCGCAGTAACCGATTTCAATCCGTGCTTCCCTTGCTGGCGTGATCGCGTTTATTGAGAATCTGCAGACCTTTAAGCAGGTTCAACGCTGAGCGTAGCTGGTAGTCCCGGTCAGCCGCCGAAGGCATGTTTTCTGTTTCTTTTTTGGCTGGTTTTCCATTGCCTTTGCCTTCGGTCTCTCCTTCGCCCTGGCCCTCAAGATGGCCGCTCAGGTCGGCTTCGGTGAAGAAGGGCTGGCCATCCAGCTCCGTCAGTTCCGCCGGTTTTACTTCGATGTCCGGGCGAATACCCTTAGCCTGAATAGAGCGACCGTCGGGAGTGTAGTAGCGGGCCGTTGTCATTTTGATGGCATGGGTTTCATCCAGCGGGATAACGGTCTGGACACTGCCTTTGCCGAAGGACTGGGTGCCCATGATGACCGCGCGCTGATGATCCTGAAGTGCGCCGGCCATAATCTCTGATGCCGACGCGGAGCCGCCGTTGATCAGCACCACGATGGGGGTATCCGCCATGAGCTCTCCGGCCTTGGCATTGAAGCGCAGGCGGGAGCTCTGAATCCGGCCCTCGGTGTAAACAATCAGGCCTTCCGAAAGTAGTGCGTCGGATGCTTCGACCGCCGCCTGAAGAATGCCACCCGGGTTGTTGCGCAGGTCTATCACCAGGCCATCCAGGGCACCGCCGTATTCTTTCTCAAGGTCTTTCAGGGCTTGAGCAAACTGGCTGCCCGAATCGGCCTGGAATTGAGTAATGCGGACGTAGCCATAACCGTTCTCAATCATCCGTGACTTGATGCTGGTCACCTTGATGATGTCGCGCTCTACATCAATTTCGATGGGCGCTGACTGGCCTTCGCGGACGATGGTCAGGGTCAGTACGGTGCCGGGTTTGCCCCGCATCAGTTTGATCGCTGCTTCAAGAGACATGCCCTTGACGGGCTGATCGCCCAGTTTGACGATAAGGTCTCCGGCGCGCACGCCCGCCATCTGAGCCGGGGTGTCATCAATGGGTGAAATCACTTTTATAAAGCCGTCTTCCATGCCCACTTCGATGCCCAGGCCGCCGAACTCACCAGAGGTGCTTTCTTCCAGTCTCTCGTAATCTTTGGGAGCCAGGTAGGTGGAGTGGGGGTCAAGATCCGACAGCATGCCTTTAATGGCGCTTTCCAGTAATTTGCGGTCGTCTACTTCTTCAACGTAGGCATCTTTGATGCGCCCAAAGACTTCGACAAATTTACGCAGGTCTTCCAGCGGCAGTTGCTTTTCCGGATCGGGCAGTTTGATGTTGACCGTTTCACCAGCCTTGATGCCTTCTAGCAGGTGCTGGGCATCCTCTTCCGCTTGCTGGCCATGGACGAGGCCGGGCAGGGTGCTCAGGCAAGTCGTTAAGGCGAGTGCGCGAAAGGCTGCGGTATGCTGAATACGTCTTACCCGTCTCATTCACATGTCCTGTGTTATTCCGGTGGCTGATTGGTTCCCGAGCGATGCCCGACAGTATGGCGTTATCCGGCTGATTTGTCAGCCTTTCGGACAGGCATAAGCTGGCGGTGTCAGGGTGAGCCGAGCCAGCGATCAGGGTTGATCGGTTTGCCGTTGTGGCGGATTTCGAAATAGACAGCGGGTTTGTCGGTACCGCCGGTGCGGCCCGCCTGTGCGATGGCTTCGCCCGCTTCTACCCAGTCGCCGGGACTGGTGAACAAGCTGCTGCTGTGGCCGTAAAGCGTCATGTAGCCATCCCCGTGATCGAGGATGGTAATCAGCCCGAAGCCGCGAAGCCAGTTGGCGAATACAACGCGCCCGTAATGCACGGCCTGGATCTCGGCTTCTTTGGGCGTGCTGATCAGCATCCCGGAATAGCGCAGTTTACCCTCGGCATAGCTATCGCCATAGGCGTTGGCTATTTTGCCTGCTGCGGGCCAGGGGAGTTTTTTCTGTAACGATTTGAAAGGCGCTGACTCGTTTGGCGAGGGGATGTCGGCGATGGCCTGCTCAACCTCTCGCAGGAGTTTTTCCAGGCGCTGACGGTTCGCTTCCAGTTGCTCGCGCTCATTGAGCCGGTTTTTGATGTCCGCCTTAAGCGAGGCGAGTGTCTGCTGGCGCTGGCTCTTGCTGGCGGCCAGTTTCTGCTGGCGGTCGGCCACATCTTCTTCCAGTCGTGCCAGTCTGAGCCGGCCTTTCTGAACTTCCTGCCGGGTTGCCTTGAGTTGTTGCAGGTTCGCTGAGAAGGCTTCCAGCCGCTCGACCGTGTCGCGGCTGAGGTATTCGTAGTAGGTCATGGTCCGGGCGATCTTGTCCGGATCAATCTCATTCAGCAGCACCTTGACCGCCGGCGCGTCGCCCTCCATCCACGCAGCGCGGATCTGTTTTTTCAGACTTTCCCGCTGGCTGTCCAGAATCCGCACCAGCTCGGTTTCCTGCTGGTCCAGTTCTGCCAGCTTTTTCTGCTGCTGGCCGGCCTGTTTGCGCAGTTCCCGGCGCTCGTGGGTGAGCCGGCCGATGTTCCTTTCCAGATCGGCAAGCTGACGCTCCAGTGACGAGCGATCGTCCTCGGCATCGTCGAGCCACTCATCGATGTCGGCGATTTCTTCCTGGAGCGCTTTGATCTGGCCAGGTGTTACCTGTTTTTCAGCCAGTGCTGACGAGGCGCCAGACAGCAGTGCCATCGTCAGCAGCAGTGAGCGAATCAACCGATTCGTACCAGGCTGCGCCCGGTCATCTCAGTTGGTTGCTCAAGCCCCATCAGCGTCAGCAGGCTGGGTGCGACATCGCTGAGGCTGCCGTCGTCGATGAGGGAAACCTTGCGAGGGCCAACGTAGATCAGCGGCACTGGGCCAGTGGTATGGGCGGTATGAACCTGACCGGAATTCGGATCTTCCATCTGTTCACAGTTGCCGTGGTCGGCCGTAATCAGTGCCTCGCCACCGATTTCTCCCAGCGCCTCGGCAATCCTGGCTACACAGTGGTCGATACACTCGGCGGCCTCGATGGCTGCTTTCAGGTTGCCGGTGTGGCCAACCATGTCACCGTTGGCGTAATTGCAGATAACCAGGTCGTACTTGCCGCTCTTGATCGCTTCGCACAGTTTGTCTGTGACTTCCGGTGCGCTCATCTCTGGCTGCAGATCGTAGGTGGCTACCTTGGGTGAGGAAATCAGGATGCGATCTTCGCCCTCGAAAGGGGTTTCAAGGCCACCGTTAAAGAAGAAGGTGACGTGGGCGTATTTCTCAGTTTCGGCAATTCTGAGCTGGGTTTTGCCCTGGTTGGCAGCGTACTCGCCCAGCCCGTTGGACAGTTGCCCGGGCGGGTAGGCGCAGCTGGTGTCGATGTCTGCGGCGTATTCGGTCAGCATCACAAAATCCGCCAGCTCCGGGCGTTTGCGGCGTTCAAAGCCTTCGAACTCTTTATCGACAAAACAGCGTGTTATTTCCCGCGCACGGTCAGCCCGGAAATTCATGAAGATAACGCTGTCGCCGTCGTTGATGGTGCCGTCTGTGTCGCTGCTGCCCTTTATGCGGGTGGCTTTGACGAATTCGTCGTTCTCGCCCCGCTCGTAGGCCTGCTCAAGGGCGCTGACCGGATCTTCCGCCGTGAATTCTGTAGTCCCAAGCGTCATTGCGTTGTAGGCCTGCTTCACCCGATCCCAGCGATTGTCCCGGTCCATGGCAAAGTAGCGGCCAACGATGGTGGCGACCCGTCCAACGCCCAGGTTCTTCAGTTTGGCAACGGCTTTCTCAAGGGAGGGTTTGGCGCTGCGCGGTGGCATGTCACGGCCATCAAGGAAGGCGTGAATGTAGACTTCTTTCGCGCCCCGGGCGGCTGCCAGTTCAGCGGCCGCCAGAACATGGTCTTCGTGGCAGTGGACACCGCCGGGGGATAGCAGCCCCATCAGGTGAACGGCCCGACCACCGCTGACCGCCTTATCGATGGCGGCGCAAAGGGCTTTGTTGTCGGAGAAGGTGCCGTCTTCCAGATCTTTGTTGATTCGGGTCAGGCTCTGATAGACAACCCGACCGGCGCCAAGATTCATGTGGCCTACTTCAGAGTTGCCCATCTGGCCTTCCGGCAGCCCCACATAATTTCCAGACGTATTGATGAGCGTTCTGGGGTGCTCTTGCCATAGCTTGTCCCAGCAGGGGGTATTGGCAGAACTGATTGCGTTATCTTCAGCCGGGTCGCGGTGGCCCCAGCCATCGAGAATGATCAATGCGGTCGGCTTTCGTGTGGCAGTCATTACTTGTCCCGTTATTAAAACTGTAAACATTAAAAACTGTAAAGTTCGTAAAACTACTACATTTTAAACTTATTCGCATTCCATGGCCAATTTTGTCACCTTCTGTCACTGACCATGGGTGTGTATAATCTCGCACCTAACTTTGTCGCAGGATGGTTTCATGGAACGGGTATTCGAATTCGCAGTTAATCACTACATTCTGGTGTCGCTGTTTGCGGCGCTGCTGATTGCGTTGGTCGTTCTGGAATCCCGCCGCGGAGGCCAGAAAATTTCCGCGCAGGCAGCGGTCACTCTGATTAATCGTGACCAGGCTATTGTGGTGGATATCCGTGACCGGAAAGATTTTAACGAAGGCCGGATTACCGGCGCCATCAATATCCCGCTCAACGCGCTTAAAAGCCGGGTTTCAGAGCTTAAAAAGCACGAAAGCAAGCAGATTATTGTTGCCGACAAGATGGGCCAGCATTCCGCGATGGCCGTCAAGCAGTTAAAAGAAGAAGGCTTTGCCAATGTTGTCCGCCTGAATGGCGGAGTGGCCGACTGGCGAGGCAGCAACCTGCCTCTGGTGAAAAAATAATCCAACACAGCGTAAACCAACATAGAAAGGAATAGACATGGCTGAAAATGACCAGGCCGCAGCAGGCACCGAAAACCAGAACCAACCGCAGTTCGCCCTTCAGCGGATTTACCTCAAGGACCTGTCATTCGAGTCTCCCAATGCGCCGTCCGTTTTTCAGGAGCAGTGGAAGCCGCAGGTGAATCTGGATCTGAATACGTCGCACACCAAGCTGAACGAAGACGGTCAGTACGAAGTGATTCTGTCCCTGACGGTGACCGCCAAGATGGATGAGAAAGTGGCTTACCTGGTGGAAATTCAGCAGGCAGGCGTTTTCATGATCAAAGGCGTTGAAGGCCAGCAGCTTGGCCATATGCTTGGCGCTTACTGCCCCAACATCCTGTTCCCCTATGCCCGTGAGGCGATTGACGGTGTTGTGAACAAGGGCAGCTTCCCGTCGCTGATGCTGGCGCCGGTCAACTTTGACGCCATTTATGCCCAGGCGCTCAAGCGTAAGCAGGAAGAAGCATCGGGTCAGGCGAAGGAAGAGCAGACGCACTGATCACAGCCTCTGCCCAAAAAGAAAAAGCCCTGCCTTTCGAATGGATTGGCGGGGCTTTTTTTATGAGGGCCCAGATTTATGAGGAATCAGGTTTATGCGGGCTCAGATTTATGCAGGCTCAGAAAACTCAGAGCGCACCCTCAAAGCCAAGCTGTCGCCAGGCCTCGTAAACCACCAGTGCGGCGGTGTTGGACAGGTTCAGGCTCCGGCTTTCCGGCCGCATGGGAACTCTGAGACAGCGGTCTGAAGGAAGGGACTCGCGAACATCAGCGGGCAAGCCCCGGGTTTCCGGGCCGAACATCAGATAGTCTCCCTTTTGATAGTCCACTTCATGGTAACGACGGCTGCCCTTGGTGGTCAGCCCGAACAGACGCTTTGGCTGCTCGCTGTCCAGAAAGCTTTGGTAGTCCGGATGAACCGTGACGGTGGCATATTCGCTGTAATCCAACCCGGCACGGCGCATCTGCTTGTCTTCCAGGTTGAACCCCAGAGGTTCAATCAGATGCAGCCGACAGCCGGTATTGGCACATAGCCTGATGATATTGCCGGTATTGGGCGGAATCTCAGGCTCGTAAAGCACCACGTTAAGCACGGGCGATCAGCGTTCCACAGCCAGGGCAACGCCCATTCCGCCGCCGATGCAAAGCGTTACCAGCCCTTTCTTCGCGTCCCGCCGTGTCATTTCATGAAGCAGGGTCACCAGAACCCGGCAGCCGGATGCGCCGATGGGGTGGCCCAGTGCGATGGCGCCGCCGTTAACGTTCACTTTGCTCAAGTCCCAGCCCAGGTCGCGGTTGACCGAGATGGCCTGCGCTGCGAAGGCTTCGTTGGCTTCGATCAGATCTAGGTCGTCGACGGTCCAGCCGGCTCGCTGCAGGCAGCGCTGGCTGGCGGGAATAGGGCCGGTGCCCATAATGGCAGGGTCAACGCCGGCGTTGGCGTGTGCCCGAATAGTAGCCAGCGGCGTCAGCCCCAGCGCCTGAGCTTTTTCTGCACTGCAGACAATCACTGCAGCCGCGCCATCGTTCAGGGCGGATGCGTTGCCAGCGGTGACCGTGCCATCTTTCTTGAAGGCGGGGCGCAGTTTACCAAGGCTTTCAGCCGTCACACCTGCACGCGGATTCTCATCCCTGTCGACTATGATGGGGTCGCCTTTACGCTGTGGAATCGACACAGGCACAATCTGGCCGTCAAAATAGCCCGCGTCCATGGCCGCGGCGGCTTTCTGCTGGGACGCAGCCGCAAACTCGTCCTGCTCTGCACGGGAAATACCATACTTCTCAGCGATGTTCTCGGCGGTGACGCCCATGTGGTAATCGTTGAACGCATCCCACAGGCCGTCTGAAATCATGGTGTCGACCATGTTCCAGTTACCCATCTTCTGACCGTTGCGGCTATTTGGCAGCACGTGGGGTGCCTGGCTCATGCTTTCCTGGCCGCCGGCAATCAGCAGTTCCGCATCGCCGCACTGAATGGCCTGTACCGCCATATGCACCGCTTTCAGGCCGGAACCGCACACCTTGTTGATAGTCATGGCGGGCACGCTTGCCGGTACGCCTGCATTGATGGAGGCCTGCCTGGCGGGGTTCTGGCCGCAACCGGCGGTAAGCACCTGGCCCAGAATCACTTCATCAATCTGGTCTGGCGATACCCCGGTTTCTTCGAGCAGGGCTTTGATCACAGCACTGCCGAGCTGGTCGGCACGAAGGCTGGACAGCCCGCCTCCGAATCCGCCCACGGCGGTACGTTTGGCGGCGGCGATTACAACATCACGCATGGGCTCTTGCATTAAATGTCTCCGGGTATCAGAAGGATTGGCTCGGGAAATACCACATTGTAGCGGAATCCGGGGCCCGGCCAAAGATCGGGCCGCTTTCGCCCGTTGGCCGTGCTACATATTGAGGCTGCGACCGCCGTCTACGGAAAGAATCTGCCCGGTAATGAAGGGCGCATCGCACAACAAAAAGGCGATGGCTCCGGCAATATCATCAGGTTGTCCGGTTTTTGCCAAGGGTGTCTTGGCCAGGATGCTCTGCTGGTACTGGGGGTCGATTTCAGCGTCGCCTTCTGGCCAGAGAATGGCACCGGGCGATACGCCGTTAACCCGCACCTCCGGTGCCAGATCTTTTGCCCATGACAGGGTCAGCGAGGCCAGGCCAGCTTTGCTTGCGCAATACAATGGGTGGTCGGCGAGCGGGCGCTGGCTGTAAATATCAATCAGGTTGACGATGGCGCCGCCTGACTCGCGAAGGGCGGGCAGGCAGGCCTGACCAAGAAAAAAAGGCGCGCGCAGGTTGGTGTCCATTACCGCGTCCCAGTCCTGGTTTCGTGCCTTTTCGGTGGGGTTGGGGTAGAACACCGAGGCATTGTTGACCAGCCCGCTCAGCCGTCCCCAGGCTGCGATAGCCTGTTCGGCCAGCGGGGCGATCGAATCCGGTTCAGACAGATCGGCCTGCAGGATAACCGCGGAATGTTCCCGCAAGGCATTCAGTTCGCTTTTCAGTGCTTCGGCCTGATCCTGCCGGGAGCGATAGTGAATCACGATATTCCAGCCGCGACCGTGAAGGTGGCGTGCGGTATGGGCGCCGAGCCGGTGGGCGGCGCCGGTGATCAGAGCGACAGGTGCGGGCGAATCCATAGGTTTCCTCAGATGCTTTGAAGCGTGTTCTGAATACGTTGCAGGCGCTCCCTGTGGATTGCTTCGCCCAGGGCTTTGCCGGCAAAGCCTTCTGCCATCAATGACTGGGCGTTGATGGCATTAGCCGCTTCGAGTGCGCGTCTGAGAGCTTCGACATTGTCTGCGCTATCACCACAAAGTACACAGCCTAGAGTGTCCAGCAGCGTGGCAAATCCCTCAGGGCGCCGCCAGGCGTCTGCCGCATCGAGCAGGGCGAGAATGTTCTCCGCGTCGAGAGACCGGGCAGATTCCATAGCCGGGACAACCGTTGCCACCAGCCTTGCCAGTGCAACGCAGTCGTTGGGGGCCTTGAGTTGTTTTGCCCGCCGTTCGGCCGCGCCGGGTTCCATTGCGGCTAAAGGCGAGAGCAGCGCTGCGAACCGCGCCCCGGTATCCAGATTGCGCTGGTGAGTGCAGCGCAGAGACCTTATCGAGCTTCCGAACGCCGCCTGATCAGAAGCCAGCTCAGGAATCAGCGATTGGAGTGCCCCGCAGTCCCGCAGCACCGTGAAAAAAGTACCCGGTTCATTTTCATGCAATGCCCGCTGGATTTCCTGCCATACCCGTTCGGGCACCAGGTGATCCACCTCACCGGCCTTGGACATGTCTGTCATTAGCGCCAGGGTCTGGTCAGCAACGCCAAACCCCAGGGGCTGAAGCCGTGCCGCGAATCGCGCAGTGCGCAGGATTCGCAGGGGGTCTTCGGCGAAAGCATCGGAGACATGGCGAAGCTGGCGGGATTCGAGATCTTTCTGGCCCTGAAACGGGTCTATTAGCGCACCGTCGGTGGCCTTTGCCATGGCATTGATGGTCAGGTCCCGGCGCTTCAAGTCGTCTTCCAGGGTAACGTCCGGTGCGCTGTAAACCGTAAACCCGTGGTAGCCCTGGCCGTTTTTGCGCTCCGTGCGGGCCAGGGCGTATTCCTCGTGGGTGGTGGGGTGCAGAAACACCGGAAAATCTGCACCCACCTGTTTATAACCCTGTTTCAGCATCTCGTCCGGCGTGGCGCCGGTGACGACCCAGTCCCGGTCTTTCACCGGCAGGCCCAGCAAATCGTCACGAACGGCACCACCTACAAGATAGATATCCATCAATTAAAACGCGGCTCCGAGTTCCAGGGCAGCACCCATATCCGCATCGCTGACCAGCGCACCAAGGTCCAGGCGGGCGCCGAACAAAGACAGCCCGATGCCAGCGGTGTACTGGGTCTCTTCCGCTATGCCATTGTTATCATCGTTGCTGGCAAGATTCTGGCGGGCGCCGAAGCGAATCTGCGCATAGCGCCAGGCGTCCAGTTCCACACCGACTGCCAGCCATTGCGTGTCGTCTGCGTAACCGAAGCCTTTTTTCTTGGTCAGGTCCAGTTCTGCGGTGACCACATGGAAGTTCCCGGTGTGGGCGATGCCTGCCGTTAGCATAGGCTTTAATTCCAGGGTGTATTCCTGCTCGTTTTTACGCGGGTCAGGGCTGGGGTTGGAATCCAGTTCCATCGGGATCAGGTTTTTCACCACCACGCCTGCATTCCATTCGTTCTGCTCACCAAACGCATAGGCGGCACCGACATCCAGGTTCAGACCACTTTTATCCGTTTCGTTTTCATCATTGTCGAAATTATCATCTTCGAAGCCGGCAACCGTTTCTGTGTATTGAAAGGTGCGAAGCTGAACGTATTTTGGTGACACGCCAATCTGAAGCCGGTTGCCATCGGCCAGATCAATGGAAGTTGCAACGGAGATACCGACTTCGGTGACGGCCGATGCCAGAACCCGACCACGGGACTCGAGCTGCGTATCCAGATTCGCCGTCGCCGCAGGAGTAGTTCCGTTCTCGATGTCGCTCAGAAGCTGCTCATCATCCTCATCGAACTCACCACGAATCGTGGCCTGTAAGTTGCCGTTGGTGAAAAGGCCGACGGAGTAAGAATCGGTAGGAACTGCCAGCGCAATGCCCAGGCCCGCATCCACTCGAACCGTGTCCCGGTCGAACGCGTTCAGACGCTCCCTCAGGTCGCCGGCGATCTGCTGAGCCGCTGGCTGGTCGAATGCCTGGGTATCTTCGAACTCATCGATCAGGTCCTGAATGCCATCAATCTGATCGACCGTTTCTTCCTCATCCGCAAACCGGGCGTTCACCGACAGCAAAATCAACCCGAAATCGTCTGACCAGTCATGATGCTTAGACGCCATCATCGCCGGGTTGGATGCCCCAGCCGCAGCTGGGTGGGCAATGGCCACCCCAGTGCCGCCCATGGCGAAGGAGCGGGAAGACATGAATGCTTGTGGGCTGGCCAAAGCCGAAGCGGATGCCAGGCACAGGGCAACGGCCAAGGGTGTCTTTACGAAAGCAGGGAACGAGCAGGTATTCGATTTCATTATAGTCCTCGTCAATAACAGCGGGAAATCAACAACGAAGAAGACTAGCAGCAGACCCGATTGAAAAGCACCTTCAGGACACATCATTTAACAAAACCCGACGGAATAGCTAAAGCGGCAAAAACTTGCCGTTTTTTAGGGGCTTGGTTACAGGGGATTACAATTCTTTCAGGAAATTTTTGCAAGAAGGTATTAAGTTTTAGGCATGCGGTCCGTTAAGCAACGTGAAGGCAGTCACAGAAGGCCGGTTCCCGGTTTCACAAAAACACTGGGGCAGCCGCAAAGACTGTAAATCAAAAAGTCGATAACGAAGAACGACGACTTACCATCCGGCGCTCTGGGCTGGTTGAAACGACACGAAAGGGGTTTTAATATGAATAAGAATGTAGCAATGATTCGTAAGATTGGTTTCGGTTTTGCGGCCGGTGGTTTGGTTCTAGGAGCGGGTTCTGCGTCTGCCGTTGATTTTAACGCCAGTGCTGACGTTCAGAATGCTTTGGCTGTGACCGTTGTGCAGGACCTGACCTTTGGTACCCTGTTTGCTGCCAATGCAAATGACCAAGGCGTTGCCTCACTAGTGCTTACTCCTGCTGGCGCAATCTCACAGGGGTCGGCGCTGCCAACCAATGGCGGTGCGCCTGGCGATGAACCTTCATTTTTGAGCTTGGGGGGCGAGCAGCCAGCCAGGGGTTCTGTGGCCAGTGCGAGTTCGTTCACCTTGACGGTGCCAAATTTACCGCAAGCTGGTCTTGAGTCAGCAGGCGATGGCAGTGGAGCTTTCGTCTCGGCTGCGGGTATTGCGGTTACCGTCAACAGCGACCCCGATGAGGCGGCCTTCTACTTGACTGATTTTACCGTCGGTGATCTCGTAGGCGGGGATGTAGCCTCGGGTTCGAACCCTGGTGATTTTGATATTGACCCGAACTTCGGCGTCACAGATGTTGAGTTTGGCATTGGCGCGACCATCAATACCGATGGGGCAGGTGGGTTGCGCGACTCTTACCAAGCGGCGACCTATACAGGCACGTTCGAGGTGACGGCCTCCTTCTGAAACAAAGGGAGTGAGTTTTGCTGCTAAGTTCCGGCATGTGTAACAGCGGCTGGCAAGAGGCATCGTTAAGATGCCTCTTTTTCGTGTCAGGTTTACTGGCCTTTCCTGTTGGTGCGCAGCCCGTAGTTGAGGAACTGATTGCCCTGGATTTTGGTACGCTCGCGATTACCGGAAACGACAGCGTATCGACTCTGGAGCTGCCCCGAAGCGGTCGTAATCTTGCGGTTTCCGGGGATCTGGTGATTGTGGAGGTGGGGGCGCCGGGGCGGTATCTTTTAACGGGTTTTCCGCCTGGCACTAACGTCGATATTGACCTCTCGGAAACCACGCTTACTGCCGGCGGTACCGGCGTTCCCGAACCACTGGCGGTTGATCGATTTAACGCTGGCTCCACATTTACCAATGAACAGGGTGAGGCAGAAGTGCAGTTGGGAGCGAGCTTTTCTACTTCCGGGAACGGGGGCGTCTACGAGGATGCGCCCTATAGCGGTGATTCTGCGATGCGTCTGACATATTGGGAGCCTGACGTCGGTAATCACGTTACGGTGAGCAAAAACGTGACCTTTACCGGAGAGGTTCGGAGCAGCCTGGAGCTAGAGGAGCTTCAGGGCCTGCATTTCGGGATTCTGTTTGCCCGCGCCACGCCTGATAATCAGGCGACCATGAGATTGTTTCCGGATGGTCGGGTGAATATCGCCAATGCTGGCGATGCACGGATGGTTTCGTTATCCGAGGCAGCGCCAGGGGTCTTGCTGGTAGGCGGTGGTGCCCCGAACCGGGATTTGACCATCGACATTCAGGCCGGTGATGTCTTGCTTCGGCATGTGCAGCAACCTGCCGGTCCTCACTTTGTGTTGAGTGATCTTGAGACCAGTCCCGCCTCAAGCGGCTCGACGAATGAGACCGGGCGTCTTGAAATCAGGGTGGGCGGCACGCTGTCTACTCAGTTAATAAAGACGGGCACAAGCGTCTATCCGGCAGGTACCTATGAGGGCACATACTCGGTAACAGTATCCTACTGACTGTCATGCAGGTCGCCAGCTGTCGATCAGCAAATATAAATGCTAAAGCAAGGAGACGATAATGCCTGCAGCGTTCGGTATTCGAGCATTGATGGCGGTGATTTTGATGGCGATGTTTCTGGTTGCTCCTGCCTGGTCAGACATGTTGATCAGCCCTACCCGGGCCTCGGTGGATAGCGATAACCGTTCGGCCACCCTGGTGCTGAGAAACACCAGTGACGGATCACGAACATATAGACTGGCCTGGGAGGATAAGCGGGTTAACGCCCAGGGCGGATATGAGATGGTGGGTGAGGGCGAAGACTGGCCTTCGGCTGCTAGTATGGTGCGGTTCTCTCCCCGGCAGATTACGGTGGGTCCGGGCGAGAACCAGATGGTGAGGCTGAACTTCCGTCCGCCATCCAGTCTGGCGGCGGGCGAGTATCGCTCGCACCTGAAGTTGCAGGTCGTTGCTGAGTCGTCCGAGCCGACCTCAGTTATCGAAATGGATGATCCGGAGCGGGAGAATGTTGGGTTCAAATTGTTCATGCAGATGTCATTTTCGATTCCCGTTATTGCCCGGTATAAGGTTGCACCACCCGAGGTTACCATTGCCGACGTTAAGGTTGTGCCGGCCAGCAAGGAACGGAACATGGCTCTGGCTATTACTCTGGACCGTGAAGGTGCCAGTAGCAGTTATGGCGATATGGTTGTGGAGATGCAGAAAGATGCGAACAGTCCAGTTGAAGTGATCGGACGACGAAAAGATGTTTACGTATTCCATGAGACCAAGCGCAAAGTCGTGGACGTTCCGTTGCGCGATAAGGCCATTCCCGCTGGCTCATGGATCCGCGTTGCGTACGATGGAATCGGCGAATACGAAGGGCGGCTTTGGGATGAGCAGGTTTTCCAGAGCAAATAAACTTTTAGTGATGTAGCCTGGGTGTAGAGCCTAAAGTTGGCCTGCCCCTTGCTTTGCTTGGGCTGAGCGTCGAATTTTCGACAAAATTCAGCCGGAGGCTAGCCTATGTCCCCTTGCCGAGGATCGGCATATCGTCGTTGGCAACAAGATATGTTCGCCCTGTCTTTGATGGTGTTGGCACTATTTGCTTCTCAGTCCTTTGCCCAATCCAATCCACCGGCATCGCTGGCACTAGACGGTGAGTTATTGCTGGACGTTCGACTTGACGGTCGTTCGTTGGATTTCTCGATTCTTGGTTATCGGGACGAAAGCCGGTTCTGGCTATCTCTTGCAGAACTGATGGATGTGCTGCAGTTTCCCGTCAATGTGGATGCTGGCGCTGGCCGCGCAGGCGGCTGGTACATCCGTGAGGAACGGTCTTTTTCCCTGGATCTGGCAGCTGGCAAGGTGTCCTCTGGTGAGCAGGTATTTGAGATAGGGGGTCAGGCGGTGATATTTCAGGGCGACCTGTTTGTGACGATGGCGGCCCTGGAAAGATGGTTCCCCATCGTGTTGGCGCCACTAATCCGGCAGCTTCAACTGGATGTATCAACCACCGAGACAATCCCTCTTCAGGCTCGCCTTTCCCGCTCCCGCTCCGAGCGGGTCAGTGGAGCAAGTGGCTTGAGTCGGGAGCCTCAATTACCGTACCAACAAACCCCTTATCGCGCTACGGGGCCTCATGCCACAGACATTCGCCTGAACACGAGCAGCGTGCTTGAAGATGAAGACGATACCAGCACGAGTCTAGGCGGCAGCTACTCGATACTTTCAAGGGGTGACCTGGCGTGGATGACATCCACCATTGCTTTGAGTGGCAGTAAAGACGACGACATTAGTGATGGGCGTTTCAAATTGGAACGTTCCGATCTGGACGGCCCCATGAAATTGGAGCATGTGGAAGTCGGGGACGTAGATGCGAGTTCGAGAGGCCTGTTAATTCGTGGTGGTGGTGCTCAGGAGGGGGAGACGGGTCTGTTCGCTGACGAACAAGTGGATTTGCGTGGAGATGTACCGCCGAACTGGGAAGTGGAGCTATATCGCAATGGTGTCCTTATCGATTTTCAGGTGGTCGGTGGGGCTGCTCAGTATGAGTTTCTGGATGTACCTCTGGAATTTGGTGAAAACCGTTTTGAGTTCGTCCTCTACGGTCCTTTTGGTGAGGAGCGTCGTGAAGAGCTGGTTCGTTTTGCCGGACGTAGCGCGCTCGAGTTGGGCGACGTAAGTTACGAGCTTGCAGCAGTTCAGGATGGCCGTTCGGTACTTGATGTTCGGTCTCCCTCCCCCAAAGGCCAGGTCGATACCGGTCGTTTTCTGAGTAATTTCAATATCGGCCTGGCCACTAACGCCGTTGCTTCGGTCGGCGTCGACAGCTTCGTGGCCAACGATAATCGTGAGCAGGACTACAGTGCTAGTCTGAGCGTCAACTTTGCTACTTTTCAGGCTAATGTCGGCTATCGCAATAGAGCTTTGGCCCAGGATGAAGCTACTGGCCTGATACGCGCCAGATTAAACGCGTCAACGACTACATCCATGCGTTACACGCAGTTCTTCAAAGGTGGATTAGATGAAGAGCTGGTATCAACCGACAGGCAACGTTGGAACGGAAACGTAAACCTGTTTACCCGGGTCGCCTCCTTACCCCTGAATGTCGATGCATTTCATCAGCAAAGGGAGCAGTCCAGTGCGTCATCTGCCAGTGCCGGAACTACCTTCACAAATTCACTTGGAGTGCGGTTTTCGAAGTCCTTCTTTTACGATCGTGATGATCAGGCGGGTAGTGTTGATGAGCGTACCGGGGGTTCGATTAATGTGTCTACAAGCATGCGCCCCTGGAGTTTCAGGACTGGAATTGGTTACGGCATCAGTCCGGACTCAGAGATTAATAATGTTAACGCCTCCGCTAATCTGCGGGTAGATTCCCGCATGAGGCTAAATTTTGATGTTAACCACAGTGCGCAAACCGATTTCACTACTTATCGGGCCGGGTTTAACTGGCTGCTGGATTCTCTGCAGATTAGCCCTCAGGTGATATATGACAGTAACGAACGCTGGGTTGGGCTGGTTAGTGTGTCCACCAGTTTTAGTCCCCGCCCTGACCGGGTCTGGCCAGAAATAGAACGACTTTCCCAGACGCAATCCGGGGGCGCTTATGCAAAAGCTTATCTGGATAACAATGGAAACGGGGTCATGGACCAGGGTGAAGAAGGAGTTGAAGGCGTCCGCATTGAGGCAGTTCAGTCATGGCGTTCCGCCGAAACCGAAGCCGATGGTCGCGCTTATATTAACCGTTTGCGAGCCGAACGGGTAACCGACATTGCCATTGATTCCAGCTCTCTGACGGACATAGAGCTGAGACCAGTGGCTCCAGGTGTATCTATTAGGCCGAGACCGGGTAGCTGGAGCCGTATTGATTTTCCAGTCATCCGAACAATGGAGCTCGAGGGGTATGTACGTACGCACATTCAGGGTGCTGATGATGATCTTGAACCGGTTGAGCGGGCGCAGATCCAGTTATTGAGAGAAAACGGTCAGTTCGTTGCCACTCAACGCACGGCGTTCGACGGGTTTTTCCTTTTCTCTGCCGTTCCACCAGGTGTATACGAACTCCGGCTTGGTGATCAGTGGAGTTCCCGCGTTGAGGAGAAACCACGCATGATGAGCGTTAATGCCAACGGTGGTGTGATTCAGGATCTTGACTTTGTTCTGGCGATGCCAGAAGGCCGTCAGCTTATCGAGTCTGCACCCAGAGGAGTTTCACCGGAGCCACCCGTGTCGCCTGGGTTTGCACCGTTCCCCGTTGAGCGTCCCTCAACTCTTCCAGAACCAGAGTCCGCTTTATCGCCGACTTCGGAGGTGGATTTGCCTTCAGAGCCCTCTGGCAGAGTGTCTAGCGGCAACTGGTATGTTCAAGTGGGTGTATTCGGGGAGCCTAGCAATGCCCGGAATTACTGGCAGCAGCTTTTGGGGAATGAGGTATTGTCCGGTACCCTGGAGCCAAAATTTGTGCCGGTTGGCAATCTGACCGGACTTTTGGCCGGGCCAGGTCAGTCGGAAACCCAGGCTCGGACTCTCTGTAGCCGGATCAAATCCGAGGGTGTGGATTGCCTGGTACGGGAAGTTAACGACTGATGGTCCGGCAAGCTGTTACCGCCCATCAGGTTGACGCAGACTCTGCACGATAGCCAAGTGTAACTGGTGGGCTTGGGAAGGCGGGCTTTATCAGTGTTGGCATGAAATTTTCATGTTCCTTGAACAATGTTGTACTTTGGGACTGTCATTTGGTTCCTTGCTGCCGGAGCATCATCGATGGTCAAGAGCTCTTCTAACAGCGTCCCGCGCTCTCGAGGGCTGGCGTTATTTACTGCTTGTTGCATTGGACTGACAGCGGGTCCGGTGTATGCGCAGGATCAGGATAAACCAATACTGACAGAGCAGACCGAGAGTTTTCTTGGCGATTCCAGTAGCGTCGGCGCTCTGGTTGGAGGAATTCTGGCAGGAGCGTCTTTTGCGAACCCATTTGCGCCTTTGGGGGGGACAATCATTGGTTTTTTTATTGGCAAAAGTACGGATTTTTCAGGCGCAGAGGAAGAAGCAACTACAGGTTTCCAGCGAAGAAGTTTTGCTCCAGTCAGCATGCCGGATGATGGTGTAAATCAACTGGCTATGAGTGGTGACACATTGCCGGAGGGCGTTGTTGTAGAAGGTTCCAGCGCAGTGCAAGCAACGCCTGCGCCGGAGTTGAAGGATTCAGATCAAACATCATCTGCAATGCAGAAAACGGAAAGCCCTGAAGGCAGCTCGGACACTGAATCTATTGCTATGTCGGAATCCGGGAATGAGACTTTCGGGTCACAGCCTGAGCAGAAAGAGCCTCCAACCATAAACCTGATCATCAGCAAGGATATCGGAGGCCAACAGGCCGAACTGGACCGACTGGCCGCCATCATTCGCGGCGAGCGCAACGGCACCCCGTTCCAGCTCAATCAGCAGTGCCCGAATCAGGAAGCGTCACGGATCCGGAAAAAAGTGGTTGTGGCCGGATTTAATGTGGAAAACCCGGATCAGGCGGTGTTCGGGGGGCTGGGCTCGGTGGGTTACGCGGCCAGTGAATGGCTGTATCAGAACCTTCTGGACACGGGCGAGGTGTTGCCGTTATCCGCGCCAACAAGGCAAATGTTTGCCAGCCTGAGGGCCGGCCCTACCCGCGAAACGGCTGGCAATCGGCTGGAGCAGTATTCTGCAGTCAGTCGTCAGATGGGCGCCCAATTCGTTGTTTCCGGAATTATCCGCAATTTAAACGTCAATCGTGCTGAATCCTGGGATTCCTCCTACGCCTCATCGATTAAACGCTCGTTGTTCAGTGCCGACACGGTTCGCGAGTTCGTTGTCGATGTTGTGTTGCACGATGGGTATACGGGGCAGGTGGTGTCGGAGCAGCGTTACAGCGCATCTGGCCGTTGGGACATTCCGCGCACCGGGAAGGTCAGCTTTGGTTCACCGGTCTTTAACGAATCGGAATACGGTGTTGCCGTGGCGGAGGTGTTTGACGGCATCACTGATGATTTGATGAGCACGATCGATTGCCAGGCTTTGCTGGTACCTATTCTTGAGGTAAGCGGAAAAGATCTGCTGCTGGATGTCGGAACCAGGTCCGGCCTGTTGCCGGGGGATAAGCTACGTGTTGTGAGAGCGGAATCGTCTCTACAGCGGCCCAATGCGCCGCCCAAGCTGTGGGATACTGGTGTGGACCTTCACCTTCATCAGTTAAGCCTGGATACCAGCCGCGCCTGGATGCCGGAAGAGGGCGGCATTATCAATGTTCGGGAAGGTGACTACGCGGTGATGTACTAAGGCGGTGGAGCCTGCTCAGGCCGCCTCAGCCGCCGCAATATCCCGGATCTTGCCAACCATGGCTCGCAAGCCGTTACCTCTGGTCGGCGAGATGTGGCGGAAAAGATCCAGCTGTTCGAACAGTTCATCAATATCCGTTGCCAGCAGATCCCGTGGCGTTTTGCCGTTCAGTGCGATCAGGATAATGGCGGCCAGGCCACGCACGATGATGGCGTCTGATTCGATCAGAAGATAAAGCTTGCCGCTGTCGTTATAGTGGTGAATCAGCCACACCTGGCTCTGGCAGCCGTGGACGTAGTTTTCTTCGCGGCGCTCGTCGTCGGGAAAGGCGGGAAGCTGCTTGCCCAGATCGATGATAAACGCGTAGCGATCTTCCCAGTCATCCAGAAACTCGAAGCCTTCCAGCACGTCGTCCAGAGTGGTGTCTTTGCCCAGCGGGTTGTTCTCAAATGTCTCTACAGAGGCAGTCATTACAGCATCCCCAGTTCGAGCTTGGCTTCGTCCGTCAGCATCTCGCTGCTCCAGGGCGGGTCGAAGGTCAGTTCAACGGTGACCTTGTCTACGTTTGGTACGTGCTCAAGCTTGGTTTTGACGTCTTCGGTAATCACCGGGCCCATGCCGCAGCCCGCTGCCGTCAGCGTCATCTGGACGTAAATGTGATTGCCCTGATCGGCGTCGTTCTCGATTTTGCAATCATAGATAAGGCCCAGCTCGACCACGTTGACCGGAATTTCCGGGTCGTAGCAGTTGCGCATGGCTTCCCAGACCTGGTTCTCGTTGATGGTGCCGTCTTCCGGAGTCTCAAAGCTGCTTTCCAGCGGCTTCTTGCCAAGCGCATCGGCCTGATGGCCTTCAATTCGGGCAAGGTTGCCGTTAACGGCGACGGTGAAGCTGCCACCCAGTGACTGGGTAATCGTCACAAAGGTATCCGCCGGAATCATGATTTCAGTTCCAGTGGGCACCAGCCGTGCCTCTACTTCCCGTTTAGTCAGAACCACTTCCCGTTCTTGCATGCCTTGATGGGCCTCGTTGTCTGTATCTTTGTCGGATTTCGCTTTGCTCTATCCGACCTACAATTCGCCATGCATCCACTGGTCCGGAGCCTACGGCAAACTGTGGCCTGCTTTATGAAACCGTAAAACTTTCGCCGCAACCGCATTCAGCGGTGGCATTGGGATTGCGGAACTGGAACACGGAGTTCACGCCTTCGGTCACGAAATCGATCTCGATACCGTTGACCAACGCCATGTGCTCTTGTCTGACATAAACGTCCACACCGTCGATGTGGAAGATCTTGTCGTCCGCTGCGGCATCTTCGACCCACTGGGTTTCATATTTGAACCCGGAGCAACCGCTTTTGCGGATGGCCAGGCGAATGCCTTTGGCTTCCGGCTGCCGGTCCAGTTGTTTGCGCACGTGTTTCACCGCGCTGGGCGTCATGGTGACGGCAACGGTTGGTGTGAAGACTTCGGCTGTCATAGTTCCACCTCCATCAGGCAAACAGGCGCTGGATTTTTCGCAGGGCAGTGAATAACTGCTCCACCTCTTCCAGCGTATTATAAAACGCAAAGGACGCCCGGGCTGTACCGGGAACCCCGTAAAAATCCATCAACGGCATGGCACAGTGGTGGCCAGTGCGGATGGCAATGCCCTGCTGGTCCAGTAGCGTGCCTATATCACTGGGGTGCAGGCCTTCAATTTTAAAGGACATCACCGGTACTTTTTTGTCCGCCGTGCCAATGATTTGCATACCGGGCACTGTCTCGACCAGTTCGTTTGCCCTGACCAGCAGTGCTTCTTCAGAGGCTTCCATGCCAGCGCGATCAAGGCCGCCAAGATAGTCGATAGCAGCCCCCAGGCCTACAGCTTCGGCGACCGCCGGTGTGCCGGCTTCAAACTTGTAGGGCAGGGTGTTCCAGGTGGTGCGCTCGAACGATACCCGTTCAATCATTTCGCCGCCGCCTTGATACGGGGGCATTTCCTCCAGCAATTGCGCCTTGCCGTAAAGTACGCCAATGCCGGTGGGGCCGAACAGTTTATGGGCCGAAAACATGTAGAAGTCGCATCCCAGTGCCTGAACGTCCGGCCGGAAGTGCGGTACAGCCTGAGCGCCGTCGATCACCGTGATGACGCCACGAGCTTTGGCCTGTTCGATCAGCGCAGCAATCGGGTTGATGGTGCCGAGCACGTTGGATACGTGGGTAAGCGCCAGAACCCGGGTGTTCTCACCCAGCAAGCTGTTGAACGACTCCAGATCGAGCTCGCCCGCCGGGGTTACCTGTACGGGAACCACTTTGGCACCGGTGCGCTCTGCAATCATCTGCCAGGGCACGATGTTGGCGTGGTGCTCCATATGGCTCACCAGAATCTCATCGCCCGGCTTCAGGCGCTGCGCCAGGCCGTTGGCCACCAGGTTGATAGCTTCTGTGGTGCCGCGGGTCCAGATGATTTCCTTGGTGCTTTCGGCATTCAGGAATGCTCTGACAGTTTCCCGCGCGCCTTCAAACGCACTGGTGGCACGATCACCCAGAGTATGGGCGCCACGGTGCACGTTAGAGTGCATTTCCCGGTAATAACGATCCATGGCATCCAGCACGGCGACCGGCTTCTGGGCCGAAGCGCCGTTATCCAGGTACACCAGCGGCTTGCCGTTGATCTGTTGGCTCAGGATCGGAAAATCCCGGCGCACAGCGTCAACGTCGAAACCGGTCCGGGGTGCTGTTTTGACCATGGAGAGATCGTTCATAGCCGTTCAGGCCTCCTGAAACGTCTGATTGAAAAAGTCATTCAGCCGAAGCTGCACGGCTTCGCGGACCGCCTCAACGGGAATCTGTTCAACCAGCTCGTTGATAAACGCGATGGTCAGCAGCGTGTTGGCTTCGCGACGACCGATGCCACGGGAAACCAGATAGAACAGCGAGGTTTTATCAAGCTGGCCAATGGTGGCGCCGTGGGCGCATTTGACGTCGTCGGCGTAGATTTCCAGCTCAGGCTTGGTGTCGATTTCCGCGCCGGTCGAGAGCAACAAGTTCTTGTTGTTCATATTGGCGTTGGATTTCTGGGCATCCTGATGAATATGGATGCGGCCATTGAAAATCGCATGAGACTGGTCGGCAGCGATGTTGCGATAGGTTTCTTCGCTGTCGCAATGGGCTGCAATATGCTCGATTGACGTGTGGTTGTCGTAGTGCTGCTTGCCCTGAGTGACCACCACGCCATTGAGTTTGCACTCGGCGCCTTCGCCTTCAAGACGTACCTGCAGGTCGTGCCGACGCAGTGGGCCGCCAAAGCCGACACAATGGTTTTCGAAACGCGAGCTGGCGGCTTGGCGAACACCCGTTGCACCGATGTGCTGAACGCTTTCGCCTTCGAGAGTCAGCCTCACGCCGGTTATCCGGGCACCTTCCGCCAGCACAAATTCGGTGACCGTGTTGACCATCACCGGCTCACTGCCGGTAGAAATGTACTCTTCTACCAGAGTCATCTGGCTGTGCCTGGCCGCGTCGACATAGATACGCGGATAGGCGGAACCTGCCGACGAAGCGTTGACTTCGTGGATGATGAACAGCGGCTGGTCGAGCACGGTTTCCTTGTCCAGCTGGATAAACAGGCCATCTTCAAACCGGGCGGAGTTCAGCCGGGCCATCTGCACGGCCTGGCTGTCCAGTGTATTGTCCAGGCGCTCGGCCAGCGCAACAGCGGTCTGGTCGTCAAGGTCGCAGAAGCGCTGAATACGAATGCCGTTAATATCCGGAAAGTCGCTGGCTTCCGGCACCATAACGCCGTTGCGAAACACCACGCGGTAGCCGGGCATGGACAGGCTGGTGCCTTCCTTGCCACGGGAGGGCAGGGAAACGGCAAGCTCATCCGACAGCTTCAGGTGGCGGCTGGAATACTTCCAGTTCTCGGTTTTACGGGTCGGCAATGGCATATCCACCAGAGCCGTGCCCCTGTGTTCGCGCAATTCGAGCAAAGGCCCGGGCAGATAGCTGCCGGCCGGCTCAAGAAAGGCGCTGGAAAGTGTTGGTGCTGACTTCATTCGGCGGCCTCCGTTAACCGGCTGGGGAGCTGGCTGTGGATTTTTCGTCTTGCACGCCGAGCCAGCCGTAACCGCGCTCTTCCAGCTCATGGGCCAGCTCGCGACCGCCGGATTTGACGATTCTGCCACCGGCCAGAACGTGAACATAATCCGGTACGATGTGGTTAAGCAGGCGCTGGTAGTGAGTCACCATCAGGATGGCCCGGTCTTTAGCGCGCAGGGCATTCACCCCGTCGGAGACCACGTGCAGCGCATCGATGTCCAGGCCGGAATCGGTTTCGTCCAGAATGGCCAGCTTGGGCTGAAGCATTAGCGCCTGCAGAATTTCATTGCGCTTCTTCTCGCCACCGGAGAAGCCCTCGTTTACGCCGCGTTTGAGAAAGGCCGGGTCCAGATCGACTTGCCTGGACACTTCCTTCGCATGCTTCATAAACTCAGCCGCGTTCATCTCCGACTCGCCACGGTGGGCGCGCATGGCATTGACGGCGGTCCGCAGGAACTGCATGTTGCTGACGCCCGGAATCTCTACCGGGTACTGGAACGCCAGGAAAACGCCTTCACGGGCCCGTTCTTCAGTTTTCAGGGCTAGCAGGTTTTCACCATTGAGCGTCACTTCACCTTCGGTGACTTCAAAGGTTTCACTGCCTGCCAACACCTGTGACAGGGTGCTTTTACCCGAGCCATTGGGACCCATAATGGCGTGGACTTCCCCGGCCTTTATTTCCAGGTTGATGCCCTTGAGGATTTCTTCGCCCCCAACGGATGCGTGCAGGTTTTTGATGCTGAGCATGTATTGGCTTCTCTCTCTTCTGAAATCTGTGATCTGAAATTCTGTATTTAACCGACCGAGCCTTCCAGGCTCACCTCAAGCAATTTGCCAGCTTCAACGGCAAACTCCATCGGCAGTTCCTTGAACACCTCTTTACAGAAGCCGTTCACAATCATTGAAACCGCCTGTTCCGGGTCGATACCGCGCTGGCGACACAGAAACATCTGTTCGTCGCTGACCTTGGAGGTGGTGGCTTCGTGCTCGACGATGGCCGATTTATTTTTGCTCTCGATATACGGGAACGTATGCGCACCACTGCGGTCGCCAATCAGTAGCGAATCGCACTGGGTAAAGTTGCGCGCGCCCTCGGCGCCGGGGCCAAACTTCACCAGGCCGCGATAGGCGTTGGAGCTGTGACCGGCGGAAATCCCTTTGGAGATGATGGTGCTGGACGTGTTTTTGCCCAGATGGATCATCTTGGTGCCGGTGTCGGCCTGTTGGTAATTGTTGGTCAACGCCACGGAGTAAAATTCGCCAACGCTGTTATCGCCCCGAAGAATGCAGCTGGGATACTTCCAGGTCACGGCAGAGCCGGTTTCAACCTGAGTCCAGGAAATCTTGGAGTTTTTGCCGATGGCCGCGCCACGTTTGGTGACGAAGTTGAAGATGCCACCTTTGCCGTTCTCATCGCCCGGATACCAGTTCTGGACGGTGGAGTACTTGATCTGGGCATCGTCCAGGGCCACCAGTTCAACCACGGCAGCGTGGAGCTGGTTTTCATCCCGCATCGGCGCGGTGCAGCCTTCCAGATAGCTGACGTGGCTGCTGTCTTCGGCGATGATCAGGGTGCGTTCAAACTGCCCGGTATTGGCTGCGTTAATGCGGAAATACGTGGACAGCTCCATAGGGCAGCGCACGCCTTTCGGTATGTACACGAAGGTGCCGTCCGAGAAGACCGCAGAGTTCAGGCCCGCAAAGAAGTTGTCACCGGCCGGGACCACAGAGCCCAGATATTTTTTGACCAGCTCCGGGTGATCCTGAATGGCTTCGGACATGGAACAGAAAATCACGCCTGCTTTGGCGAGTGGTTCTTTGAAGGTTGTCGCCACTGAAACCGAGTCAAACACGGCATCGACCGCAACGCCTGCCAGCTGTTCACGCTCGTGCAGGGGGATGCCCAGTTTTTCGTAGGTTCTGAGCAGCTCCGGATCTACTTCGTCCAGGCTCTGGAGCATGTCTTCTTTGCGCTTGGGTGCGGAATAATAGGAAATGGAGTTGTAGTCCATTTTCGGGTAACCCACGTGCGCCCAGTTCGGCTCCTCCATTTCCAGCCAGCGACGATAAGCCTTCAGCCGCCACTCAAGCATCCATTCCGGCTCTTTCTTGAGGCCGGAGAGGCGGGCAATCACCTCTTCGTTCAGTCCGGGTTCGAAGGTGTCGGACTCGATATCAGTCACGAAACCGTGCTCGTATTCCCGTTTGACCAGCTCATTCACCTCTTTATCGGTGGTCGCCATGATCGTCGCTCCGTATCTCTCATCGAGGGCTCTCAGGCCCTGGTGTTTCGGCAGTTATCAGGAAGGTACGCCCTACGACCGCTTTTTGGATGACGGGTTTGTTCGCAGACCCCTAATAACTTTTAAACTTTAATAACTTTTAAACCTTAATAACTTTTAAAAGGGTAATGTGCGAATTCCGCTTCTTCTGGTGAGGGATTATACAATACCAGAGTAAATTAGTCAGGTATTAAATCTGATGAACTCACAGTGTACCGTATCGCCCGCTTTGGGCGCCAAGCTCAGCAGTGGGAATAGAAGGGCAGTGATGCAGAGAGGTAAACAGTTTTGGAATGCTGCCAGCGACCAAGGCAAGCGGCCGCTGACAGCATGTTCAGGCGTGCAATGAGCCTGCTCAGGTCTTGCGGAAAACCAGCGTTCCGTTGGTGCCGCCGAAACCGAAGCTGTTGCTCATGACCAGGGGCAGCTTCAGGTTGTCCTGGCGTTCCCTGACAATCGGGTAGCCCTCGGCGCCTTCGTCCAGGTTCTGGATGTTGGCGGACGGTGCGATAAAGTCACCGCGCTGCATGATGATGCTGTAGATCGCTTCATGCACGCCCGCCGCGCCCAGTGCATGGCCACACAAAGGTTTGGTGGAACTCAGGGGCGGAATTCGGTCCCCAAAAGTTTCTTTAAGGGCTTTGAGCTCGGTGATGTCACCGGCGGGTGTGCTGGTGCCATGGGTGTTGATATAGCTGATGTCTTCATCCAGCCCTTTCATGGCCTGCTGCATGCAGCGCATGGCGCCTTCGCCACTGGGGGCTACCATGTCCGCGCCGTCAGAGGTGGCTCCGAAGCCAACCAGTTCCGCCAGAATGTTTGCGCCACGCGCTTCCGCATGCTCCAGCGCCTCAAGAACGACGATTCCGCCGCCGCCTGAGATCACGAAGCCGTCACGGTCGGCGTCATAAGTGCGCGATGCCAGCTCCGGCGTAGCGTTGTACTTGGTGGACAGTGCGCCCATGCCATCGAACATCAGGCTCAGGGTCCAGTGAATATCCTCGCCGCCGCCTGCGAACATCACGTCCTGCCGCCCAAGGGCAATCAGGTCGGCTGAGTGGCCAATGGCATGGGCGCTGGTTGCGCAGGCAGAGGTAATGCCGTAGTTGACGCCGGTAATGCCGAAGGCCGTCGACAGGGTAGCGTTGATCGAGCTGCCCATGGTACGGGGCACCCGATAGGGGCCTACCCGCCGTATGCCGCGTTCGCGATGGGTGTCGATCGCGTCCATCAGTTCTACGGTCGATGCACCGCCCGCACCCGTAATCACGCCTGTCGAGTTGGCACGAATATGCTGGTCTGTCAGCCCGGACTGCTCGATAGCTTCCCGCATGGACAGGTAGCAATAGGCCGAGGCCGGGCACATGAAGCGCATAAGCTTGCGGTCGATCAGGCTCGGCAGATCCAGATTGATCTGGCCACAGATATGACTGCGAAGCCCGTTATCGACGGCTTCCTGGCTCAGGCCGATGCCGGATCTCGACTCTTTCAGCGACTGGGTTACTTCTTTAAGACTGGTTCCAAGGCTGGACACAATGCCCATGCCGGTAACGACAACACGACGCATTTAATCGCTCCTAAAAATTATCGGTAGAAGTAAACATGCCCACTCTGAGGTCTCGGGCAATGTAGATTTCGCGGCCGTCCACTTCCATCCGGGCGTCGGCAATGGCCATGGTCAGCTTACGCCGGATGACCCGCTTGATGTCCAGATGATAGCGCACCAGCTTATTGGTAGGCAGCACCTGACCGGAAAACTTTACTTCGCCGACGCCCAGGGCGCGTCCTTTGCCTTCGCCGCCGGTCGCAGCGAGGAAAAAACCAACCAGTTGCCACATGGCGTCCAGCCCCAGGCAGCCAGGCATGACCGGGTCATCCACAAAGTGCACTTTGAAAAACCACAGGTCCGGGTTGATGTCCAGTTCGGCAACCATGCTGCCCTTGCCGTAGGGGCCGTCGTCGTCACTCATATGGGTAACGCGATCCATCATCAGCATTTCATTGACAGGCAGGCGCATTTTCCCTGGGAAAAGTGTGCCTTGACCACAGGCCTCAAGGTCGGCCTTATCAAAGTGATCCGGGGTCATAGTGCGGTTTTCCCTGTTACGAAGTTATTTCTATTACTTTAGCGGTTATTGCGCAGAAGGCTATTGACCATTGGTTGCAGTCTGCCCCTGGGGCCGCAGGATTTCTAGTCGCTGACAGCGTTTTTTTGCGTACAACGCCGGTTTTTATTTTAACAGGCGTGCTACCCCAGCTTCGCTGGATGGTGTTTGTTCATGGTTGGGTCACCGCCAAGCTGTCTTTGCTGTTCGGCTATATTGCCGCCGCTCTGGCGCTGGTTCAGGTGCTGGCCAAAAGTTTCCGGACACCAGTGACACTCATTGTCGATTGATCTACGATAAAGGTTCGTGAAGAACCTCATAGAATCGTGGAGAATCAGGATGGGTTTAAAAGCAACGTCGGTCAGGCTGGACGAGGAAACGCTATCAAAAGTGGGTCAGATGGCAGAAGCGATGGACAGGCCGCGCGCCTGGTTGTTGGCGCACGCCATCAAGCAGTTTGTCGAGCGGGAAGAATGGTTTGTCCGCGAAGTTGAAAAGGGCGTAAGAGCGGCGGATGAGGGTCAATTGGTATCCCATGCTGACGTGAGGGCCAAATGGGAGGCGCGGCGTGCAGCTCAAATGGACTGAACTGGCTGTTGGCGATCTTGATCAAATAGAGGCATATATAGCCCAAGAAAATAGCCCTGTTGTGGCGACAGACGTTGTTCTCAAAGTTATTGATGCCGCCGAGCTGCTATTACCTGCGCATCCCCATGCAGGTCGTCCGGGGCGACTGAATGGTACGTGTGAATTGGTTATTAATGGCGTGCCGTTTATTGTTATCTATCGCCTTGTTGAGTCAGTCGGCCAGTTGCAGGTACTGCGAGTAATGCATGATTCCCAGCAATGGCCGACCAAAACCTTCTAAAGATCACCGGCGGCCGGATTGTTCTGAAATCTGCTGGCTCAGGTTATTAAGCTGTTCCTGAACCGCTTTTAGCTGGCGGGCAATCTCGTCCCGCTCGCTATGGGCCTGCTGGGCCTCTTCGGCTTTCTGGTCTTCGCTCATGACTTCCAGTATCGCGCCGATCATCATGTTCAGGAAAACGAACGCCGTCAGGAATATAAACGACAGGTAGTAGATCCAGCTCAGCGGGTAAAATTCCATAGTCTGATACATCACATCGGTCCAGTCCTCGAAGGTTGCCACCCGGAACAGGGTCAGCATGGAGATGGCAACATCTCCCCAGAGTTCCTCATCGACGTTGGCGAAGAACATCGACCCCATGGCTGCGTAGATGTAGAAGATGATAAACATCAGCAGCGCGATGTAGCCCATGCGCGGGATGGCTTTGAGCAGTGAGTTGATCAGGAAGCGCAGTTCCGGAACTACTGACACCAGCCTCAATACCCGGAAAACCCTCAGCAGTCGCCCCAGCAGCACCGCATCTGAATTGTCCAGGGGGATCAGGCTGCCCACCACCACCAGCGTGTCAAACAGGTTCCAGCCGTCCATCAGAAAGCGCTTTTTGTCGTGGCAGGCGGTAAACCGGAACAGAATCTCGATCAGAAAAAAGAACGTGATGCCCCAGTCCATAAGGCTCAGGGCCTGTACCGTCAATGGCGGCAAGTCGTAGGTCTTGGCGCCTATGGTCAGCGCAGACAGGATGATGATGCTGATAACCGCGGTCTGGAATATCCGGCTGGATTCGATGCGGCGCAGTTGGTCGAATCTGCTCGCCGTAGCTGGCTGGGATGACATGAAAAACAGCTCCATAACAATCGCGGAGCCTGAATTCTAAAGGGAGCTGACCGAATTGGATAGCGTCAGCTCGTTCTGAAACTCAGCCCGCTTTCCCATCCGCACGGGGCGCTGCCAGTATCCAGGCATAACGGCTCAGAAAAATACCGAACGCAAGCACCCATAACAGAGAGCTTATGCCGATACCGGCGTGCCAGGGAATGAAATCAAATGCAGTGACCACTCTAACCAGCGCGGCCAGGTGGGCCATCACGAACGCGGTGACCATGCCCCCGGGCAGAACCAAAGCGCGGCCGGTGTGGCCAAGTGATACCCGGGCGATGACGCCCAGAACCAGGCAGCCAACGGCGCCTGTGCCTGCGGCATGGGTCCAGGCGCTGACGGGCCAGCCAGCCAGGATGGAACCGGCGAGCAGTAGCAGTGCCACCGGCACCCAGAGAATGGACAGGTGAAGCACCCACAGCAGCGGTTCCTTTCTGAACAGCCAGCCCTTCCATCCGGCCAGGCGCACCAGCATCAGAATAGCGGCGGTCACGGCCAGAAGGGCCGTCCCGGTTTGCCAGCCGGAAACCAGCGATACCATCAGCAGCACCATGTTGACCAGGGTGGCCATGTCCAGGGCCGGGGCCATTTTGACCTGCGAGGCGTCCAGCCCCTGTTGCCGTAGCCAACCAGAGGAGAAGGCCGGGGTGATACGGCCGCCAATGATGCTGATTAACGCCATCGCCATGATCAGCGCGCCGTAGCTGAAGGCCGGGTCGAGGCGGGTCACAAAGCCGATCTGCATCAGCCAGAGCAGCCCGAGTACTAACAGAATCATCAGTTGCCGTAGCTGTCTGGCGTGCCATATCCGCCAGCCGGCATCCAGCATTACCAGGGGCAGAAAGGCAAGGTTGACCCCGTGAATCAGCCAGTCCGGCAGGCCGGCCCCGAATGCCAGTAACAGCCGCCCTGCGAGCCAGACACCCCATAACAGGGCCAGACGCAAGCCATGGATGCGGTCGGTTTGGGTCCATACGGACACGGCTGTCAGCAGAAAACCGGCAATGGCGGCAGACAGAAAGCCGAACAGCATTTCGTGCTGATGCCAGAACAATCCGGGAATGGCCAGTGGCAGCTCAATGGCGCCGCTGACCTGCAATACCCAGACAGGGATGGCAAACACGGCCAACACCGACAGGGAAAGGAAGAAAACGCGAAAGGGGTAAGCGAACAGTTGGCCGATACTTGCGCCCTTTGCGGTTTCGGTTGTGGGATTGGCCTGCATGACGATAGCTCCACTGACTGCCTGAATATAACCGTCATAATAAATGAATGTTTATGGCAAGAACATACCTATCAGTCGGTACCGTTTAGTCGGTACTTTTTAGTCGGTACTTTTTAGTCGGTACTTTTGCCGACAGAGCGTCGATCAATCTGATATCAAGGACAGAGCTAGTGAAAGTGAAGCTTTCTGGACAACTCTGGCCCATCACGGCATGGTAATTGTTCCATTGTCGGCGGTAAAACTGCACGGCTGAAACATTGAACCGGAGCCCCGATGGCAGCCGCCCTGGCACTGTTATATAAACTTCTCCCCCTATACGTAACCGTGCTTCTGGGCTGGATTGCCGGCCGTTATCTTGAGGCCAGCGGTAAGCATATTGCCGGCATCATGCTGTATATCGTCACGCCGTCGGTGATTTTTGCCGGCGTAATGGCGGCACCTTTGTCCGCAGAGGTTATTCTTCTGCCGGTGCTGATGTTCGGGCTGTGTTCCGTGCTGGGGATTGTGCATCTTGCCCTCGCCAAGCGGCTGATACCGGATGAAAGTGCCAATCTGATGCCGCTGGCGGTGGGCACCGGGAACACCGGCTACTTTGGTATTCCCGTGGCGCTGCTATTGTTCGGGCAGGAGGGGCTCGCGCTTTACATTGTCTGCATGCTGGGAACCACTTTGTTTGAGAACTCTGTGGGCTTTTACCTCGCGGCCAGAGGGCGCTATAGCATCACGGATGCGCTGAAACGTGTGGCACGTTTACCGTCGGTCTACGCATTTTTACTGGCCGTGATTCTGAATCTTGCCGGTTTTGCCATACCGGACGTATTCACCCCGCTGTTCGATAACCTGCGCGGGGCTTACAGCATCCTGGGCATGATGATCATTGGCATGAGTATTCTCAGTGTTCGAGGCCTGGCCGGTAATCCGCGTTTCACCGCCCTGGCCTTTTTTGGCAAGTTCGTGTCATGGCCGCTGGTGGCAATGGCGTTATGGTGGCTGGATGTTCATGTGTTCGGCCTGTACACAACCGCGGTCCACCACGCGATTTTTCTGATTTCCATCACCCCCATTGCGGCCAATACCGTCGTTATCGCGACTCTGCTGGATACCGCGCCAAAACAGGCTGCCGGCACCGCGTTGCTCAGTACCCTGTTTGCGCTGATTTTTATTCCTGTGATGGTCGCCATGGTGTTGCCGTAACAACGGTCGAATCCGATCTGGCTTCCTGAATATCCTGCCGGGCGTGTTTTACCACACTGACCCCGGCGGTGATCGCAAGCACTCCCATGATGGTTGCCACCGCCAAGTCTGGCCAGGCACTGCCGGTGCCAAAAACCCCGAAGGCTGCGGCCATGACCGCAAGGTTGCTGATGGCGTCGTTGCGGCTGCACAGCCACACGGAGCGCATATCAGAGTCCCCCTGCCGGAACCTGAACAGGGTGATGGCCACCACCACGTTGGCCACCAGTGCCAGCAGGCCAACCGCGCCCATGGTCAGTGGCTCTGGCGTGGTGCCGCTTTGCGCAACCCAGATGGCCCAGCCCAGCACGGCAAAGCCGAATACCGTCATGGTGATGCCTTTCACCATGGCCGCCCGGCCGCGCCAGAGCATGCCCATGGACAACACGCTCAGCGACAGCACATAGTTGGCGCTGTCGCCAAAGAAATCGATGGCATCGGCCAGCAAAGACACGGAGCCGGACTGCAGGCTGGCCGCACCTTCAACGAAGAACATCGCCAGATTCACCCATAGGGCAAACCACAGAGCTTTGCGAAAGCGCGGGTCGGGTTGTTTTGGTTCGGGTGCGGAGCAACTACACGCCATGATGGCCTCCTGTTATTGGACTGCCATCAGTAAAAAGCCTGTAGTTACTACAGAGTCAACACTGAATTCAGGAGTGGGGGCCATGGGTGCCGGGAATGTGATTGTGGCCAGCGCTCCCGGACTCTGCCGGTGACTCGGATAACAGGCCGCCCAGGATGCCGCATTCAGCGACCGTGCTGCCCTCGGAACAGGCTTTCTGAAGCTCTGACAGGGTTTCTTCCAGACTTCTGAGTTCATCCAGGCGCTCCCGGACATGCACCAGATGGCGGGCGAGCAGGGCGTCTACCTGGCTGCAATCCGCGTCGGGCTGATCGGCCAGGCGGATCAGGTCGCGAATTTCGTCCTGGGCCATATCCAGGTTGCGGCAACGACGTATAAATAGCAGACGATCCAGGTGGTGCTGGCGGTATGACCGGTAGCCGCTGGCCTCGCGGTCCGGTGCCGGCACCAGCTCTATTTTTTCGTAGTAGCGGATGGTTTCGACGGCGATGCCGGTTGCCTTTGAGATTTCGCCAATTTTCATGGTTGATTACCCGTGTCGCGCTTTAGGTGTTGAGATGTTCAGCCCGATGACGACTTCATGGGCGTCAGTTTTTTTTACACTCAAGATAACCGCTCCTTTCTTTTTATGTATGAGTCCCTGTTTTATCTAAAAAATCCGTCATTGGAACGTATTTACGGTAAACAATAACGGAAATATCACTTTTGGAGGGCCGGTGGGCACATACACTCCCTCGCCGTTCCCGATTTCAAGCCGTCCGATGATCGCTCCATATTGGGGAGACGTGGATACAGGTTGTTCTAGTTGCGAAAGTGTCTAAGTTGGCAGTCCTAATGACGACACAGCCGTCGTTACCTGGAATGATGTCGGGTATTTCTCCGAGGATGACTCCAAGACCAATAATTTCCAGTTGGCCCTGAGAAAGCAGGGAGACAATGGGGATTTTGATATTGAATTCCGGTATGACCGCCTGCGCAGGCTGGTTTTGATGCTGGCAATCGCGACGATTATTTCACGCTGCCCGGATCAAGAACAGGCGCTGTTCTTGATCTGCAGGACAACACCAATGTCACCGGTGGCGCTCCCGGATTTTGGTCTTTTGCGATCCGCAATGGCTCAACGCCGGGCGGAACGCCTGAGAATCCTCTGATGCCAGTGGTTGTGGATGGAGCATTCACTTTCCTGATTACGCATGTTGATCAGCTATCAAACCAGCCTTGGGCTATACTGGAATCATATGGGACGTCAAGGAGTTAACGTCATGGCTCGCAATCCTATCCAGTTCCAGTCCGGCCTGCCGCTGACCACCTGGTTCCTGGCCATCTACCTGCTGACCCAGCGCAAGAATGGCCTCTCGGCGCTGCAGCTGTCCCGCGAGCTGGGGGTCAGCTACAACACTGCCTGGAAGCTCAAGCACAAGCTCCTGCAGGTCATGCACGAGCGTAACCAGGGAGAGACGCTCGCCGGGCGTATCGAGATCGATGATGCCCACACCGCCATCGCGCCCGGCAGTCAGGTGGTCAGCGATGGCCTGGGCTGCTTTCGGGCCTTCGAGTCACCGGCCTACACCCATGAGCGCCTCATCACCGGCGGTGGCCGTGCCAGCGCGCAGATCCCCGCATTCAACTGGGTCAACACCGTGCTGGGTAACGTCAAGAACGCCATCACCGGCAGCTACCACGCGATTCGTGGCCAGCATGTGCCGCGTTACCTGGCCGAGTTCGAGTACCGCTTCAATCGGCGCTATGAACTCACAACCATGATTCCACGGTTTCTGACGGTAGCGGCCAGGACACCGCCGATTCCGTACGTTGCAGTTTTTCTATATCATTGATATTACGCTTATATCCGTCTTGGTCCACCTAGCTTATAGGGTTCGAATCCCTCCCTCTCCGCCAATACAAAGCCCCAGCACCACTGCTAGCTCTAAAATCCCATCTCCGGATTCATCTGACGGATGATATCTCCTGCGCCAGGACCAGTAATTCAAGCCGACTGGACACTCCAAGCTTAGAGTAGATCGCTGTCAGATGGTTTCGCAAAGTGTGTTCGCTGATGTGCAGATCACTTGCGATCAAGCGTGTAGAGGCACCCGCCCGGATGATAATGGCATTGTAGATCTCCTGCTCTCTTTTTGTGAGCCTGTACAAGATGCTTAGGGGCTTGACCTCGCTGGTTGTTAATCCGTGCAGTATTCGGCTTGTGACCATTCGGTCCAGCCACAGCTCGCCTTCGTGAACGGTCAGAATTGCTTTGAGGAGTACATGATTCGGTGCCCGTTTCTGCACCACACCCTTTAGGCCTTTGAGGACTGCCGCATCGACCAGTTCATCGACAGCAGAGCACGCCAGCGCGACGATGGAAACCTGATCAATTGAGCCCAGCAGGGCAATGCACTCCCAACCAAGGGCAGAATCCAGATCTGTCACGATGATATTTGCACCTAACTCCGTCGCCACATCAAGACTCTCCATTTCCGATATGGCGCCTTTCCACTGCAGAAGGGGAGCGTTTGAGCTAACCAATGTCTCAAGCCCGAGGTTGAGGGCCGAGCAATCGGAAACTGCCAGTACTTGCGGGGCTGATCCATCGCCTCGTTGTGCCACGTCACTTGTCTCCGGCGCTCGGTGGGTAGCAGGAGGTATGTCCCGCTTGACTATAAAATATTAGTACATCTGGACCACAAAGAAAGGGACAAGTGCCTCAGGCATGTTTGTCTGGCTTTTCTTAACATTATTTAAGGTTCCTTCCTGGGCCGCAGGCTGCAGTTATTCCAAACGAATACAATAAGGGCGTCCTGAAGGCACCATCGGGGGGGGGAGTAAAAACCGCTAGGGCATAGCGTGTGCCGGGAGAGCCAATATGGAAATGGAAGCTAAATATAGAACGATACGGAGCCGCAGTTCCCACTTGCCGCGGGTATTGTTGACGTCACTGTTGGTGCTGGGAGCACCGGGCGGACAGGCCCAGGAAGTCGCACCCCTGAACCAGGTTACAGTCCCCGATATAAACATGCTGGGACTGTTGGATGGAACCGGTAATGGGGCCTGGTTGCAGGTTACTAAATCAGAAAGGAAGGAAGTGTTACAGGCATTAGGCAAAGCGTTGTTCTGGGACATGCAGGTCGGCGGTGATGGCATCACCGCCTGTGCGACCTGCCATTATCATGCCGGCGCTGACCACCGGCGCAACAATCAGTTGAGTCCCGGACTCAAGGGTGGTGACCTTGCCCTTGATCTGTTGGCGGTCAATCAGGCCCTGACCTCACCTCACTATGGTGGCGCAAATGACTTTGGCACCACGGTTGGCTTTCCGGTCAATGAATCCCATCTTCTGAGTCTGGGTTGGAGTATTGATGCCATAGACGGCACACCGGGTAGTGGCCCGAAAGGAAGCCCGGGCCTGGATATCAATGACGTAGCTTCATCCCAGGGTGTTCGGGCCGGGACCTTTACCGGACTGTCAGGGGGCCGGGTGGATTATGCTTTGCTGGCGGACGCCGATCCGGGGTTCGACGCCCTGTTCACTGCTCTCGGGTTCGGGATACCGGCCACCGCACGAAGGGTTGAACCTCGCAATGCCCCGACCGTCATCAATGCCATCTTTAACCTACGAAACTTTTGGGACGGTCGAGCCGATACCTTCTTCAACGGGGTGAGCCCGCTGGGATTCCGCGATCCGGGGGCCCGGGTGAAAACCTATGTTGACGGGCAGATTGGGGACGAAAAACTGCTTATTCCGTTCTCATCCCTGGCATCTCAGGCCGTCGGACCCCCTCTCAGTGATTTCGAGATGCAGTTTGCCAATCGGAAATTTGCGCACATAGGGCGCAAGCTTGCCAACCTGGTGCCCCTGGCCGACCAAATGGTTGCCTGCAATGATTCTCTGCTTGGCGAATTGTCAAATTGTGGAGAAAATGGGCGGGGATTAGCGGATACGTTTACTTACGCGAAGCTGATCAAGGATGTCTTTGACGAGCGCTTCTGGGGAGATGGGTCCGGCGCGGATGTGTGTCTTAGTGTTGACGGTACGCAAAGTCCGCCCAGCGTGGTGTTACAGGACTCCTGCGCTGATCCCAGGACGGATGATTTTACTTTGCTGGAGTATAATTTTGCTCTGTTCTTTGGTCTGGCTGTCCAGGCCTATGAGGCCACCCTGTTCACGGAAAGTACAATTGTTGACCTGCTGGCAGGCGGTGTGGCCACGGGCAGCGTGACCACAGGAACCGGACGACGGGCAGTGACGGTTAGTGATGTTGCCGGGATGCCGTTCGAGACTTGCAGCACCATGCTTGCACGTAACAATAGTGCGCAGGCACTCGGCGATGCTGAGCAGGCATGCGCCGCACATTATGCGAAGTTCATTCATCCGGGCGCGGTTACTGGCGCAGAGTCCGGAAATACCAGGTTCCCTGTACCTTCGGGTACAGCAATTGGCGGTTGCATGAACCCTCTGGCTTGCGATAAATCTACGAATGAAGCGGCTGCGATCAATGCGTTTTTGAGTATAGAACGGGGTGTGGGACGGTTTTTCTCCGGGGCTACCGGCTGCGGAGTCTGCCACTTCAACCCGGAATTCACCGGAGCGACTGTCTCAGCATTGACCGGGTTTGGTGCCGCGCCGGTTCCGCCGCTGCCGCCTGGCCAGTTGCGCAAGGAAGCCCTTGAAAGACCCATCGAACGCATGATTGCTTTCAACGGGCAGGCCCAGGTGTACGACGCCGGATTCTACAACATCGGGATGCGGCCCTCTGTCGAGGACCTGTCACTTGGCGGCGCGGTAAACGGGGTTCCTCTGTCTTTTGCCAAATTGCGAGAGGCTATTCTGCTCTTGCAGAGCGGACAGGACTTGCCGACCACACTCGACGAACTAACGATTGGCTTGATTGCTGACGTCATTGCCTCAGGAGAACTGCTGATTCCGACTTCTCCGACCGATCTCACACCTCGTGTATTCGATCTGGCGCTGGCCTGTGGCCCTGGACTGGTGGGCAATGAGAATGCAAGGGGTAAACGAAAAGGCGACCCCAATAACAACCCCAACACCAATCGATGCATCCCTGACGTCATTCCCGGCGAAAAGATCCTGATGAATGGCGCCTTCAAGACGCCCGGTCTGCGTAACGTGAAGTTTACCGGACCCTATTTCCACAATGGCGCCAAGAAAAACCTGCGTCAGGTGCTGGAAACCTACAAGACCGCAGGTCACTTCCCAACCGTCAATTTCAATAACCTGGACGCAGGCATGAGAATCTTTGATCTCAGTCTTACCGATGAGGCCTCGTTGGTTGAGATGATGGAAACCGGCCTGACCGATTGGCGTGTCGCCCATGATTCCGGAAAGTTTGATCATCCGGAACTGTGCGTGCCCCATGGTCATGATCCTGTTACCGGTCAGACGTTGCTGGTATCCATTCCCGCGGTCGGGCAAGACGGACATGATCGGCTGCAAACGTTCGAGGAGCAGCTTGACGAGGTACCTGGAGCACATAGCCTGGACGAGCCGTGTTCAATCCCGGGTATAGCCGATTCAGCTGGTAGATCATCGATTGATGTTCCCCTCCAGCCTGCTGTGCCGGATTAACCGGCAAATTGCCTGGAAGAAAATCAGTGCCAAGGCGGACCGAGCCGGAAGGATCGGTCCGCCCTTTGCTGTCCAAAGTACCTCACCCGAAACGTGAAATTGGCGCACCCAGGTAGAACGCCAGAAGCCCTAGATTGATGGCGATCTCCAGGTCTGCCCAGAGGATGCTCAGGAAAACCTGTTTGGGTAATGTCGCCTGACAGCCCCCGGTTTATTAGAGAACTACCAGCGTACGCAACGTCCTGCCCTTTTCCTGCCCACAGACTGAGTCTGAAAAAGTTTCCTGATTACGTATATGGCTCAGCCAGCTTCAGCAGCCGGTAAGGCATCGGCGGTGTCCTGGCCGCTACCGTCAGAAACCGTGGAATCATGGTTGTGAGTTCATAGCGCCGATTGAAGCGGTACTCGAACTCGGCCAAGTAGCGCGGCACATGCTGGCCACGAATCGCGTGGTAGCTGCCGGTGACTCGAAGGCCCGAAAGCAGCCTAGGCCATCGCTGACCACCTGACTGCCGGGCGCGATGGCGGTGTGGGCATCATCGATCTCGATACGCCCGGCGAGCGTCTCTCCCTGGTTACGCTCGTGCATGACCTGCAGGAGCTTGTGCTTGAGCTTCCAGGCAGTGTTGTAGCTGACCCCCAGCTCGCGGGACAGCTGCAGCGCCGAGAGGCCATTCTTGCGCTGGGTCAGCAGGTAGATGGCCAGGAACCAGGTGGTCAGCGGCAGGCCGGACTGGAACTGGATAGGATTGCGAGCCATGACGTTAACTCCTTGACGTCCCATATGATTCCAGTATAGCCCAAGGCTGGTTTGATAGCTGATCAACATGCGTAATCAGGTTCACTTTTTACTTCGGGGTTGAGGAAGGGCAAACCGTATTCGTGGATCCGGAAGTCGCCATTGGTTATGACTTTGAGGTTCAGAGTGGGCCAAACTTCGAAACGGTCGTTCTCCCCGCAGGAATTGG
>Ga0307960_1000042_pt1 | contig 64553 bp, 66 predicted proteins | sample OrgLakmetagen542_FD_201832 | JGI IMG/M metagenome (GOLD analysis project Ga0307960, IMG submission 201832) | Saline water microbial communities from Organic Lake, Antarctica - #542 | ecosystem: Environmental > Aquatic > Non-marine Saline and Alkaline > Saline | place: Antarctica: Organic Lake... | reverse complement strand
TCAAAAATCCCATGTCTAACACTCCGATAATCCCCAGCTGGTTCAAGCCGGGGAAAGGTTGCACATGGGTCAGGTCTCAATGACAATTTTGGTGGTTGCCGGGTCAGGTCTCAGTGGCAATCAACACTGCAGCGCACAGATCCGGATGGACGGCTATTTTTCGCATGTCAATCAGATTTCCTGGTCGTCCGCCATCGCAGCGGCAGACGGCGGCACTGACATGTTCCCGGAATCTCCGGGCGAGATCTGGCGCTCCGGGTCGAGCGCTGTCGACGACATCAGACGGATCCGCGCGGGTGACGCGCTGCGCATTTCTTCGATTTATATTTCGGACTGGAACGCGGCACACGAGCACGAGACCTGGCCGAAGGTGTCCGGTGATCTGGCTGAAGCCAAGAAGCTCGCTGCTGCGCTCCAGACGGCAGTCATTCCGGACTATGACCTGCCGGCGGGACAGATTCCGGAATACACCGTCACCCGGCAGTGCAAAGACGGCGTGTCGAGCTGGATCGTGACGACTTCCATCATCTTGCCGGAATCCGGGCAGCACCGGGGATTCTTCGATGCGGGAGAAACGAGTCTATATCGTAACCCGCTCGATCTGGCTTTCGAGATCCTCGAGGCCTTCGACTGACCATCCCGCGCCCATCACCCACGACGACCCAACAGGCCCCCATCTCGGGGGCCTTTGTCGTTCCGGGTCCGCGCCAAAATCCGGATAACTCACCCCGTAGAAGGCATCCTCCGCCACCCCCAGGACGCCCTGCTGACCTCCGCCAGCCCAGGCCTCGACCCGCCCCTCACTTTCTTGTGATCCACCCCTGCGGGGCGGGAGAATTACGGATAAGTCCCTCTGTGAGGGGATATTTCTACAACAAAAACAGTATGTTGATGGTTTGCCGTGGGTTATACTGCTCTCAACAAGGCGAGGACAAAGACAATGATCTCATTGCACCGCATCAACGCCCGCGACCGTCGCAAGGCTGCCGCTCATGAGGCTGGGCACATCGTGATCGCCGAGCATCTCGGTATCGATGTCGCTCGATCAGCGATCTGGCCTACCCCGCGCGAAGATGCTCTCTCCGAGAAATTGTGGGGCGGACAAATCCAGGTCTTCGCGGGTTCCGAAAGCCGTCTTGAGATCTGGAGAGCAATCGGCATCGCCGGAATCGTTGCGGAAGACGTGCTCTGCGAGACTTCCGCCGAGTCCGCGGAGACAACTGAGCTTTATCACTGGGATTACCGCTTTGACTATGCGGAAGCGATGTCGCTGAGCGACTGGCAGCTCTGCCGCGCGGAGCCAGGTGTCGACGCCGACGAACTCGCAGACGTCGCCACCCAGGTCGCCGAACTCCTGCTCGTAGAACTCCGGGAAAAACTGATCAAGACCGCGCGGCGGCTGATCATCGAAGCCCGAACCGCCACCCCCATCAACTGAGAAACGGAAGGACAAGACAAATGAAAATCGACATCAAAGAGCGCGACAAGCATATGCGCTCGATCGCCGAGCGGATGGATGCAGAGCCGTACTGGGCCCGTCCCAACCTGACCCGCGCGGCCCGAAAAACCGCAGCTGAGCTGCTGCGGGCGGCAGAGCTAGAGGCTACAAAGCTCGTCGCATTCAACGCGCAAATGTGCGCCTGGCTGCGGTCCGATCTCGACGAGTCCGGGTTGGAAGTGTCAGCCCCGCCGGAAGCCGAGGTGCTGACCGCCGCCGCAAGGGTTTCATTGAATCTGAGGATGGCAAGCATCATCGCGCGCGGTGAGCTGCAGATCGAGATCGCTCAACGTCTCGAGAAGATTGATGACAGCATCCAGCCAACGATTTTTCCCCTGGCGATCCGCCCCGAGCCGATCACAGCGGTCAGGTACCGTGAGCGTGATCGAGGCTTCGCTGCCAGAGCGAAGAAATACTACAAGGACCTGAACGGCGGGAAACTGAAATGCGAATGCTGCGGGCTCGATCCGGTCGAATTCTATGGAGCTGCTGGTGAGCGCTGCCTCGAGGCCCATCACCGAATACCGATCGAAGAGCTGCAGCCGGACAGCATAACGCGAGTTGACGAGATGGCGATCGTCTGCGCGAGCTGCCACCGCATGATCCACTCTGAGAAGCCCTGCATCCCGGTGGAGCAACTCGCTCAGAAACTAGCGCCCCAAAGACCCCCTGATATCTCAATTTCCACATGACGACGCCGTCCGATTGATCAGCCTGACTTCGGTTTCCGCCGCGTAGTCGAAATTCCCATCCTGGTAACCTGTCTTCACACCGAAAGAGGAGTGAAGTCATGGAAAATCAGGAAGTTGAGTGGCGCCCGGTGCCGGCGCACATCTCTGAAGAACACGAGGTCAGCAGCGACGGCCGGATCCGCCGGACTGTCCGCGCGAAGCGTCGCACCGCGGGTCGTGGTGGCGCTCAGTGGAAGTCCGGGAAGGAGCTTAAGCCGTTCATGAGCGGCAAGTATCTGACCGTAAAGTTCAGGGATCGGGCATTCTCCGTTCATCGGATTGTCTGCGAGGCGTTTCACGGCGCTCCGCCGTCGGAGGACATGCTCGCAAGGCATCTTGACGATAACAAGCTCAACAATACCGTCCGCAACTTGGAGTGGGGGACGCGGCTGCAGAACTGGCAGGACAGTGTTCGGAACGGGACCGCGGCAATCCCGCCGCAGCGCTTCGCCAGGAGCGAGGCTAGACGCCTCCGGGATTTCGGGATGACCTGGAGGCAGGTCGGGGCCGCACTTGGCGTGAGCCACGTTGCCGCGATGAACGCGGTGAAGGCCGCTGCGTGACGAACTCAGGGTCGGGGTGCGTCCATTTGAACGCTCGGGCGCACCCTCAATGAACGCAGCTCCACCGTCTGGCAGCGCCAGAGCAACTGAGAGGAAGGGAACGCCAGCGCCCTGCGGCGAGATTATCGGCTTATCATTTTTATGAGTTTTTTTAGGAGGTTATGGTGCTGCTTGACAGGATTGAACTGTCGACCTCGTCCTTACCAAGGACGCGCTCTACCACTGAGCTAAAGCAGCATCTATAACTTCGTCGCCGTCGCAACCCCCGTAGAGTAGCACCCTTACCAAGGGAGTGCTCTACCTCTGAGCTACAGCAGCTTGTACCGCGTCGCTGGTTAGACACTTAGCAAAACGCTTGCAAGGGGGAACTGGACGGTTTTTCGTTGCTCCTGTAGAAGCAGAGATATGGACAGGAAAGCCACGCAGAAGACCCGACCCGAAAAGGCCAAGAGTCGCGAGGACAGGCTCAAATCGGCATTGAAGGCCAATCTTGCGCGGCGTAAGGCGCAGGTCCGGGGGCGCAAAGACCCGGACGCGGCCTGCGATGCGCCCTCCGGCGAGACCACCGATCAGGACAAGGAATAGCTCGGATGGATTCGATCGTCGTCACCGGCAATGGACCCCTTGAGGGCCAGATCCCGATTGCCGGGGCCAAAAACGCCTGCCTGACACTGATGCCGGCGACCCTGCTCAGCGACGAGCCGCTGACGCTGACCAACGCGCCGCGCCTGTCGGATATTGCGATGATGGGCACGCTGCTGCAATCGCTTGGCGCCGAGGTCGCGCAGATGCAAGGCGGGAAGGTTCTGGCGCTGTCGTCGCATGCGCTAGACACCCACGTGGCCGAATATGACATCGTGCGGAAGATGCGGGCCTCGATCCTCGTGTTGGGGCCCATGCTGGCGCGCGACGGGCATGCGATCGTGTCGCTGCCCGGCGGCTGTGCCATCGGCGCGCGGCCTGTCGATTTGCATCTGCGGGCGCTCGAGGCCATGGGCGCCGAGCTCGACCTGCGCGACGGGTATGTGCACGCCAAGGCGCCCGGCGGGCTGCGCGGCGGCACGTTCGAATTTCCACTGGTCTCGGTCGGGGCCACGGAGAACGCGCTGATGGCGGCGACGCTGGCCCGCGGGACGACCGTTCTGAAGAACGCCGCGCGCGAGCCCGAGATCGCCGATCTCGCGCGTTGCCTGCGCAAGATGGGGGCACAGATCGAGGGCGAGGGCACCAGCACCCTGACCATCGAGGGCGTTGACCGCCTGGGCGGGGCGACGCATTCTGTGGTGCCCGACAGGATCGAGCTTGGCACCTACATGATCGCGCCCGCGATCTGCGGCGGCGCGGTGGAGTGCCTCGGCGGGCGGATCGAGCTGGTGCAAGCGTTTTGCGACATCCTGGAGGCGACCGGTATCGCGGTCGAGGAAACCGCAGACGGGCTGAGGGTCACCCGCGGCGCCGATCCCGTGCGCGCCGTCGACGTGGTGACCGAGCCGTTTCCGGGCTTTCCCACCGATCTACAGGCCCAGATGATGGCGCTGATGTGCACCGCGCAAGGCACGTCCGTCCTAGAAGAACGCATCTTCGAGAACCGCTTCATGCATGCGCCCGAACTGATGCGCATGGGCGCGCAGATCGACGTGCAGGGCGGCACCGCGACGGTGACGGGCGTGGACCGGCTGAAAGGCGCCCCCGTGATGGCGACCGATCTACGCGCGTCCGTGTCGCTGATCCTCGCCGGGCTGGCCGCCGAGGGCGAGACCACGGTGAACCGCGTCTACCACCTCGACCGCGGCTATGAGAGCGTCGAGGAAAAGCTCCGCAATGTCGGCGCGAAAATCGAAAGGGTCAGCGGCCAATGACCGATGATGCGCGTTTCGAGGACGGGCGCGAGGTGCCGCTTTACCTCGGGGCGTTCGACGTGGATGATCTGCAGGTCATCTCCAGCCTCGCGCAGGACGCCGTCTTTCCGGTCACCGAGATGACGTGGCGCGCCGGCGATCGGCGTTTTGCGCTGCTGCTCAACCGTTTCCGCTGGGAGGATGAGCTTCGCACGCAGCACGCCCCCGAGCGTGTGCAATCGCTGCTGGTCGTCGACAACGTTCTCGGCGTGGCCAGCCAGGGAATCGACCGCAGTGACGCGGACACCGTCTTGTCGCTGCTGTCGGTCGGGTTCGAGTCGACGGGTGACGGCGCGGGTTTCCTTACGCTGATCCTGGCCGGCGACGGCGCGATCCGGCTGGAAATCGAGGCGCTCGAGGTCACACTGAAGGATGTGACGCGCCCCTACCGCGCAGCCTCGGGCAAGGCACCGCGTCACGACGTCTGACGTGCCTGCCTTGCAGGTCGGAATTTTGGGTATTTTTGCCAAAAAGAAGTCCGGGTCTTGAGGCGGCCCATCCGCCCAGCTATGTCGTTGTGAAAGGAGCCAAAATGCCGGTCACGCTTGACGCCACAGCGCTCGATTTCGAAACTCGGTTCACCGCCCTTCTGGGAGCCAAGCGCGAGGACACGCCGGACGTGGACGATGTCGTGGCCGGTATAATCGCGGATGTGCGGCGGCGCGGGGATGCGGCGCTGATCGAACTGACCTCCAAATTCGACCGGCTGGACCTGACACCCGAAACCCTGCGCTTCTCATCCGCCGAGCTGGATGCGCTGGTGTCGCAGGTGCCCGATGCCGAGCGCGCGGCGCTGGAACTGGCCGCCGAGCGCATCCGCGACTATCACGCGCGCCAGATCCCCGAGGACGCAAGCTGGACCGAGGAAAGCGGCGCGACGCTCGGCTGGCGGTGGGGGCCGGTAAGCGCGGCGGGGCTGTACGTGCCCGGCGGACTGGCCTCGTACCCGTCCTCGGTGCTGATGAACGCAATTCCTGCCAAGGTGGCCGGAGTGGAACGGCTGGCCATCACCGTGCCGACCCCCGATGGGCGCGCCAACCCCGCGGTCCTGCTGGCAGCAAAGATCGCCGGCGTCGACGAGATCTACCGCATCGGCGGCGCGCAGGCGATTGCGGCGCTGGCCTACGGCACCGAGACGATCGCGCCGGTGGACATGATCACCGGCCCTGGCAATGCGTTTGTCGCCGCGGCCAAGCGCCGGGTCTTCGGCCGTGTCGGGATCGACATGATCGCCGGCCCCTCGGAGATACTGGTGATCGCGGACCGGGACCAGAACCCCGACTGGATCGCGCTGGACATGCTGAGCCAGGCCGAACATGACGAAAGCGCGCAGGCCGTGCTGATCACCGATGACGCGCAGCTTGCCCAAGATGTGAAGAACGCGATCGAGCGCCACCTGGAAACTCTGGAACGCCGAGCAATCGCCGGCGCGAGCTGGCGCGATTTCGGTGCAATCATCACCGTGCCGGATCTCGACACGGCAGCACGCCTTTCGAACCGCATCGCGCCCGAACATCTGGAACTGTGTGTCGATGATCCCGACACGCTGTCGGCCAAAATCACCCATGCCGGGGCGATCTTTCTGGGTGCCTGGACGCCAGAGGCGATCGGCGATTATGTCGGAGGCCCTAACCATGTGCTGCCGACGGCGCGGTCGGCGCGGTTCTCGTCCGGGCTGTCGGTTATGAACTTCCTCAAGCGCACCACGATGGCCAAGATGACGCCGCAAGCGCTGCGCGCCATAGGCCCCGCCGCCGAAACGCTGGCCCGCGCGGAAAGTCTTGAGGCCCATGGCCTGTCGGTGCGGTCGCGGCTCGATCACCTGAATGGCTGACCTTGCCCTCGATTGCCTTGCAGCCGGCGTTTTGGTGCTGATGGATCCCAAACAGCCCCTTTCGCCGGTGTCGACCCGCACCTATAACGGCGGACAGCCCTTCGCATGGCGAGTCGCGGGGCGTATTTTCAACTGGCGACAGGGCGCACCCGTGAATGGCGATGTTTGACAAGATTCCCAGCCTCTTTTCATCCGACATGGCGATCGATCTGGGGACGGCGAATACACTGGTCTATGTCAAGGGTCGCGGCATCATCCTGAACGAACCCTCGGTCGTGGCCTATCACGTCAAGGACGGCGTGAGGAAGGTGCTGGCCGTTGGCGAGGATGCCAAGCTGATGCTGGGCCGCACGCCGGGAAGCATCGAGGCGATCCGCCCGATGCGCGAAGGGGTGATCGCGGATTTCGACACCGCCGAGGCAATGATCAAGCATTTCATCCGAAAGGTGGCCAAACGTTCGACTTTCTCCAAGCCGAAGATCATCGTCTGCGTCCCGCATGGCGCGACCCCGGTGGAAAAACGTGCGATCCGTCAATCCGTGCTGTCGGCGGGCGCCCGACGCGCCGGCTTGATCGCCGAACCGATCGCGGCGGCCATCGGCGCCGGCATGCCGATCACCGACCCGACCGGCAACATGGTCGTCGATATCGGAGGCGGCACCAGCGAGGTCGCGGTTCTCAGTCTTGGCGATATCGTTTACGCGCGGTCGGTCCGGGTGGGCGGCGACCGGATGGACGAGGCGATCATCAACTACCTGCGCCGCCAGCAGAACCTGCTGATCGGCGAGGCGACGGCCGAACGCATCAAGACCACCATCGGCACCGCGCGCATGCCCGATGACGGGCGCGGCACCTCGATCCACGTGCGCGGTCGCGACCTGCTGAACGGTGTCCCGAAGGAAACCGAAATCAGCCAGGCGCAGGTGGCCGAGGCCCTTGCCGAAACCGTTCAGCAGATCACCGAGGCGGTGATGACCGCGCTTGAGGCGACGCCGCCCGATCTGGCCGCCGACATCGTGGATCGCGGCGTGATGCTGACCGGCGGGGGCGCGCTGCTCGGCGACCTTGATCTGGCGCTGCGCGAGCAGACGGGGCTGGCCGTGTCGATTGCCGATAACAGCCTGCACTGCGTGGCGCTCGGCACCGGCAAGACGCTTGAATTCGAAAAGCAGCTGCGCCATGCCATTGACTACGAAAGCTGACGCGCCCATCATCTAAAGCGAAAAGAGGGGTCTGTGGCACGCGATCGCGGACAGAGTGAAGATTACGCTGGCCCGTTCAAGCGCCTGCTTCTGGGGATCCTGGTCCTGTGCCTCGTCGGGCTGTTTTTGATCTGGCGGATTGATAGCCCGCGCGTCGAGCGGTTCCGTGCGCAGGTCGTCGACCAAGTCGTGCCCTCGTTCGACTGGGCGATGGCGCCGGTCACCGGCGTGGTCAATATCCTGCGCGACTTCCAGAGCTATCAACGCATGTACCAGCAGAACCAGGATTTGCGACGCGAGTTGCAGCAGATGAAGGCCTGGAAAGAGGCGGCGCTGCAACTGGAACAGGAGAATGCCCGACTGCTCGACCTCAACAACGTGCAGCTCGACCCAAGGCTGACCTATGTGACAGGCGTGGTGATGGCCGATAGCGGCTCGCCGTTCCGGCAGTCCGTGCTGATCAACGTAGGATCGCGCGACGGGATCATGGATGGCTGGGCAGCGATGGACGGGCTTGGCCTTGTCGGGCGCATATCGGGTGTCGGGAGCAACACCGCGCGGGTCTTGCTGCTGACCGACACCTCGAGCCGTATCCCGATAACCACGCAGCCCTCGGGGCAGAGGGCGCTGGTGATCGGGGACAATTCCCCGAGTCCGTTGCTGGATTTCATCGAATCCCCCGACCAGGTGCGGCCCGGCGACCGGATCCTGACATCGGGGGATGGCGGTGTATTCCCTGCCGGTCTGCTTGTCGGCCAGGTGATCCAGGATCGGACCGGGCGCATGCGCGTGCGCATTGCCGCGGATTACGAGCGGCTGGAGTTCCTGCGCGTTCTGCGCAGCTACCCCAAGGACCGGATCAATGACCCCGGGTCGATGATCGGCCCGGCGGCCGGGCCGCGCGCCCGCGCCGCTGACCAGGCGAATGCGGCAAGGGCCGGCGATGAGTGACCCCGTGCTGCCCCGGGTCTGGCTGATGCGCGCGCTTTACGCCGCGTTGAGCGTCGGTATTGTCTTTGTCAATCTTCTGCCGATCAGCACGGTCCCGCCAAGCTGGGTCGGGCCGGATCTTTACCTGGCGCTGACATTCGCCTTCGCCGCGCGGCGGCCCGATTACGTGCCGATCCTTCTGGTCGCGGCGCTGGCGCTTGGCATGGACCTGTTGTTTCAGCGGCCGCCCGGGTTGTGGGCCGCGATCACCGTCCTCGGGGTCGAGACGCTGCGCAACCGCGCGCCCGCTTTGCGCGACCTAACATTCCTGTCCGAATGGGCGGCGGTCAGCAGCACGCTCTTGGTCATGACGCTGACCTACCGGATCATCCTTGCGGTGTTCATGGTTGATCAGGCGCCGCTTGGTCTCAGTCTCATGCAACTGGCGGCGACGCTTCTGGTCTATCCGCTTGTGGTGCTGGTGGCGCATGCGATTCTGGGCGTGCGAAAGCGCGCACCGGGGGATCTCGAACCCGCGCGGGGCCGGATATGAGCCGTCCACCGCGCGATACCGCAGACAGCCAGCGCCTGATCACCCGGCGCGGGCTGATCTTGGGCGGGGTTCAGGCAGGCGTCATGACAGCACTGGCACTGCGCATGCGGCACCTGCAAGTGGATCAGGCAGACCAGTTCCGCCTTCTGGCCGACGAGAACCGTATCAACATCCAGCTTCTGCCACCCGCGCGCGGGCGGCTCTTCGACCGCAAGGGGCGGGTCATCGCCGAGAATATCCCGAGCTACAGGATCACCATGATCCGCGAACAGGCCGGCGACGTGGACGCGGTCATCGCGCGGCTTGCCCGGCTACTGGATCTGGACGAGGGCGTGCTGGAAAAGGCGCGGCGCGAGCTGCGCGAGTTGCGCGCCGATACCGCCGTGACAATCGCCGACCGCGTCAGCTGGGAGGCAATCAGCCGCGTTGCCGTGAACGCGCCTGCCCTGCCCGGCGTCATGCCGGAGGTCGGTCTGTCGCGGCACTACCCGCTGCGCGGCGATCATGCCCATGTGGTCGGCTATGTCGGCTCGGCGAACGAGACCGAGCTTGCAACGATCGACGCGCCCGAGGCCTTGTTGCGCCTGCCCCGGTTCCAGATCGGCAAGCTCGGGCTGGAGGCCAGGCGGGAAAGCATGCTGCGCGGCACCGCCGGCACCCGCCGGGTCGAAGTCAACGCCGCCGGCCGCGTCATGCGAGAGCTCGACCGGCAGGAGGGCGTGCCCGGCACCGATCTGCAGCTCAGCCTGGACAACATGCTGCAGACCTATACCCATGCCCGCCTGAAGGGTGAAAGCGCGGCGGCGGTAGTGATCGACTGCGACAGCGGCGATCTGCTGGTCAGCGCCTCGTCGCCAAGCTATGATCCCAACCTTTTCGTGCGCGGCATATCCTCGGCCGATTACCGCGCGCTGCTGGAAAACCCGTACCGCCCGCTGCCCAACAAGGCCGTGCAGGGCATCTACCCGCCCGGATCCACCTTCAAGATGGTCACCGCGCTTGCCGCGCTCGAGATCGGCGAGATCGACTTCGCCGAGACGATCTGGTGTCCCGGCCACAAGGATATCAGTGGCCGCCGCTTTCACTGCTGGAAACGCGGCGGGCACGGCAACATGGACCTGCACCAGGCCCTACGCGAAAGCTGCGATGTCTATTTTTACGAGCTCGCGTTGCGCACGGGGATAGAGAACATCTCGTCGATGGCAAAACGTCTGGGGCTCGGCACCGAGTTCGACCTGCCGATGTCCAGCATTGCCCGCGGACTGGCGCCGACGCGCGAGTGGAAGCAGGCCAATCGCGGTGAGCCGTGGCGCGTCGGCGACAGCGTCAACGCCTCCATCGGGCAAGGCTTCGTGCTGGCCTCACCGCTGCAACTGGCGGTCATGACGGCGCGGCTGGCGACCTCGCGACAGGTCATGCCACGGCTGGTCAAATCCATCGACGGCGTCGAGCAGCCCACCGGGCGCGGCGAGGATCTGGGGCTCAACGAAAACCACCTGCGCGAGGTGCGCCGCGCGATGTACGCGGTGAGCAACAGCAATCGCGGCACCGCCTATCGCAGCAGAATCGTCGACGAGGCCTTTCGGATGGCCGGCAAGACCGGCACCAGCCAGGTGCGCAACATCTCGTCCGGCGAGCGGGCCACCGGAGTGATGCGCAACAGCGATCTTCCCCGCACACAGCGCGACCACGCGCTGTTCGTGGACTTCGCGCCCTATGACGCCCCGAAATACGCCGTGGCCGTGGTGGTGGAGCATGGCGGCGGCGGCTCGACCGTGGCGGCGCCGATCGCGCGCGACATCACGCTTCAGGCGCTTTACAATGGCGATCCGCCACTGACAGCCTATCCGGAAGCAGACCGTCCGCGCATCCGCACCCAGCAGGAAGAACTTCAGCAAGAACGCACGCGGCCCATAAGCGTCGAGAGCGATCGCGCATGAGCTACCTGGAAAATTCCGTAAAGACGACGCCGAGCGGCCTGCGCAAGATCCTGTATCTCGACTGGCCGCTCATCGTGCTGCTGACGACGGTCGCCTGTGTCGGGTTCCTGATGCTCTACTCGGTGGCGGGTGGAAATGTCGCGGTATGGACAGAGCCGCAGATGAAACGCTTCGCGCTTGGTCTGATCCTGATGTTCGCCATCGCCATGGTGCCGGCCTGGTTCTGGCGCAATGTCTCGCTGCTGGCCTATCTCGTGTCATTGGCGCTGCTCTTGGCGGTGATGTTTTTCGGGGTCGAGGGCAAGGGCGCGCAACGCTGGCTGGATCTGGGCGGGTTCCGGCTGCAGCCCTCGGAGCTGGTCAAGATCACGCTGGTGATGGTGATGGCGGCCTATTACGACTGGCTGCCGGTGTCGCGGGTGTCGCGCCCGGTCTGGGTGGTGATCCCAGTCGCCTTCATCCTGACGCCCGTCGCAATGGTCCTGCGCCAGCCCGATCTTGGCACGTCGATCCTGCTGCTTCTGGCGGGCGGCATGATGATGTTCGTGGCGGGCGTGCACTGGGCCTATTTTGCGGTCGTCATCCTGGGTGGCTCGGCGTTGGTCGCCGTGGTCCTGCTAAGCCGCGGCACCGACTGGCAGCTTCTGGAAAACTACCAGTTCCGCCGCATCGACACGTTTCTCAACCCAGAGACCGATCCGCTTGGCGCGGGCTATCACATCACCCAGTCCAAGATCGCCCTCGGATCGGGCGGCTGGACCGGTCGCGGCTTCATGCACGGCACGCAGTCGCGGCTGAACTTCCTGCCCGAGAAGCATACCGACTTCATCTTCGTCACGCTGGCCGAGGAGTTCGGGTTCGTCGGCGGAATAACTATCCTCGGTCTCTACGCGCTGATCCTGATATTCTGCATCCTTGCCGCGCTAGCCAATCGCGACAGGTTTTCCTCGCTACTGATCCTTGGTATCGGTGTCACGTTCTTTCTATTCTTCGCGGTCAACATGGCGATGGTCATGGGACTTTTGCCGGTGGTGGGCGTGCCGCTTCCACTGGTGAGCTATGGCGGGTCCGCCATGATGGTCCTGATGATCGGCTTCGGCCTTGTGCAAAGCGCGAATGTCCACAGACCGAGGTAGTCCATGACCGTCAACATTCTTTTCGCCGCACGTCCCGATCACTGGCGGACATATGAGATCCCCTTGACGCGGGCGCTTTCCGAGGCCGGCGTCGACGCCGAGGTGGTGACGGATGCACCGCCGGACGAGGTCGACTACATCGTCTACGCGCCCGACAGCGCGGTGCAGGATTTCACGCCCTATACCCGCACCAAGGCGGTGCTGAACCTGTGGGCCGGGGTTGAGAACATCGTCGGCAACCCGACGCTGACGATCCCGCTGGCCCGGATGGTCGATCACGGGCTGACGCAAGGCATGGTGGAATGGGTCACGGGCCACGTGCTGCGCCATCACCTGGGGATGGATCGCCATATCCTCGGTCAGGACGGCGAATGGCGCGCCGAGGCCCCGCCGCTTGCGCCTGAGCGTCGGGTGACGGTGCTGGGGCTCGGCGCGCTCGGGCAGGCCTGCGCACGGATGCTGGTACAACTTGGGTTTCCGGTGACCGGTTGGAGCCGCCGCCCAAAGGACATACCCGGCATCACCTGCCTTTCCGGCGATGACGGGCTGGAACAGGCGCTGCGGGCAGCCGATATCCTGGTGCTCTTGCTGCCGCTGACCGACGAGACCGAAAATCTGCTCGACACCCTCACGCTGGCGCTGCTGCCCGAGGGCGCGATGATCGTGAACCCCGGGCGCGGCCCGCTAATCGACGACGACGCGCTGATGACCGCGCTTGATCGCGGCCATGTCGCGCATGCGACGCTGGATGTCTTCCGGCAGGAACCGCTGCCCCGCGACCATCCCTTCTGGGCGCATCCTCAGGTCACTGTGACCCCGCATATCGCGTCGGAAACACGCCCCGAGACCGCCGCGCAGGTCATCGCCGAGAATATCCGCCGCGGCGAGGCCGGTGAGCCGTTCCTGCACCTCGTGGACCGCGCCAAGGGTTATTGAGGGTCGTCTACCGCAGCTTCGGCGGATCGTCGGGGTCGCTGCCGGGCGCGGGCCGTGGCGCGCGCTCGGGCGGCTGCGGAAGATCGAACCGCAGCCCGCAGCTTGCCAGCCGCGCGGCGACCGGATCGGATGGCTCGAAGAACGCCACGTCGAGCGCGGCGGCCTCGAGCCCGGAAAAGATCAGCACCTCCGACACCGCCTGGGCCAGCGCGTCATGCGCCTGCGGATCGGCCCCGACAAAGCCCAGCATATGCCCCTGCGCGTCGGTGTCATAGGTGACGCCGACAAGGTAGGCGAGGCGCGCCAGCCCGGTCATCGTGGCAAGCCGGGCGTCAAGGGCCGTGAGGAATGTCTCGGGCAGCCCTTTCGGCGCGCTAAACGCAGCCGGTTTCGCCTCGATCTGCGACGGCGCCTCGGACAGCGTTTCGGCCAGCCAAGTGACCGCCTCGGGGGGCAGCAGGATCGCCGAGGGCGCCACGTCGAGATTGACGCCAAGCCCGATGCCCTGCCCCGCGAGCACGACCGCGATGCTGCGCCCCGTCAGCGCGGCATAGGGCACGGCGCGGCCTGCGAATTGCGCCAGCCGTTCCTCGCGATCGAAAACGAGGACGAAAGGCTGATCCCCAAGGTCGAACACCTCCGGATCCAGCTGGTCACCCTGCGCCTCGGCCCGGAGCATCAGGTAAAGCTCGCTCGCGGCCAGCGTCTCGTAAAACCGCAGGCGCGCCTGCCCGTCCTCGGGCGCGGCCTCCATCGCCGCATGCGCCTTGTCGAGCCGTGTGTCATCCATCAGCCATGACCCTTTGAACCTGCGTTCGTAGCTCCGGTAACACCTCGGCCTCGAACCAAGGGTTTTTCCACAGCCATGCAGTATTGCGCCACGACGGGTGTGGCAAGGCAAACACTTCCGGGGCCCGCTCGCGCCATGCCGCCACGGTATCTGTCACATTAGTCCTTAAACCTAGATGATACTTCTGCGCATAGCCCCCGACAACCACCGTAAGCGCGACATTTTCGAACTCCTGCATTACGCGGTCGTGCCACGTGCGGCGACATATCGCAGGTGGCGGCAGGTCCGATCCCTTGGCATCATAGCCCGGAAAACAGAAGGCCATCGGCACGATCGCGACACGGGACGTGTCGTAAAAGGCTGCGCGGCTCAACCCCAGCCAGTCGCGCAGCTGGTCGCCAGAGGGATCGTCGAAGGGCTTGCCCGAGCGGTGCACCCGCATCCCCGGCGCCTGCCCGGCGATCAGCATCCGTGCTGAGGGTTGAAACCAGACGACCGGGCGCGGTTCATGCGCTGTCTGCGTTGCCGCAAACCGATCTTCACACTGGCGACAGGCGCGGATATCTTGGGCAATCGACATGCTGGTTTATACAACACCGCGGGCGATTTGTCACGGATGGACAAGCGCCTCAGGCAAAGCGCAGACCTGCATCGCGCATCTCGGTCATTGCCGCGTCAAGAGAGCCGTCGAGGTCGATCCCGCGCACCAGATCCTGCCGCAACGTCATACGGTAGCCAAGCCGCGCCGCGTCAAGCCCTGAGAACTTGACGCAGAAATCGGTGGCCAGACCGACCATCGTCAGCTCGTCGATCCCGCGCTCCTGCAGGTAGCCATGCAGCCCGGTGGGTGTCGCGTGATCGTTTTCAAAGAATGCCGAGTAGCTGTCGACGTCCGGATCATGGCCCTTGCGGATGATCAGATCGGCGCGGTCCGTGTCGAGGTCGTCGTGAAACGCCGCGCCACGACTGCCCTGCACGCAGTGATCCGGCCACAGCACCTGCGGTCCATAGGGCATTTCGATCATGTCGAACGGCGCCTTGCCGGGATGCTTCGACGCGAACGACGAATGCCCGACCGGATGCCAGTCCTGCGTCAGGATGACGGCCGGGAACTCCGCCATCGCTGCGTTGATGCCGGGCACGATGGTGTCGCCCTCTGGCACAGCCAACGCACCGCCCGGGCAGAAATCGTATTGCACATCGATCACGATAAGCGCGGATGTCATGGCTCGATCCTCCTATGCCGCTCAAGGGGTAGGCACCTGCCCCCGGCGCGTCAATGGCTTGGCGCAGCCCCTTGCGAGGCCGTCTGCGCGCGCGTAAATCGCAGCCCATGTACCGGATCGCAGCGCTTTATCATTTCACACGGTTTCCGGATCCCGCCGCCTTGCAGGCCCCGCTTCGCACGCTGTGCGAGGCCGAGCGTGTGCGCGGGTCGCTCCTGCTCGCCCCCGAAGGCATCAACGGCACGATTGCCGGACCCGACGAGGGGATAGACCGCGTGCTGGCGCATATCCGCGCCTTGCCGGGCTGCGCCGATCTCGACTGGCACGAAAGCCAAAGCGACACGCCCCCCTTCGGTCGCCTGAAAGTGCGCCTGAAAAGAGAGATCGTGACCATGGGGCAACCCGATGTCGATCCGCGGGCCCAGGTCGGGCATTATGTGGATCCTGCCGATTGGAACGACCTTATCCGGCAACCGGATGTAGCGGTGATCGACACGCGCAACGACTTCGAGGTGGCGATCGGCACGTTTGAGGGCACCGTCGACCCACAGACCGAAAGTTTCGGCGATTTTCCGGCATGGTGGAAGGCCAACGCACACCGCTTTGCCGATCAGCGCATCGCGATGTTCTGCACCGGTGGCATCCGCTGCGAGAAATCGACCAACTACCTTCTCGGCCAAGGGGTCGAAGACGTCTATCACCTGCGCGGCGGGATCCTGAGCTATCTCGAAGAGGTTCCCGAAAGCGACAGCCTGTGGCAAGGCGACTGTTTCGTTTTCGATGGGCGCGTCTCGGTCGGGCACGGGCTGCGACGGGGCACGCATATCCTGTGCCATGCCTGCCGGCGGCCCATTCGCCCCGAGGACACGAGGCGCCCCGAATACGAGGCCGGCGCGGCATGTCATCTTTGCGCCCATGAAACCAGCGCCGCCGACAAGGCCCGGTTCCGCGAACGCAAGCGCCAGATCGATCTCGCCCGCGCGCGCGGCACCCGCCATCTGGGGGCGTGCGACGATTGACGCGTCGCCTGTCATGGCGCGTTCCCAACGTCATGGCCGTTTTCGCGGGCTCCGGTCTTGACCCCGCGGCGCGATCCGTCGAGATGAGGCGCGTTACCCGAAAGGACCCGCTGACATGCCGATCCCCAACCCCGCCGCGCTCGAGTTCCTGCGCACGCGCAGGTCGCGTCCGGCCAAGACGCTTGGCCTGCCGGTGCCCGACCGGACCGCGCTGGAGCCGCTGCTGGAGGCCGCCGTGCGCGTGCCCGATCACGGCAAGCTTGAACCGTGGCGCCTGATCGTGCTGGAGCGCGACGCCCTGTTGCGGCTGGCCGGTCTGGTGCCGGAAGTGGGCGCGCGGCTCGACCGGAACCAGGACGAGATTGCAAAGCAACAATCCCAGTTCGCAACAGCGGATCTCGCGGTCGCGGTGATCGAAAGCCCGAAAGCCGCGGACAAGGTCCCTGCCATCGAACAAAGCTATTCGGCGGGCTGTGTCTGCCTTGGCCTGCTCAACGCCGCCCTCGCGGCCGGCTGGGGGGCGAACTGGCTGACCGGCTGGGCCAGCCACGATGCGAGCTTTGGCAGGGCAGCGCTTGGTCTGACCCCGCATGAGCGCATCGCGGGCTTCATCCATATCGGCACCGAGAGCACCGCCCCGCCGGATCGCCCACGCCCCAATCCCGCCACCAAGATCACATGGATGGCGCAATGATCTTCGCCGCGTTCCTGAAATCCTTTGGCCAGATCGGCGATCCGCGCTTTCGCAGGGTGCTTTTGCTCGGGATCGGGCTGACCCTGGCGCTGCTTGTGTTGCTTTATGCCGGGGTGCTTTGGCTAGTGCAGATAGCCTTCGGCGACAACACGGCGCTGCCCTTCATTGGCGAGGTGACATGGCTGGGCGATCTTGTAAGCAGTGCATCGCTCGTGCTGATGATCGTGCTGTCGATCTTCCTGATGGTGCCGGTGGCGTCGGCCATCACCTCGATGTTTCTCGACGAGGTCGCGCAGGCGGTGGAGGACAAGCATTACCCCAACCTGCCCCCTGCGTATTCCGTGCCGTTCGGCGAAGCGCTGCGCGATACGATCAACTTCCTCGGGGTGATCGTGGGGGCCAACACGCTTGCGCTGATCCTCTACCTTATCTTCGCACCGTTTGCGCCGCTGATCTTCATCGCACTGAACGGCTACCTTCTCGGGATGGAGTATTTCCAGTTGGCGGCGATGCGAAGGGTCGGACGTGCGGGCGCCAAGGCCCTGCGCCGCAAGCACCGGCTGACGATCTGGATGGCTGGGATCCTGATGGCCCTGCCGCTATCGGTGCCGGTCGTGAACCTGCTGATCCCGATCCTTGGCGCGGCGACCTTCACCCATCTCTACCACGCTATTCAGTCGCGGTCGTAGGGGCAGCCTCCGGCGCCATCCGGTTGAACATATCGATATCGCGCAGCGTGATCACCCCCGAGATCAGCGTGCCCGCAATGATCGCCCACAGCACAAAGGCGATACCGGTGGTGATCCATGCCTTTTTCTTCAGGTGGTGATGTTCGGGCGATCCGGCATGTGTGCCGTGCACCACGCGGCCCACATCGCCCTGCGTCTGGATACGGATCGGAAGCACCACGAAGAACGTCATGAACCAGAGGACAGCATAAAGGACCAGGCCAGTCGTCACACCCATCAGACCTGCTCCAGCTCGACGAGGCACCCGTTGAAGTCCTTGGGATGCAGGAACAGCACCGGTTTGCCATGCGCGCCGATCTTCGGCTTGCCGTCGCCAAGAACCCGCGCGCCGTTCTGCGAAAGCTGATCCCGCGCGGCCTCGATATCGTCCACCTCGTAGCAGATATGATGGATGCCGCCGGCCGGGTTCTTTTCGAGAAAACCGTTTATCGGGCTTTGATCCCCAAGCGGGTAGAGCAATTCGATCTTGGTGTTGGGCAGGTCGATGAACACCACGGTGACACCGTGATCGGGTTCGTCCTGCGGCGCGCCGACGGTTGCGCCCAACGTGCCACGATACTGCGCCGCGGCGGCGTCGAGATCCGGCACGGCAATGGCCACGTGATTGAGACGTCCGATCATGGAGGCCCTCCTTTTAAGCTCTTCCCTTGTTATGGGGCTGCAGGGCCGTGCTGACAAGCGGGGCGGGCGGGGCACAGGCCTCACATTAACCTCTCGTTCACCAAAAATGATCATCTTGCGTTGCAGGACACAACAAAGGGATCATCATGATGACCGATCTGGACAGCCTCGCCCCGCATCTTGGCCGCAGCCGGCAACGTCCGCTTCTTGGCCTCACCGTTCTGGTGGTGGAGGACAGTCGCTACGCGTCCGAGGCGCTGCGCCTGATGTGTCTGCGCAGCGGTGCACGCATGCGGCGGGCAGACTGCCTTGGGTCTGCGGCCCGGCACCTCAAGGTCTACCGCCCGTCGGTGGTGATCGTCGATCCGGGACTGCCAGACGGTTCGGGTCTTGATCTCATCGCAGAGCTTAATCAGGCTGAGCCAAGGGTCGGCGTGATCCTCGCCTGCAGCGGCGACGAATCGATGCAGGATGCCGCGATCGCAGCGGGCGCAAACGGGTTTCTGGCCAAACCGATCGAAAGCCTCGGTATCTTCCAGCAGGAGATGCTACGCCACCTGCCCGCAGAGCGTGGCCCGCGCGGGCCATACGCCCTCAACGAAGAAGTAGTCGTACCCGATCCGCTGGCGTACCGGGACGACCTTGAACACGCGCAGGCCCTGTTGGCGGACCGGCCGGAGCCGGGCACCTTGCGGTATCTCGCGCAGTTCATCGGGGGCGTGGCCCGCGTGGCGGGCGACGACGTATTGGCTGACGCAACGGCGGGGCTGGACGGTCACGGTGCCGAGGCTGGTATCGCCCGGATCCTGGGCTTGATCGAAATACGGCTCGCGGCGCGCATGGCGCTTTGATCGGGCGGTCGCAGCGGTCATGACGCGCATCAGGGCGCCCGGCCGCTGCGACCGCCCGCTCACTCCTGCGGGATCACCCGCAAGCCAAGGTCCATCAACTGATCGCTTGTCGGCTCCGACGGGGCGTTCATCATCAGGTCCTCGGCGCGCTGGTTCATCGGGAACATGATGACCTCGCGGATGTTCGAGGTGCCCGCCAGCAGCATCACGATCCGGTCGATCCCCGCCGCACAGCCGCCATGCGGGGGCGCGCCGTATTGGAACGCACCCACCATGCCGCCAAAGCGCTTGCGCACCTCCGCCTCGCCATAGCCTGCAAGCTCGAACGCCTTGAACATGATCTCGGGCTTGTGGTTGCGGATCGCGCCCGACAGGATCTCGTAGCCGTTGCAGCTCAGGTCGTACTGGAACCCCAGCACGTCGAGCGGATCGCCGTCCAGCGCCGCGCGCCCGCCCTGCGGCATCGAAAACGGGTTGTGACTGAAATCGACGCGGCCCGTCTCCTCGTCAGCCTCGTACATCGGGAAATCGACGATCCACGCGAAGGCAAAGCGGTCCTGCTCGGTCAGGTCCAACTCTTCCCCGATCACGTCGCGCGCCTTGGACGCCACACGCTCGAACGCCGAGGGCTTGCCACCAAGGAAGAAGGCCGCGTCGCCGACACCTAGGCCAAGCTGCTGGCGGATCTCCTCGGTCCGCTCCGGGCCGATATTCTTGGCGAGGGGACCTGCGGCTTCGTGCGGGCCAAAGTAAGCATTCTTTAGAAACTCATAATGAACTGGGTCCGCATCTTCGACGGCCGCTTTCATTTTTTTTATGGCTAAGCGAAGATCGTCGACGTCGTTTCTTTCGTCGATCTCTTGTTGAATTTCGTCAAGAATTTTAGAGGCTTCGCGTGCCTCTTCGTTCAAGGTCGCATCAATAGTATTTGATAGCAGGTTTTCTGCTTTGCTTAGATGCTCATAAAGCGAACTCATCTCGAGAATAGAGGCTCGCTCCCGCCAGAAGATATAGCCCATTCCCGGCAGACCCTCTTTCTGGGCAAACGCATTCATGCGGTCGCAGAACTTGCGGCTGCCGCCGCCCGGCGCGGGGATGGCGCGCACTTGGGTGCCGTCCTGTTCCAACAGCTTGGCGAAGATGGCAAAGCCCGAGCCGCGGAAATGCGTCGACACGTCCTGCATCTTGATCGGGTTGCGCAGGTCGGGCTTGTCGGTGCCGTACCAGAGCGCGGCATCGCGGTAGCTGATCTGCGGCCATTCAGCATCGACGGCCGCGCCTTCGGCATACTCCTCGAACACGCCCTGAATGACCGGCTGGACCGTGTCGAACACGTCCTGCTGCTCGACAAAGGACATCTCCATGTCGAGTTGGTAGAAATCGGTGGGCGACCGGTCAGCGCGCGGATCCTCGTCGCGGAAACATGGCGCGATCTGGAAATAGCAGTCGAAACCGCTGACCATGATCAGCTGCTTGAACTGCTGCGGGGCCTGCGGCAGCGCGTAGAACTTGCCGGGATGCAGACGCGAGGGCACCAGAAAATCGCGCGCGCCTTCCGGTGAAGACGCGGTGATGATCGGCGTCTGGTACTCACGAAAGCCCTGATCCCACATGCGCCGGCGTATCGAGGCCACCGCATCGGCGCGCAGCGTCATGTTGCGCTGCATCGCCTCGCGGCGCAGGTCAAGGTACCGGTAGCGCAGGCGCGTTTCCTCGGGGTATTCCTGATCACCGAAGACCTGCAACGGAAGCTCTCCGGCCGCACCGAGAATTTCGAGATCGCGGATGAACACCTCGATCTCGCCGGTGGGGATACGCGGGTTGACAAGGCTGGCGTCGCGGGCCTTCACCTCGCCGTCGATGCGGATGCAGTATTCGCTGCGTAAGCCGTCCACCGCGTCGAAAACGGGACTGTCGGAATCGCACAGAAGCTGGGTCACGCCATAATGGTCGCGCAGATCGACGAACAGAACCCCACCATGATCGCGGATGCGGTGCACCCAGCCCGAAAGGCGTACGGTTTCGCCGACATTGGCCTTGGTCAGGTCCGCGCAGAAATGGCTGCGATAGCTGTGCATCTTGTCCTCTCCGGGCCTCTCGGGGGCCGTCTTTTCGGTTCGGGGTCGATACACATGCGCGGCACGTCAAAGTCAAGGGCCGTGGCCCGGGCTTGGTTCGCGCTGCTGGCGAAAAGCATTTACAGAAAAGCATTTTCGGGCAATATTTACGTCCTGCCTGGATTTAACCCGTGTCAATGCGGCAGGCGATCACTGCTGTAGCATCACCAAGATACGCACCAGGTTCTGGTGCGGGAAACGGGGGTGAATAATGTGGGTCGGAATAGTCGACAGGTTTCTGCGCCATCTCATCCGCGATGGCGATCTTGCGATCACCTTCGCCAATGGCGAGACGCGCCGCTATGGCAATGGCACGGGTCAGGCCGTGTCGGTGACCTTCCATGATCCGCACTTGCCTCGGCGCATCGTCCTGTCGCCGGACATGGCGGTCGGCGAAGGGTACATGGACGGCACGCTGACCATCGAGGGCGATGACGTCTACGGCTTTCTCAGCCTCGCCATCCGCAACGTCGCCGCACAGGGGCAGCCGTGGTTCCGCCGGCCGCTGGACGGCCTGCGCTGGTTCAAACGCCGGGTCGATCAGTTCAACCCCGTGACACGCGCGCGGTCCAACGTGGCGCATCACTACGATCTGTCGGGCGAGCTTTACGATCTCTTCCTGGACGAGGACAGGAACTATTCCTGCGCCTATTTCCGCGATCCCGGCATGACGCTGAACGAAGCACAAGAGGCCAAGAAGCACCATATCGCGAAAAAACTCCTGATCGAGCCGGGGATGAAGGTGCTGGATATCGGCTGCGGCTGGGGCGGCATGGGCCTGACGCTCGCACGCGACTATGGCGCCGAGGTCACCGGGGTGACGCTGTCCGAAGAACAGCACGCCATGGCCAATGCCCGCGCCGAAAAGGCGGGGCTGGCGGACAGGGCGCGGTTCGAGTTGATGGATTACCGCGACGTGACGGGACAGTTCGACCGGATCGTGTCGATCGGCATGTTCGAGCATGTCGGCGTGCCGCAATACGACACGTTCTTCGATACCGTCGAGCGGCTGCTGAAACCCGACGGGATCGCGCTCATCCACACGATCGGGCGGTCCGATCCGCCCGGGACGACAAGCCCGTGGATCCTGAAATACATCTTTCCCGGCGGCTACGTTCCGGCCATGTCCGAGGCCATGTCGGCGGTCGAGCGCCGCGCACTGGTGACCACGGATGTCGAGGTCTGGCGGCTTCATTACGCGAAGACCCTGCGGAAGTGGCGCGAGCGCTTCGAGGCCAATATCGACCGCGTGCGTGAACTCTACGATGACCGTTTCTGCCGGATGTGGCGCTATTACCTCACCGCAAGCGAGTTGACTTTCCGGCTCGACAACCAGGTGGTGTTCCAGTTCCAGATGAGTCCCAAGCAAGACGCCGTGCCGCTCACGCGAGAGTACCTCTACCGCGACGACAACACGCAAGGCATGGCGCAGGCCGCCGAATGACCGCCACGCTCAGACGAGCGCCGGTGCTAGGGCGAAGCGTGCTTTCCAAAGCGCCTCCTCAAATTCGCCGGCGGCCGTGCTGTCATGCACGACACCACCGCCGACATTGAGCGTGGCGCCGCCGTCCTCAACCAGAAGCGTGCGAATCGCCACGTTGAATTCGGAACGCCCATCGGGGGCGGCCCAGCCGATACTGCCGCAATAGACCTCGCGCGGGGCGTCTTCGAGAGCGGCGAGGATCTGCATCGCGCGCAGTTTCGGTGCACCGGTGATCGACCCACACGGAAAAAGCGCACGCAGGATATCCGAAAGCGTGGCCTCCGGCACAAGCTGCGCCGAGATCAGCGAGGTCATCTGGTGCACCGTGTTGTAGGTCTCGACCGAGAAAAGCTCGGGCACTTTCACCGATCCCGGCTGGCTGACCCGGCTGATATCGTTGCGCAGAAGATCAACGATCATGAGGTTCTCGGCGCGGTTCTTTTCATCCGATTGCAGGAAGCGGCGGCGGCGCGCATCCTCGGCTGGATCATGGCTGCGGGGTTGCGTGCCCTTCATCGGCCGGGTTTCGATCCGGCCCGTGGCCGAGGTGCGAAAGAACAGCTCGGGCGAGCGTGACAGGATCGCGGGCAGCCCCTCAGCCTCGACCATCGCGCCGAAGCGCACGGGTTGCACGCGCGACAGCATCTCGTAAAGCGCCTGCGGCGTGCCATCGGCGGCCATGTGGATCGGAAAGGTAAGATTGGCCTGATAGATGTCGCCGGCACCGATATAGTCGTGCACGGTCCGAAAGGCGTGTTCGTAGCGCCGCGCATCCCAGACCGGGCGCATCTCGCCAAGTCCGGCGGGCCCTGCATCGAGCGGACCTGCCAGCATGGGCGCCTCATAGACCCCAAACTGCAATAGAGGCAGGCGGCGATGCGCGGGCATGAGCGGGGAGAGCAGCGGCTCCAGCGCGTGGCCAAGCTCGTAACTGGCAAACCCTGCAAGCCAATGCCCATCCGTCCGTGCGGCATCCATCGCGGCAAGGGCACCCGGAACCTCGTCCGCATGATGCGCCACGATATGCCGGGCGGGCTGCGCGAACAGGCAGGCCGCACCGTCTGGTCCATGGTCGAGGCGAATGTGCAAGTGACGTCCTTTCGCGCGATTGGGGTCTCATTTAGGCTATACACTGCGTAAAAACACCCTCGAAACTCTGGCCTCAAGCGCATTATGTGCTCAGGAGTCCGATTGCGATGTGCTTACACAGCGCGCACCGCACTGCACAGCCGATGCCCCCTTGCACCGGCACTGCTGACGGATATAACCCCACCAATTTGCGTGGGCTGCGACAGGGCCCAGTGCGATCACCAAGCTGTCCGGGGACCGATATGCCAAAAAGAACCGATATTTCATCCATCATGATCATCGGCGCGGGGCCCATCATCATCGGACAGGCCTGCGAGTTCGACTATTCCGGAGCGCAGGCCTGCAAGGCCTTGCGCGAGGAAGGGTATCGCGTGATCCTCGTCAACTCAAACCCGGCCACGATCATGACCGATCCCGGGCTGGCCGACGCCACCTATATCGAGCCGATCACCCCCGAGGTCGTGGCGCGCATCATCGAAAAGGAACGCCCCGACGCCCTGCTGCCCACGATGGGCGGGCAGACGGGTCTGAACACCGCGCTTGCCGTGGCGGATATGGGCGTGCTGGAAAAATTCGGCGTGGAACTGATCGGCGCCAACCGCGCGGCCATCGAGATGGCCGAGGACCGCAAGCTTTTCCGCGAGGCGATGGACCGGCTGGAAATCGAAAACCCCAAGGCCACCATCGCCAACAACATGGACGAGTGCATGGCGGCCATCGATTTCGTGGGTCTTCCCGCGATCATCCGACCCGCTTACACGCTTGGCGGCACCGGCGGTGGCGTCGCCTATAACCGCGACGATTACATCCATTACTGCAAGTCCGGCCTCGATGCCTCCCCGGTCAGCCAGATCCTGATCGACGAGAGCCTTCTGGGCTGGAAGGAATTCGAGATGGAGGTCGTGCGCGACAAGGCCGACAACGCGATCATCGTCTGCGCCATCGAGAATGTCGACCCGATGGGCGTGCATACGGGCGATAGCATCACGGTCGCCCCGGCGCTGACGCTGACCGACAAGGAATACCAGATCATGCGCAACGGCTCCATCGCGGTGCTGCGCGAGATCGGGGTCGAGACCGGCGGATCGAACGTGCAATGGGCCGTGAACCCCGAAGACGGGCGCATGGTGGTGATCGAGATGAACCCGCGTGTGAGCCGCTCCTCGGCGCTCGCCTCGAAGGCCACCGGGTTTCCGATCGCCAAAATCGCGGCCAAGCTGGCCGTGGGCTATACGCTCGACGAACTCGACAACGACATCACAAAGGTGACGCCCGCCAGTTTCGAGCCGAGCATCGACTACGTGGTCACCAAGATCCCGCGCTTCGCCTTCGAGAAATTCGCGGGCTCGCAGCCGCACCTCACCACATCGATGAAATCGGTGGGCGAGGCGATGGCGATCGGCCGCACCATCCACGAAAGCCTGCAAAAGGCGCTCTCGTCGATGGAGACCGGGCTATCGGGCTTCGACGAGATCGAGATCGAGGGCGCGCCGGAAAAGGCCGCCGTCACCCGCGCGCTGTCCGTGCCCACGCCCGACCGGATGCGCACCACCGCGCAGGCCATGCGCCACGGGTTGACCGACGACGAGATCTTTGCGGCTACGGCCTTTGACCCGTGGTTCCTCGCGCGGATCCGCGAGATCGTCGAGGCCGAGGAGCGCGTGCGCCGCGACGGGTTGCCGATGACGCAAGACGGCCTGCGCGACCTCAAGATGATGGGCTTCACCGATGCGCGCCTCGCCATGCTGACGGGGCGCGACGAGGGGCAGGTGCGCCGGGCGCGCATCAACCTGGGCGTGCACGCGGTGTTCAAGCGGATCGACACCTGCGCCGCCGAATTCGAAGCGCAGACACCCTACATGTATTCCACCTACGAGGCCCCGATGATGGGTGACGTGGAATGCGAGGCGCGGCCCTCGGACGCCAAGAAAGTGGTCATCCTCGGCGGCGGCCCAAACCGGATCGGTCAGGGGATCGAGTTCGACTATTGCTGCTGTCACGCCTGTTTCGCGCTGTCGGATGCGGGCTATGAAACCATCATGATCAACTGCAACCCCGAGACGGTCAGCACCGATTACGACACGTCCGACAGGCTTTATTTCGAACCGCTGACCTTCGAGCACGTGATGGAGATCCTGCGCGTCGAGCAGGAGCGCGGCACGCTGCACGGGGTCATCGTACAGTTCGGCGGGCAGACGCCGCTGAAGCTCGCGCGCGGGCTGGAGGCCGAGGGCATCCCGATCCTAGGCACCACGCCCGACGCCATCGACCTGGCCGAGGATCGCGAGCGCTTTCAGGATCTGGTGAACCGGCTGGGTCTCAAGCAGCCGCAGAACGGCATCGCCAGCAGCGACGCGCAAGCGCTCGAGATCGCCGACAGCATCGGCTTTCCGCTGGTCATCCGCCCGTCCTACGTGCTGGGCGGCCGCGCGATGGAGATCGTGCGCGATATGGGCCATCTGGAGCGCTACATCGCCGAGGCCGTGGTGGTGTCGGGCGAAAACCCCGTGCTGCTGGACGGCTATCTTGCCGGGGCCATCGAATGCGATGTCGACGCGCTTTGCGACGGGCAAAACGTGCATGTCGCCGGCATAATGCAGCACATCGAAGAGGCGGGCGTGCATTCTGGCGATAGCGCCTGTTCGCTGCCGCCCTATTCGCTATCCGCCGCGACCATCGAGGAAATCAAGCGCCAGACAGAAGCGCTCGCGCGCGGGCTGAATGTAGTGGGGCTGATGAACGTGCAATTCGCGGTCAAGGACGACGAGATCTACCTGATCGAGGTGAACCCGCGGGCCAGCCGCACCGTGCCCTTCGTGGCCAAGGCAACTGATTCAGCCATAGCCTCGATCGCCGCGCGGCTGATGGCGGGCGAGACGCTGGACGCGTTCCCCTATCGCGGTCCCTATCCGCGCGACACCCGTCCCGGCACCTTGCAGATGGCCGACCAGATGACGTTGGCCGATCCCAATATGCCGTGGTTCTCGGTCAAGGAGGCCGTGCTGCCCTTCGCCCGTTTCCCCGGCGTGGACACGATCCTCGGGCCCGAGATGCGCTCGACCGGAGAGGTGATGGGCTGGGACGTGTCCTTCCCCCGCGCCTTCCTCAAGGCGCAGATGGGCGCGGGCGTGCATCTGCCCGAGACGGGCCGCGTGTTCGTATCGGTCCGCGGTTCCGACCAGACCGCGCTGCTGATCGAAACCGCCACACTGCTGATCGATCTTGGACTGGAAATCGTGGCGACGCGCGGCACCGCTTCTTTCCTTGCCGACGCCGGGATCGCCTGCGAGATCGTCAACAAGGTCTACGAGGGTCGGCCCAACATCGTCGACATGCTGAAGGACGCCGAGATTGCGCTTGTGATGAACACCACCGAAGGTGTGCAGGCGGTCGAGGACAGCCGCGAGATCCGGTCGGTCGCGCTCTATGACAAGATCCCGTATTTCACAACGCTTGCGGGGTCGCATGCCGCTGCAATGGCGATCAAGGCGCGGCGCGAGGGGCCGCTCGACGTCCTGCCGTTGCAGGGCCTCAAGGCGTAAACGCGCTCGGCAAAAACTGGCGCATGGAAGACCGCTTGCGTGTCGTTTTCGGACGATGTGACGTCGGATTTGGCCGATATGCTCACTGCGCCGCGTGGACATGTCCAACGAGCATAGAATGCGCCGCGATTCCGTGTTGCGGCGGCGGGATTTCCCCTTAAGTCGGGCATGTGACCAAAGAGCGGTCACTTCGCATCCACCCTCGCACCATGGAGGCTAGACATGACCCGCGACGAGTTGAACCGCGAACTGCGTATGCACTCGGCCTCCTGGCAGGCCGTCCTGATATTCTACGGGGCCATCCTCGGCACGTTCGTGTTGTCGGCGATCGCCGTTCTGTGATCCGCAACAGATAGCAGGCTTGCGCAGACCCACGCCGCGAATGGAGTGCCCCCGTTCGCGGCGTTTTTGGTTTCAGGCCGACGCGCCGGTGACCTTCTTGCTTTTTGGATCGATCTTGGCCGAGGCAGCGTCGCCGATATTGTCAACCCCACGCTCCTCGAGCAGCGTGGTCAGCCAGTCGGGATCCATCTCGGGCACGGAGCTGAGCAAAAGGTCGGTGTAGGGGTGGTGCGGGGGCGTGAACATCTCGTCCTTGGGGCCCTGATCCACGACCTTGCCGTGTTGCATCACCACCATCTCGTCGGCAATCGAGCGCACCGTCGCAAGATCATGCGTGATGAACATGTAGGCGAGGTTCAACTCGTTCTGCAGCCGGTCGAGCAAGCGCAGGATCCCTTCGGCCACCAGCTGATCGAGGGCCGAGGTCACCTCGTCGCAGATGATGAAACTGGGTTCGGCCGCAAGCGCCCGGGCGATGCCGATGCGTTGTTTCTGCCCGCCTGACAGTTCCGGCGGGTAGCGGTTGTAATACTGCGCCGGTTCCATCTCGATCAGATCGAGCAATTCGTCGATCCGGTTCTTGAGCGCGACCCCCTTGAGGCCGGAATAGAACGCGGCGGGGCGTCCGATGATCTCGGAGATGCGCACCTTGGGATTAAGCGCGGTGTCGGCCATCTGGTAGATCATCTGGACCTGCCGCAACTGGTCCTTGCTGCGCTTGCGGTAATCGGCCGGGAACGGCTCGCCCTTGAACTGCACCTCGCCCTTCATCGGCGGCAAGAGCCCGGTGATCACCCGCGCCACGGTGGATTTGCCGGATCCCGATTCGCCCACCACTGCGACGGTCATGCCCTCGTAGATATCGAAGCTGACATCATCGAGCACCTTCTCGCCGCCGGTATAGGCCGCTTCCACGTTCTGCACGGAAATCAGCGGCGGGGTGCCGTCGGTGGGTCTTTCGCGCTGCGGGCTCTGGAAGCCGCGCACCGCCCAGAGGGACTTGGTGTAGTCCTCCTTGGGATGTTCGAGCATCTGGCGCGTTTCCGCCTGCTCGACCTCTTCGCCTTTCAAAAGCACCTTGATCGTATCGGCCATCTGCGCAACCACGGCAAGGTCATGGGTGATGTAGATCGCCGCCGTGTTGAACTCGTCCACGATGTCGCGGATCGCCGAAAGCACCTCGATCTGCGTCGTGACGTCAAGCGCGGTGGTCGGCTCGTCGAATATGATCAGATCGGGCCGGCAGGACATGGCCATCGCGGTCATCGCCCGCTGCAGCTGCCCGCCCGACACCTGGTGGGGATAGCGAAAGCCGATTTCCTTGGGGTTCGGCAGGCGCAGTTTTTCATAAAGCTCCATCGCGTCCTCCTGCGCCTCCAGCCGTTTTTTTAGCCGGTATTGCAGGGGTGCCTCAGTGTGCTGGTCGATGATCTTGTGCGCCGGGTTGAACGACGCCGCCGCCGATTGCGCGACATAGGCGATGCGCGACCCGCGCAGCGCGCGGCGCTCGGCCTCGGACGCGTTGGTCAGCTCCATCCCGTCGAACTCGATGGTGCTGTCGACGATGCGGGTGCCGTCGCGGGCATAGCCCATGCACGCCGCGCCAATGGTCGATTTTCCGGCGCCGGACTCGCCGATCAGGCCCATCACCTCGCCGCGGTGCAGGGTCAGGTCGACACCCTTGATGATGTCGACCCATTGCTCGTCCGAAAACCCTTGAATCTTCAGGTCACGGATCTTCAGAAGAACGTCATTCTTTTTCTTGACCATGGCGATCACACCTTCAAGCCGGAGGAACGGTAGAGCATCCAGTCCACCACGAAGTTGACCGCGACGGTCAGCAGCGCGATCGCCCCCGCGGGGATGAGCGGGGTCACGTCCCCGAACGAGATCAGGGTCGCGTTCTCGCGCACCATCGAGCCCCAGTCGGCCGTTGGCGGCTGGATGCCGAGACCGAGGAACGAAAGCCCGGCGATCAGCAGGAACACGAAGCAGAACTCCAGCCCGAACTCGGCGATCAGCGGCGCGGTGGAGTTGGGCAGGATCTCGCGGCGGATCAGGTACCAAGTGCGCTCGCCGCGCAGCTTGGCCGCCTCGATGTAATCCATCACCACGACATTGCCCGCCACGGCCCGCGTCAGGCGGAACACGCGCGGGCTGTAGATCACGGCGACCACCAGCACGAGGATGATCTCGGACGGGTTGAAGATGGTCAGCATGAAGCCCGCGAAAACGACCACAATACCGGACATCACCGCGATGCCGATGATCCAGCCGAGGATGCTGCTCTCGAAGATTGCCGAGACGAGCAACAACCCGATCGCCATGGCGAAGACGATGAGAAGCCAGAAGCTCGTGGTGGTGTTGGCCAGATCACCGCCGAAGATCGACAGCATCAGCAGCGCGAAGATCAGCGACGGGATCGACATGATCACATCCGACGAGCGCGCGATGATCTGATCGAACCACCCGCCATTGACGGCCGCCAGCAGACCGGCAAGCGCGCCCAGGAGGAAGGCCAGCACCGTCCCGGCAAGCGCTAGGGCCACCGTGTTACGCGCGCCATATATGATCCGGCTGAACATGTCGCGGCCCAGCTGATCTGCCCCGAGGATCATGTTGTTATCCGCCGGCGCGAAGGCCGACGAAATTACCTGCGCCTCGCCGAAAGGCGCGATCCACGGCGCGAAGATACCCGCCACCGCGTAGGTAAAGATCACGAACATCCCGAAGCCGGCGGTCAGCGGGGCCGTCCGCAATTCCTTGGCCATGTTGTGCCATGAGATGGCGATCAGGAACTCGCGAAACGCGTAGGACACCATCGCCGCCAACGCCATGAGCCCGGCCGCGATCGCGACAACACGAAGCGCCGCCACCCCACCGACGATGCCCAGAATGAACGAGACAAGCGTCAGCGAGAAAAGCAGGAGGAAGGCTTGTCGCTTGTTGAAATAGACCGCGAGGCAGGACCCGCCGAGCAGCAGGAAATAGTAGATGATGACGAAAGCATTCATGTCCCTGCCCCTCTCATTTCGGATGCCGCAGGCGCGGATTGGTCAGGATCGCGCCGACATCGGCGGCAAGATTGAGCAGGATGAAGGTCGCCGCGAAGATCAGGCAGCAGGCCTGAACCACGGGGAAATCGCGCTTAGAAACCGCATCGACCAGAGCCTGGCCTATGCCGGGATAGACGAAAACCACCTCCACCAGCACCACGCCGGTGACGAGGTAAGCGAGGTTCAGCGCGACGACGTTGATGATCGGCGCCCAGGCATTGGGCAGCGCGTGCTTGACCACCACTTTCCACGGCGGCGTGCCCTTGAGACGAGCCATCTCGATATAGGGCGAGGCCAGAAGGTTGATGATCGACGCCCGCGTCATCCGCATCATGTGCGCGGTGACGACCAGCACCAGCGTCAGCGCCGGCAGGAAGGTCCGGTAGAGCAGATCGCCGAAATTCATGTCGCTCGAGAGGCTGGCAATGGCCGGGAACATGCCGGATTTGACCGCAAGGTACAGGATCAGGACATACCCCAGAAAGAATTCCGGGCTGGAAATCGCGGTGAGCGTCGCCACGTTGGCGACACGGTCGAAGATCGTGTTGCGCAGCAGCGCCACGACGATCCCCAGCAGAATAGATACCGGCACGGCGATCGCGGCGGCATAGCTGGCCAGGAAAAGCGTGTTGCCAAGCCGCTCGCCAATGGTTTCCGACACGCTTGATCCGGTCACGATGGAATTGCCGAAATCAAACACCACGGCCCCGGACAGCCAGTCGAGATATCGCACGATGGCCGGCTCGTTGAGCCCCATTTCCTCGCGCAGTGCCGCGACGTTCTCCGGCGTCGCCCCCTGCCCGAGAACCGCCTGCGCGATATCGCCCGGCAAAAGCTCGACCATAAAGAATATGATCACGGAAATGACCAGCAGAATAACCAATCCGAGACCGAGCCGTTTTGCAACGAACCCCAGGATGTCTCCCATCTTTTCCCTCCTGTTCCGGTGCCAGTGCAGCGTTGCGCCGCGTGCCTTTTCCGGCTTGGACCAACAGTTTCACGTCATGTCGTGGATAATCGGACCTGTCCCGCACGACGAAGGGCGACGGCCCGCCTGACGCGACCGCAGCCCGACACTGCAAAAGCCCGGCATCGTGGTCGATGCCGGGCCCTATCTGGCATTATGCGAACCACCAGCGACTTGCGGCCCGCGCTCCGTCGCAACTCCAACTCGCGGCGACGTCCTCGTGACGCTCGACCCCCTTGCCGCGGGCATAGACCCAGTTGTTGAAGAACGGGATCAGAGTACCGCCATCGTTGCGCATCAACATGCACATCTCGCGGTACATTTCCCGGCGCAGATTGTCGTCAAGCTCGCCCTTGGCCTTCAACAGCAATTCGTTGAAGCGTTCGTTCTGCCAGCGGCTTTCGTTCCACGCGGCGTCGTCCTTGTAGGCCAGGGTGAACATCACGTCGGGTGTCGGACGCGCCCCCCAGGATACTGTGCTGAACGGCTTTTTCAGCCAGACATCGGAGTAGTAGCCATCGCTCGGCTCACGCACCACCCGGATGTCGATGCCGGCCGCCTTCGCCTGTTCGGCGTAAAGCACGCACATGTCCACCGCGCCGGTGTAGACGCTGTCGGCGACCGACAGGCTAACCTGCAGGTTCTCGTGCCCGGCCTTCTTGAGCAGCGACTTGGCTTCGTCCGGGTCGTATTCACGCTGCGGGATGTCGTCGGGCCAGTAGGGCTGCACCGGCGAGAGGTGGAAATCGTTGCCCTTCGTGGCCGCCCCGAACGAGATCTTCTCGATGATCTCGTCGCGGTTCATCGCCAGCTTCAACGCGTTGCGCACGTTCACATCGTCGAAAGGGGCCGTGTCGCAATGCATCGGCATGGTGATCGCGCCGCCCGACGGGATGTTGTCGACCTTGATATCTGGATTGCGCTCCAGCAGTGACAGCGTTTTGAGTTCGATCAGCGAGACGCAATCCACGTCACCGGTGACAAGCGCCGTCTGTCGCGCGTTCGGATCGTTGAGGACCAGCATCTCCACCCTGTCAAAATACGCCCCATCGCCATGCCAGCCATCGTGACGGTTCAGCGCCCATTGAATGCCGAAATCGCCGGATTCGATGCTGTAGGGGCCGGAGCCGTCGCCGGACTGCCAGTCGATCGTGCCATCGCCGTTCGACGGGCAGATCGCGAAGTGATAATCGGTCATCAGCCACGGCAGGTCGGCATTGCCGCGCGCCAGCGTCACGACGACGGTATTGTCACCATCCGCCTGGATATCGTCGACATCCGTCAGCAGCGCCTTGGCTGCCGAGGTCGACGCATCGCCGCGGTGATGGTTCAGGCTGTCGATGACATCTTCGGCAGTGACAGACCGACCGCTGTGGAACGTCGCGTCCGGGTTCAGCTCGAACGTCCATTGCTTGGCATCCGGCGTCGCTTCCCAGCTCATCGCAAGATCCGGCCCCAGCGAATTGTCCGCCGCGATCATCGTCAGGTAGCTGCGATGCGTGTGCGCAAGGAAGATCATCTGACGGGTGACGTAGGTGCCGGGATCGTGCGTGTCGCCGCTATTGCCGTCATGCAAACCCCACCGGAAGGTGCCGCCGCGCTGTGGCTGCGCTTTGGCGGCCGTGCCCCAGAGCCCTGTTGCGGCAGAGGCGGTCAGACCGGCCGCTACGGCGTAATGCATGAAGGACCGGCGCGAAACGCCACCCGTTCGCGCAGCGTCAGCCAGTTTGTCCAGAAGGACCTGGTCAGTTTTCTGTGCCATGAGTTTTCCCTGTTTTTTTGAGTTTTTTTGTCATTGGAGCGACGTTGCGCACCCCGCCCGTGAAATCTTCGTGTTCACATGGCCCGAGGGGGCGCCCAAATACGACATTAAATAGTCTAAACACGAAACGTATCAGCGTGCCAGATAATAATCTGTCGCGGCCCCGCCGGGGAAACAATCAAGATTTCCCTGTTTTTTCGGCCGGATGCCGGGCGTTTTAGGTGCGCGTGGCCCGCAACCTTTCGAAATACGCCAAACGCTTCTTGAGGTCGCGCTCGAACCCGCGCTCGACCGGTTGGTAGAACACGGGGCGCGTCATCGTCTCGGGAAAATAGTTCTGACCGGAAAACCCGTCCTCGGCATCGTGGTCATAGGCGTAGTCCGCGCCGTAGCCCTCGTCGCGCATCAGCTTGGTGGGCGCGTTCAGGATATGCTTGGGGGGCGGTTCGCTGCCGGTCTTCTTGGCGGCGCGGATCGCGGCCTTGTAGGCGGCGTAGCCCGCGTTCGACTTGGGCGCGAGCGCGAGATACGTCACCGCCTGCGCCAGCGCCAGCTCGCCTTCGGGGCTTCCGAGACGCTCGTAGGTCTCCCAGGCCTGCAGGCAGACATTCTGCGCCTGTGGATCGGCGAGCCCGATATCCTCGATGGCCATGCGGGTGATGCGGCGGGCGAGGTAACGCGGGTCTTCGCCCCCTTCCAGCATCCGCGCCAGCCAGTAAAGCGCCGCGTCGGGATCGGAACCGCGCACCGATTTATGCAATGCTGATATGAGGTTATAATGCGCGTCGCCGGATTTGTCGTATTGCGCGGCGCGCTTCATCAGCCGCGCGGTCAGCGCGTTCGTGTCTAGGGGTGCGTCGGCTTTCCACGTCGCGATCTGCTCGATCAGGTTCAAAAGCGCGCGCCCGTCGCCATCGGCCATCTCCAGCAAAGCTTCGCGTGCGGGACCGTCAAGAGGCAAGACATGACCCAAGGCCTGCTCGGCGCGCTGTGCCAGTTGTTCCAGACCCGCATGATCAAGACGGGTCAGCACCAGAACCTGCGACCGGCTGAGCAGGGCGGCGTTCAGCTCGAACGAGGGATTCTCGGTGGTGGCGCCCACCAGCAAGATCGTGCCATCCTCCATATGCGGCAGGAACCCGTCCTGCTGGGCCTTGTTGAACCGGTGAATCTCGTCCACGAAAAGCAGGGTACCCTGCCCGTTCGCGCGCCGGTGCTTGGCCTCGTCAAAGACACGTCGCAGTTCGGGAACACCGCTGAAGATCGCGCTGATCTGGACAAAATGCAGATCCGTCTCGCCCGCCAGAAGCCGCGCGATCGTCGTTTTGCCGACACCGGGCGGCCCCCAGAAGATCAGCGAATTCAAACGGTTGGAGGCCAGCATCCCGCCAAGCGGCGCATCGGGGCCAAGCACTTGATCCTGACCGATCACCTCTGACAGCGACTGCGGCCGCAGCAGGTCGGCCAGCGGGCGCGGCGCGGTGGCGGATGGTGGCGCATCGCCGGTGTCGAACAGGTCCGCCATGCGTAAACCCCTCGCCAAGATCCTCGTGTGCCCGCTTTCAACTACCTGCCATGGCAGGCACATTGCAAGGATACACGGTTTCTTTTCGGCTCAAGCACCCAAGATCCTACATATGCAAAACCCCCGCCCGGTGGGGCGGGGGTCAAAGACTAACCCAATGTAGTTAAACCATTTAATCTTCTGCAGCTTCTTCGGCGGCGACGCGGGCGCGGTCGCCGGCGCCCTTGGCGTCGACATCGCGATCGACGAATTCGATGATCGCCATCGGGGCCATGTCACCGTACCGGAAGCCGGCCTTCAGAACGCGGATATACCCGCCTTGGCGCGAGGCGTAGCGCGGGCCGATCACGTCGAACAGCTTGGCGACATAGGCGTCCTGTTTGAGCTGGCTCGCGGCCTGGCGGCGGGCATGAATATCCCCGCGTTTTGCGAGGGTTACGAGCTTTTCGATGATCGGCCGCAGTTCCTTGGCCTTGGGCAGGGTGGTCTTGATCTGCTCATGTTCGATGAGCGAGCCGGCCATGTTTGACCACAGCGCCTTGCGGTGCTCGTGGGTGCGGTTCAGGCGGCGGTATCCTCTGGCGTGACGCATTTTCTTTCTCCGTCTATTTTGCTTTGTCCGGCGGTCCGATGCGTGTCGGCCACTCTCCTTGGGGCGGGATTGCCCGGGTTGTCATGCGTACACCGCGTACCAAAGGTACGCGGCTTGTTTACGCGGTCCGAGAGGCCTCAGAAGGCGTCTTCGAATTTCTTCGCGAGATCTTCGATATCGTCGGGCGGCCAGTCCTCGACATCCATGCCGAGATGCAGCCCCATGCCCGACAGGACCTCCTTGATCTCGTTGAGCGACTTGCGGCCGAAGTTCGGCGTGCGCAGCATTTCCGCCTCGGTCTTCTGGATCAGATCGCCGATATAGACGATGTTGTCGTTCTTGAGGCAGTTGGCCGAGCGGACCGACAGTTCCAGCTCGTCGACCTTCTTGAGCAGCAGCGGGTTGAATTTCAGCGAGCTTTCCTCGGAATCGCGGCCGGCGGACTCGGGCTCGTCGAAATTGACGAAGATCGACAGCTGATCCTGCAGGATGCGGGCACCGTAGGCCACCGCGTCATCGGGGCTGAGCGCGCCGTTGGTGTCGATCTTCATCGTCAGCTTGTCGTAGTCCAGCACTTGCCCCTCTCGGGTGGGCTGCACGTCGTAGCTGACCTTGGTGACCGGCGAGTAGAGCGCGTCGATCGGGATCAGACCGATGGGCGCGTCCTCGGGCTTGTTGCGGTCGGCGGCAACATAGCCTTTGCCGGTATTCACGGTCAGTTCCATGTAGAGGTTCGCCGCCTCGTCGAGATGGCAGATCACGTGATCCTTGTTGATGATCTCGATCCCGGCACTGTCGGAGATGTCGGCGGCGGTGACGATGCCCGGCCCCTTGGCGTTGATCGACAGGCGCTTGGGGCCCTCGACCTCCATCCGGATGGCGACACCCTTGAGGTTCAGCACGATGTCTGTCACGTCTTCGCGGACGCCCGTCACCGAGGAAAACTCGTGCAGCACGTTGTCGATCTGCACGGCGGTGATGGCGGCGCCCTGCAGCGACGACAGAAGCACGCGGCGCAGCGCGTTGCCCAATGTCAGGCCAAAACCCCGCTCGAGCGGTTCGGCCACCAGCACGGCCTGGCGCAGCGGATCCTTGCCCGGCGTCACGTCAAGCTGCGTCGGCTTGATCAGGTCAGCCCAATTCTTGTGGATCATGGGTCCCTCCATTCCTGTTCCGCCTTCATGATCAAAGCGGCGGAACGCCCGAGGATGTTAAATGACGAAAGCGGGCCGCGCTCATGCGCGACCCCGCCATCAGTGTTGTCAGGTCAGACGCGGCGCCGTTTCGGCGGACGGCAGCCATTATGCGCCATCGGTGTCACGTCCCGGATCGAGGTGATGTTGAACCCGACCGCCGCCAGCGCGCGCAGCGCGGATTCGCGGCCCGATCCCGGTCCCTGCACCTCGACTTCGAGCGAGCGCATGCCGTGATCCTGCGCCTTCTTGCCGGCATTCTCTGCGGCAAGCTGTGCGGCGTAGGGCGTCGACTTGCGCGAGCCCTTGAAGCCCATTGTGCCGGCCGAGGACCAGGCGATCGCATTGCCCTGGACGTCGGAGATCAGGATCTTGGTGTTGTTGAACGAAGAGTTCACATGCGCAACGCCAGTGGCGATGTTCTTGGACACCTTCTTCTTCGGTGCGCGGGCGGATTTGCGTGTATCGCGTGCCATGTTGGGTGCCCTCTCTTATTTCTTCTTGCCGGCAATGGCCTTTGCGGGGCCTTTGCGGGTGCGGGCATTGGTGTGGGTTCGCTGACCGCGCACCGGCAGGTTGCGACGGTGCCGCAGGCCGCGATAACAGCCGAGATCCATCAGGCGCTTGACGTTCATCTGGGTCTCGCGGCGCAGATCGCCCTCGACCTTGAAATTCGTGTCGATATGCTCGCGCAGGGTCACGGCCTCGGCATCCGACAGCTCGTTCACGCGGCGCGACTGATCGATGCCAGTCGCCTCGCAGATCGCGCGAGCCGAGGACGGACCGATACCGGTGATGTAGGTCAGGGCGACAGGCACCCGTTTGTGGGTCGGGATATTGATACCGGCAATACGTGCCAAGTGTCTTTTCCTTTTCGTTGCGGTTCCGTAGCGCCAGAACCTTTTTTCACAACGCAAGCCCGAAGCGCATCTTGCGTCGGGCCGCAGCTGAATATGAAGTGTCGGATCCGGCCGGGATGGTCCCGGCAGAATCACTTGTGACGGCAGGAAATCATCGCCTATTGACAAATGAAGAAAGCGTCAAGCCCCCGCCCGATCATTTGTCCAGTACGGCGGAAATCGCCGCCCTGACCTCGTCGATCTGGTCAAGGCCGTCGACGGAGGCGAGCTGGCCCTTGGCGTGGTAATAGCCGATCAGCGGCGCGGTCTTCTTGTAATATTCCATCAGCCGCTGGCGGACACTGTCGGCATTGTCGTCGGCGCGCACTTCCTGTCCGGCCGCCTTGGCCTCTTCGGCGCGACCGACGATGCGGTTGACCAGCGTGTCGTCATCGACGCGCAACTCGATCACCGCATCCAGGGTTTCGCCCTGCTCGGCCAGAAGGTCGGCCAGCGCGTCGGCCTGGGCCAGCGTGCGCGGGAACCCGTCGAAGATAAACCCGCCGCGCTTGTCGCCCTGGAGCTGTTCGCGGATCAGGCCGATCACGATATCGTCGGTCACCAGGTCGCCGCGGGCCATCACGTCGGCCACGATGCGCCCCATCTCCGAGCCGCTCTCCTTGGCCGCGCGCAGCATGTCGCCGGTGGACAACTGGATCATGTCGCGGCTCTCGGCGAGGTGTTGCGCCTGCGTGCCTTTGCCCGCGCCGGGCGGTCCCAGAATAATGATGTTCATCGGCGTCCCTTTCCGCTTCGTCCCGTGCCGCGGCGGGTCTTCTTGCGCCCCTTGCCGCTAAGCTGCGATTTCTCGATCAGGCCTTCATATTGATGCGCGAGCAGGTGGGATTGCACCTGCTGGATGGTGTCCATCGTCACCGACACCACGATGAGCACCGAGGTGCCGCCGAAGTAGAACGGGATGGCGAACTGGTTGCGCAGGATCTCGGGCAGCAGGCAGACGGCGGCCAGGTAGGCCGAGCCCAGCACGAGAATGCGGTTGACGACGAATTCGAGGTATTCCTCGGTGCGCTTGCCCGGCCGGATGCCCGGGATGAAGCCGTTCTGGTTCTTGAGGTTTTCCGCCACGTCATCGGGTTTGAACGACACGTTGAACGTGTAAAAATAGGTGAAGAAGATGATCATCCCGGTGAAGAACAACAGGTAGAGCGGCTGTCCGGGGCCGAAATAGGCCATGATCGTGGACATCACCGGCCCGGTCTGGTTGCCCGAGAAAGTGCCCATCGTGGCCGGCAGCAGCAACAGTGACGAGGCAAAGATCGCCGGGATCACGCCCGCCGGGTTGACCTTGACCGGCAGGTGCGACGAGCCGCCGTCGTAGACCTTCATGCCGACCTGGCGACGGGGATACTGGATGTGGATCTTGCGCAGGGACCGCTCCATGAACACCACGAAGCCGATCACCGCGATCACCATGACGATCACGCCGACGATCACCGCCGGGCTGATCGAACCCGAGCGGCCGCTGGCGAAAAACTGCGCCAGTGCCGAGGGGATCTCTGCGATGATGCCCACGAAGATGATCAGCGAGATGCCGTTGCCGACGCCGCGCGCGGTGATCTGCTCGCCCAGCCACATCAGGAACATCGTGCCGCCGACCAGCGTGATCATGCAGCTTGCGATGAAGAACCACCCCGGTGTCTGCACAAGCTCGCCCGATTGCAGGCTGACGGCGAGGCCATAGGATTGCATCGTCGCCAACAGCACCGTGCCGTAGCGCGTGTACTGGTTGATCTTCTTGCGCCCCTGCTCGCCCTCTTTCTTGAGCTGTTCGAGCTTGGGGACCATCGCCGTCATCAGCTGCACGATGATCGAGGCCGAGATGTAGGGCATGATGCCGAGCGCGAAGATCCCCATCCGCCCCAATGCGCCGCCGGTGAACATCGACAGCATGCCGCCGATCGTGGCCTGCGCGCCGTCCATGAATTCCCGCAGGGCCGCGCCATCGATGCCCGGCACCGGGATGAAGGTGCCCAGCCGGTAGACGATCAGCAGCCCCAGCGTGAAAAGAATGCGATTGCGGAGATCGGTGGCCTTGCCAAGCGCCGCCCAGCTCGTGTTGGCCGCCATTTGCTCTGCTGCAGATACCATGCACGGGTCTCTTTCATGTGCCGCCGCCGCCCGGGGCCGGTCTCGGGCGCGGGCGGCGTCAAGAGGAAAAGGTGAGGTGAATGTAAGCGGCGGGGGCGCCGCTCACAACCTCTTATTCGGCGGGCCGGGCCGCCGCAGCGACCGCCAGGGTGCCGCCGGCCTTCTCGACCGCGTCCTTGGCCGATTGCGATGCGCCGGTGACCTGCAGGTCGAGCTTGGTGCTGACATCGCCCTTGGCCAGCACGCGCACGCCGTCGAGCTTGCGCCGCACGAGACCGGACGCGACGAGCACGTCCTCGGTGATCGGCTGGCTTGCGTCGATCTTGCCGGCATCCACGAATTTCTGGATCAGGCCGAGATTGACCACCGCGTAATCCTTGCGGTTCGGCTTGGTGAAGCCGCGCTTGGGCAAGCGCTGGTAGAGCGGCATCTGGCCGCCTTCATAGCCCTTGATCGCCACACCGGACCGCGATTTCTGGCCCTTGATGCCACGTCCACCGGTCTTGCCCATGCCCGAGCCGGGGCCGCGGCCGATACGTTTCTTGCGCTTGGTCGCGCCGGGATTGTCCCGAAGTTCGTGAAGTTTCATCGTCGCATTCTCCTTGCCGGATACGACCCCCAGCGACGGGAGCGGTCGAACGCGGCTTGCCTAGTTTGGATCGGGCCTGTCGGCCACCGCTGGCCTATAGACCCCGCACGCGCCGGGATCAAGGGTGGGAATGGATGCGGGGCGCGCGAGGTGGCGTTGGAAAGCCAAGGGCTACAACCCCGGCGCGATACGCGGCGCGACGCGCCGCAGCGCCATCGCATGTCCGCCCCCCGGACAGGCGATGGCGCTGCGGGTTTGAATGTTCGCCCGCAGCCGAAATCCGCACGGCGCCCATGCCTTTTCAGGTGTCCGCATCCATCGCCGCGAGGATCGCATCGCCCATCTGCCCGGTGGTGACCGGCACGACACCCGCCTCGCCCGCAAGATCGGCGGTGCGCAGCCCGTCGGCCAGCACCTTTTCCACGGCCTTTTCCACGCGCGTCGCCTCGTCGCCGAGATCAAACGAATAGCGCAGCGCCATCGCGAAGCTGAGGATGCAGGCAATCGGGTTGGCCTTGCCCTGCCCCGTGATATCGGGCGCCGAGCCATGCACGGGCTCATAAAGCGCCTTGGGCCGGCCATTGTCCATCGGAGCGCCGAGCGAGGCCGAGGGCAGCATGCCCAGGGACCCGGTCAGCATCGCGGCTGCGTCCGACAGGATATCGCCGAACAGATTGTCGGTCACGATCACGTCAAATTGGCGCGGCCATCGCACAAGCTGCATCGCGCCCGCATCGGCATACATGTGGCTGAGGTCCACATCCGGGTAATCGGCATCATGCACCGCCTGCACCACCTCGCGCCAGAGGATGCCCGATTCCATCACATTGGCCTTTTCCATCGAGCAGACCTTGTTGCCGCGCTTGCGCGCCAGATCGAAGGCGGCGCGCGCCACGCGGTCGATCTCTGTCTCGGTATAGCGCTGCGTGTTGATGCCGACACGCTCGCCACCCTCGTTGATGATGCCGCGCGGCTCGCCAAAATAGATGCCGCTGGTCAGTTCGCGCACGATCATGATGTCGAGCCCGGCGACCACCTCGCGCTTGAGCGACGAGAAATCAGCGAGCGCGTCAAAGCATTGCGCGGGGCGCAGATTGGCGAAGAGATCCATCTCCTTGCGCAGGCGCAGCAGGCCGCGTTCGGGCTTTACGGCGAAATCCAGATCGTCGTATTGCGGCCCGCCGACCGCACCCAGAAGCACCGCGTCGACCTCTTGCGCGCGCGCCATTGTGGCATCTGCCAGCGGCGTGCCATGCGCGTCATAGGCCGCGCCACCGACCAAATCCTCGGACACCTCGAAGGCAAGGCCGCGTCTGTCCCCGAACCAGTCGATGAGGCGGACGACCTCGGCCATGACTTCAGGGCCGATCCCGTCACCGGGCAGAACGAGTAGCGAGCGGGCGGTCATGGGCGGTATCCTTGGCTGTGACACTATTTCAAGTGGCGTATAGCGCCGCCGCGGCGGGGTCAAGAAAGCCCGCCGCAGTCGCGTCCTCAGTCGAGCGCGAGATCGACCCAGACGAGGCGGTGACGGCTGGCAATCGCGGCCAGATCGCCCTCGGGCGTATCTTGCGGCGGCCAGTGGATGCCGGCGCCGGCAATCTCCAGATCGACCGAGGGCAGGATGTAGCTGACGCGCAGGGGGCCGGTCCGCTCCCAGTCGACGGTGGCGTGGCGCGGACCGGGGCCCTCGGGGCCCTGATGCGCCGGGCGGGGATCCTGAAGGCGCGGGTCGTTGACCAGGCTGCGGATCGCCGCCCGTCGCTTCGGTCGGGGTCGAGATTGGCATCACCGATCACTATGAACCGGGCGTCCGACACGGGCCCGAACGCGCCGTCAAGGTAAAGCTGCCAGAACCGGATCTCGTCATGATTGCGCCGCCCGTTGGCATCCTCGGGCCCATCGAACACCGGCGGGGTGGCGTGAAAGGCCAGCAGGTGCAACAGCCCCGAGGGCAGGTTCACCGGCACGACCCAATGCGCGGTATAGGACAGCCGCTGGATGTCCTGCGCGCCCTTCGACGGGAAGGGCGTGCCGTCTGCGTAGGTAGGCAGCAGCGCGCCGGGCAGATCACGCCACAAAAGCGCGCTGAAATCCTGCACGGCATCCGCGTCGATGGGAAAAGCTGACAGGATCGCCATGCCGCCCTGCCCGGAAAACGCGCCGTAGCCTTGCGCGTCGCGCTCGTTGCCGCGCCGCCCGTCATCATCCATGTCGAGACCGGTGGGCATGCCGCTATTGGGACGACGCGCGAAGATGTGATCGTAGTGCGGGCCGTCCTCGGCCAGCCGGTCGCGCAGGGTGCGAAGCGCGTGCAGGTCATGGTCGTAATCGAATTTTTGCAGCACCACGATGTCCGGCTCCGCGCGGGCGATCACGCGGCTGATCGCGTCAATCTGCGCGTCCTCGCCGCGCAGTATGTCGCGTAGCAGGATCCCCGGCCCGCTGCGGTCGAGCCCGACATTCCATGTCGCGACGCGCAAGCTGTCGGCCAGCACGGGCACCGTCAGGGTGACAAGGCTCAGTGCGACAAGGCAGAGCAGCGCGATCAGGGACCGCATGCCCTCAGACCCAGGGACGCTCCTGTGCCGCGGCCGCCTCGAACGCATCGATGGCCTCGCTGCGGGCCAGCGTCAGGCCAATATCGTCGAGCCCTTCCAGCAGGCAGTGCTTTTTGAACGCGTCCACCTCGAAGGGCAGCACCTCGCCCTCGGGTGTGGTGACGGTCTGCGCCTCGAGATCGACTTCGATCCGGGCATTCGCGCCCTTCTCGGCCTCGCGCATCAGCAGATCCACCTGATCCTTGGGCAGGGCAATCGGCAGGATGCCGTTCTTGAAGCAGTTGCTGTGAAAGATGTCTGCAAAGGACGGCGCGATGATGCAGCGGATGCCAAAATCCTTGATCGCCCAGGGGGCATGCTCGCGCGAAGAGCCGCAGCCGAAATTGTCGCCCGCGATCAGGATCTGCGCCGCGCGGTATTGCGGCTTGTTGAGCACGAAACCGGGGATTTCCGTGCCGTCATCATCATAGCGCATCTCGTCAAAGAGGTTCACGCCGAGGCCCGACCGCTTGATCGTCTTCAGGAACTGCTTGGGGATGATCATGTCGGTATCGACATTGATGATCGGCAGGGGCGCCGCGATGCCGCTGAGTTTCTCGAATTTTTCCATGGATCACATCCTGTGTCGTGGTGGTTACGTCATACCGCGCACAATGCCCCGAGGCCAGCCCACAGAGTCTCCTTGGCCAATGAAAAACCCCGACGGTTGCCCGCCGGGGTGTTGTCATGCAAATTGCCGTGGCTCAGGCCTTGCCGAACCGCCGTAGCGCCCCGAGACCGCCCAGCCCGGCCAGAAGGAGCCAGCCCGCGGCAGGCAGTGGAATGGGTGCCGGATTGCTCGGTGGCTGCGAAATGATCTCGCTCACCTTGATATCAATGAAGGCTTCGCCGAAGGACAGCGCGGAGTCGCCACCTGCACGCAAGGCATTCAAGTCCCAGGCGGCACCACCCGTTCCCAGTGCGGCATCAATGTAGTTTTGCCCGAATCCAAATGCGTTCTCCTGACCGCCCGTGGACACAGTGAAGCCACCGGAGCCATCGGCGAGATAGGCATCGCCATTGCTGTCGATGCCCAACGCCGTCCCACCGGCTGACGTGAAGCCATGATTGACGATGGCATTCAGCAGGATATTACAGGAACTGAGCGTGTTCGCGATCGACGTCGAGTCCAAGCTTGCATTACGGATGTTGGACCCGGTTCGAGCTTCGTCTGTCACGAGGATGAAGTTGATGGCCGCCCCACCGGTGAAACTAAAGTTGGTGAGCGCGAAATCGATGGCCTGGAAACCATCCTCGAGACCGCCGCTTACGGTCAGAGCGCCGAGGTTGGTCTTGGTCGTGGCCGCATCGGCAAGACCGCCGCCAATCTGCCGCGGATCGTTGCTCGAAACAGAGCCGCCAAAGCCGACAACACCGTAGCGGCGCTCATCCGATACACCGGCCGCCAGAAGGTCAGTATCAAGCTTGTCGATCACCGTGTTCTCGAGAAAGGCCTGCTCCCCGGACATGGAACCCGATTCGTCGACAATGAACACAACGTTGGATCTGGTGTTCACCGTGGCCGCCAAGGCAGAAGAGACCGACAACGTCAGAACAACCGGTATGGCCAATGCTGCGATGACCATGTTTCTTGAGCGCGTCTTTGTTACGTATGTCATAAAATACTCCTGATAAATTTGGGGTAGTCAATAAAATTGATACATAAAGCGAACCGGCGCTCAACGAAAAATGTTTCAAGGCACTGATTTTAAGGCATTGTGATACCGAATAGCGGGTACAAATGCCGCTTCGTACAATCTAAAGACGAAATTTATCTTCTTAAAAAAGACAATAAATTTGTTTATCAATTATTGTTTCTATTAATCAAAACGCCGGGCATACGTTCATTCTGCACGTGATTCGGGCAGCATTTTACGCCATTGCGACAAGTCTCAGGCGACCGTGAAACCGTGCAGGATGCCGTTCCGGACGATGCCTATGCGCCGGCCGGAGCATGCCCGCGCGTGCAGAGACCACCTTTGGGTGGTCACGCCAAGCGCATATCAAGCGGCGGAAGAATGGCGGAGATACCAACAAGGCGCGGTATCCCTTAAAATCAGTATCGTGCACGACATGGTACGTTTTGCAGATGTTCAAGCGTCAATGCCGAATGAGACCTGGTGCGCGGGAGAGCCCGCCAGGGGCATACCGTGCACCGGGCGCGCCTCAGGCCGGCGTGCTCATCATCTCACGCACATCCGTCAGTCGCCCGGTCACCGCCGCCGCCGCGGCCATCGCGGGGCTCATCAGGTGGGTGCGCCCGCCGCGGCCCTGCCGCCCTTCGAAATTGCGGTTCGAGGTGGCCGCACAGCGCTCGCCGGGCGACAGCTGGTCGGGGTTCATGGCAAGGCACATGGAACAGCCGGCGAGACGCCACTCGAACCCCGCCTCGATGAAGATGTCGGCGAGGCCCTCTTCCTCGGCCTGCGCCCGCACCAACCCCGAGCCGGGCACCACCATCGCGCGCAGGCCTGGCTTGATCTTGTGTCCCTTCAGGATCTCGGCGGCAGCACGCAGATCCTCGATCCGCCCGTTGGTGCAGGACCCGATGAAGACCGTGTCGATCTCGACCTCGCTCAGCTTCTGACCGGCGGTCAGGCCCATGTATTCCAGCGCGCGACGCGCCGAGTCGACCTTGCCGCCCTCGAAGCTGGTCGGATCGGGCACCACCGCGTCGATCGGCAGCACATCCTCGGGGCTGGTGCCCCAGGTGACCACGGGCGCGATATCCTCGCCCTTCAGCGTGACCACCTTATCCCAATGCGCATCCTCATCAGACTGCAGCGTGCGCCACCAGTTCACAGCGGCCTCCCATTGCGCACCCTTCGGCGCATGGGGGCGGCCCTTGACATACTCGAACGTCGTCTCGTCGGGCGCGATCAGCCCGGCCCGCGCGCCGCCCTCGATCGCCATGTTGCAGATCGTCATGCGGCCTTCCATCGACAGCTCGCGGATCGCCTCGCCGCAATACTCGATCACGTAGCCGGTGCCACCCGCGGTACCGGTCGCGCCAATCACCGACAGGGTGATGTCCTTGGCGGTGACCCCCGGCGGCAGCTTGCCGGTGATTTCGACCTTCATGTTCTTCGCCTTGCGCTGGATTAGCGTCTGCGTGGCCAGCACATGCTCGACCTCGCTCGTGCCGATGCCATGCGCCAGCGCGCCGAAGGCGCCGTGGGTGGCGGTATGGCTGTCACCGCAGACGATCGTCATGCCCGGCAGGGTCCAGCCCTGCTCGGGGCCGATGATATGCACAATGCCCTGGCGGATATCGTTCACCGGGTAGTAATGGATGCCGAAATCCAGCGCGTTGCGGTCCAGCGCCTCGACCTGGATGCGGCTTTCGGGGTTCTCGATCCCGTTCGCTCGGTCCGGGGTGGTGGGCACGTTGTGATCCGGCACGGCGATGGTGTTTTGCGGCTTGCGAACCTGCCGGCCGGCCATGCGCAGCCCCTCGAAGGCCTGCGGGCTGGTCACCTCGTGCACGAGATGGCGGTCGATATACAAAAGGCATGTGCCGTCCTCGGCCTCATGGGCCAGGTGGGCGTCCCAGATCTTGTCATAAAGTGTCTTGGGGGACATGCGTCCTCTCCCGTTTTGCGTGTGGCTATGTCGGAGGCGAGGTCAGGGCGATGTTGCCCGGATGCGCACGCGCACGCCCCGCAGGGCCGCGAAAAAGCGCCAGGGCAGACGGGCGCGGTCGGACATGTCGAAAATTCGCGTCATGCCCTGCAGATACAGCGCGCGCGCCGCGCTATCAAGTGCCGCGCTTGAAATGCGCCCCCTGCTTCATCTTGCCCGAAATACTCCGGGGGAGACGCCGCAACGCGGCGGCGGGGGCTGCGCCCCCTGCAAAAGGATCTGCGTGGCGCAGCCACACCGCTTTGAAAAGCCATCGGCTTCAGTCGGGGGAGAGCATGTAGCCCTCGCCCCGCACCGTCTGCAGGTAGTGCGGCTGTTTCGGGTCGGCCTCGATCTTGCGGCGCAGCCGCGTGATCTGCACATCGACGGCGCGTTCCTGGGCATGCCCTTCGTCGCGGCCCAGATCCTCGACCAGCCGTGCGCGGCTCACCGGCTGGCGCAGGTTGTCCGACAAGATCCGCATCAGATGCACCTCGGTGGCGGTCAGGCGGATCGGCTCGCCGTCGCGGCTCAGTTCCGCGCGCCCGACATGGTAGCGCACCGGCCCCATCCGCAGGACCTTGGTCTCGGACTCGCTTCCAGCGGGGTCGGGCAGGCGGCGCAGGATGGCGTTGATCCGCAGCAGCAACTCCTTGGGCTCGAAGGGTTTCGGCAGGTAGTCGTCGGCGCCGGCCTCCAGCCCCTCGATGCGGTCGCCCGTCTCGCCCCGCGCGGTCAGCAACAGGATCGGCACGTCCTGCTTGGCCCGGATCTCACGCGTCAGGTCGACGCCGCTGTCGCCGGGCATCATCACGTCCATGACGATCAGGTCGAAATCGAGACCCGCCAGCACCCGCCGCGCATGGCCTGCGTCGCGCGCGACCGAGACAAGGAACCCGTTGCGAATGAGGAACCTGCGCAAGAGGTCGCGGATCCGTTCGTCATCGTCGACGATTAACAGATGCGGCGCGGGGTCGGTCATGTGTCACGCTCCCGGATGGCATGGTAGCGGCGGCGCATGTCGGGGTCCATCATCGCCTCGAGCACCCGGCGGAACCCGGCGACCGATTGCGGACCGGCGGCGCGGTAGGCGGCGCGCATCCGGCTGCGCTGCGCATCCGACAGCTTACGCTCCAGCGCGGCCCCCGCCTCGGTCAGGTAGAGGTGACGCTCGCGCTTGTCGCTGTTGCCCACGCGGCTTTCGACCAGCCCGTCCTCGATCAGCGTGCGCAGCACCCGGTTGAGCGATTGCTTGGTCACGTCGAGGATGGCCAGCAGGTTGGTCACCGTGGTGCCGGGGATGCGCGCGATGAAATGCATCGCGCGGTGATGTGCCCGCCCGTAGGCCATGGTGGCAAGGATGCGGTCGGGATCAGCGGTGAACCCCTGGTAGGCAAAGAACATCGCTTCGATGCCCTGGCGCAGTTGTTCGTCGGTCAGGAACAGAAGGTTCTCGCCACCCTGGATTTCGGCCATGCCGCACGCTCCGGTTTGTTAGGATCATTTTCATGTCCCAGTTTATGTCAGCTTTATTGACACTCCAAGAGCGGACTGGTAGCGACCAGCAGTTTTTGCGCAACTTAATGTCCGATGCGGACGTATTCTGCGCAACTTGTGCAAATATACCGAAGGGAGGCGGGCCATGGCCGGCTATGATGACCGCGACGGCAAGATCTGGATGGACGGGGCACTGGTGGACTGGCGCGACGCGAAGGTGCATGTCCTGAGCCATGCGCTGCATTACGCAAGCTCGGTCTTCGAGGGCGAGCGGTGCTATGACGGAAAGGTCTTCAAGAGCCGCGCCCATTCCGAGCGGCTGCTGAAATCCGGCGAGTTGCTCGACATGCCGATCCGGTACAGCGTCGAGCAGATCGAAGACGCCAAGCAGACGGTGTTGGACGCCAACGGGCTGCGCAACGCCTATCTGCGGGTGCTGGCTTTTCGTGGCGCTGGCGACGACATGGGCGTGGCCGCCGCGCGCAACCCGATTCGCATGGCCGTGACCGCGTGGGAATGGGGCAGCTATTACGGCGACGCCAAGACGCGCGGCGCCAAGCTCGACATCGCCAAGTGGAAGCGGCCCAGCCCCGATACGATCCCGACATCGGCCAAGGCGGCGGGGCTTTACATGATCTGCACGATGTCCAAGCATGCCGCCGAGGCCAAGGGGTTCTCGGACGCGATGTTCCTCGACTATCGCGGATACGTGGCCGAAGCGACGGGCGCCAACGTGTTCTTCGTCCAGGATGGCGAGGTGCACACGCCGCTGCCCGACGCGATCCTCAACGGGCTGACCCGGCAGACGGTGATCGGCCTCTTGCAGGACCGCGGCATCCCGGTGCACGAGCGGTACATCATGCCCGAGGAGATGGAGGGCTTCGAGCAGTGCTGGCTGACCGGGTCCGCCGCCGAGGTGACGCCGGTGGGGCAGATCGGCGATTACACCTTCGAGGTCGGCCAGATGACCCGCGACATTGCCGACGCCTACGAGGCGCTGGTGCGCGCCTGAGTGCGGCCTCTCCGAATGCCGCCACACGCGTGCCGGGCGGGGTGATACCCCCTTGCAAAGCCACGGCACGCGGTATAGCGATCTGGCACGGTCGGGCTGTGGCGCAGCCTGGTAGCGCACCTGCTTCGGGAGCAGGGGGTCGGAGGTTCGAATCCTCTCAGCCCGACCATATTCCGGCAATTTCACGACGTCAGCCCCGGGCCGGGCGGGTCCACCGGGCACGCGCGGCCGTCGTGCCATCGCTTGAACTCGGCCCATCGCTTGAACTCGGCGCAGTGCCGGTTACGTCGCTATCAGACACCGAATGCCCCGTGCGTCGCCCAGATCGGGCGGGGCCAAGGCAGCATCATTGATATCATGGAGGCACCATCATGTTTGACGATCTTCCCGAAACCGTGCTGCGCGAGCTGGCTGGCAGCCTCACGGACATGTCGTTCGAGTCCATCACGATCACCCGTAGCACCAAGGCCGAGGGTCCGAAAATCGTGTATGTGAACGACGCGTTCACAAACCTGACGGGATATGCGGCGTCGGAGGCGATCGGCCAGACGCCGGGTGTGCTTCAGGGGTCCGACACCGATCCTGCCGTTCTGAAGCGTCTTGAGGAAACGGTCGGGCGTGGCGAGACGTTTCACGGCACGGCGACCAACTACCGCAAGGATGGCACGCCGTTCCAGATGGAGTGGAAAGTGAGCTTCGCCGGGTCCGACGACACCGCGGAGTATTACGTCGCGGTGCAGCGCATCGCGCGGTAAGCGGGCGCGCTCAGGCCTTCTTCAACTGGTCGCGGATCTCGATCAGCACGTCGAGTTCCGACGGCCCGGTGAGCACCTCCGGGGCGACATTCTGGGGCTTTTCGGCCATCGACTTTATCTTGTTGACGTAGCGCACGAGCATGAACACCACGAAGGCGATGATCAGGAAGTTTGTCACCGACATGATGAACGCGCCATAGGCAAAGACCGAGGCCCCTGCCGCCCGCGCCGCCTCGAGGCTGGAACCCTCGGGCACCTCGCCGGCCAGAACCGCGTAGTTGTTCGTGAAGTCGAAGCCGCCCATGAACAGCCCGATGATCGGGTTGATCAGATCGGATACGACCGACGATACGATTCCCGTGAACGCCGCGCCGACGATGATGCCGACGGCCATGTCCATGACATTGCCCTTGGCGATGAAATCCCTGAACTCACCAAGCATGAGGTTGCTCCCTGATTCGACCCTGTCAGTCATTGGGTTGAAGAAGTGTTGGCTGAAAATCACCCTGCGGCACTTTATTTCGCCATGCCGCCGCTCGCCGCGAGGGGATCCGGCCCGAAGCGGTTCACGCCATCCGTGCCGCGATGGATGAAGAAGGCGAAGATCAGGATCAGCGAGCCGAGCACCGGGATCAGCACCAGCAGATACCACCAGCCCGAGCGGTCCACGTCATGCAGCCTGCGCAACGCGACCGCGATGCCCGGCAGAAGCACCACCAGCCCGAAAAGACCCCCAAGCACATCGGATATGGCCCCGAGCAGGACCGACGCCACGAAGGCGAACAGCGCAAACCACCAGAATTCAGACCGCTGCGCGCGCCCATGGAAATTGACGTAGTTCTCGGTCAGCACCGTCTTGACCGCCGTGGTGAAATCCATGAGTCGCATCCTTTCTCGTGGTCAGTCCTTCTGGCCGATCTTCGGCTCGGTGCCGGCCCGGATCCGGGCGATGTTGCCGCGATGCCGCCAGAGGATCAGCGCCGTCAGCAGCAGCGCCAGCAGCACGCCGACCCCCTGGCCCAGCACCAGCATCCAAAGCGCCGAGGATCCCGCGGCGACAATCGCCGCCAGCGACGACATCCGGGAAAGCGCGGCCGTGGCCAGCCATGTCAGGCACGCCGCGACACCCACCGGCCATGAAAGCGCCAACAGAACCCCGAGGAGGGTGGCCACCCCCTTGCCGCCCGCGAAGCGCAGCCAGACCGGGTAGCAATGCCCGACAAGGGCGGCGAGCCCGGCAAGCTGCACCGCGTCCTCTCCGGCAAAGGCCCGCGCCAGCAGGACCGCCAGCGCCCCCTTGCCGCCGTCGAGGATCAGGGTCAACGCGGCGGCAAACTTGTTGCCGGTGCGCAGCACGTTGGTGGCGCCGATATTGCCAGAGCCGATGTCGCGCAGGTTGCCCAGCCCCATCAGCCGGGCCAGCACCATGCCGAACGGGATCGACCCGAGGCCGTAGCCGATCGCGGCCCAGAGGATCAGCACGGCGGTGGCAGATTCCAGACCCGGCATCACGCCACCTCGTAGACTTGGGCGCCGGCGACATATGTCGCCATCACGCGGCCCTGCAGGCGGGCCCCGTCAAAGGGCGTGTTCTTGGATTTCGAGCGTAGCGCGAAGCGGTCCAGAATGATCGGCTTGCCGGCATCGAAAAGCACGAGATCGGCGGGCGCGCCGGGGGTCAGACGCCCGCAGTCCAGCCCCAGACGCTCCGCGGGGTTGAGCGACATGGCCCGCCACAGCGTCGGCAGGTCCAGCGCATCGGCATGGTACAGCCGCAGCGCCGCCGGCAGCAACGTCTCCAGCGCGACCGCACCGCTTGCCGCCGCCTCGAAAGGCAGTCGCTTGGATTCCTCGTCCTGCGGCGTGTGCATGGAACTGATGATGTCGATCACGCCCTCGCGCAGCGCCTCGATCATCGCTTGCCGGTCTTCCTCGGAGCGCAGCGGCGGCTTGACCTTGAAGAAGGTCCGGTAATCGGCAACGTCGAGCTCGTTCAGCGTCAGGTGGTGGATCGAGGTGCCGGCGGTGATGTCGAGCCCGTTGCGCCGCGCCCGGTGCAGGGGCGGCAGCGCGCGGGCCGTGGTGATCTGGTCGGCGTGATAGCGCGCGCCGGTCATCTCGACCATCGCGATGTCGCGATCGAGCCCCATCCGCTCGGCCATCGGCGACACCGACGGCAGGCCGCGCAGGCTTGCGAATTTTCCGCTCGTAGCCGCCGCGCCAGCCGAAAGCCCCGGATCCTGCGGATGGCCGATCACCAGCGCCCCGAGGCTGCGTGCGTAGCTCAGCGCACGCGCCAGCACGCGGGTGTCGGTGACCACGTGGTCGCAATCGGTGAAGGCCACCGCGCCGGCATCCAGCAGAAAGCCGATCTCGACCATCTCTCGGCCTTCGCGGCCCTTGGTGAGCGCCGCCATCGGAAGGACGTTGACGGGCGCGGCCTCGTTGGCGCGGCGAGCCACGAATTCCAGCACCTCGGGGCTGTCGATCGCCGGCAGCGTGTCGGGACGGGTGGCCATCGTGGTAACACCGCCGGCGGCGGCGGCCAGCCCGGCGGAGCGATAGCTTTCCTTGTGCCGCTCGCCCGGCTCGCAGACCTTGACGCCAATATCGACGATGCCCGGCGCGAGGCAATGCCCGCCGCAGTCGATCACCTGCCCGGCCTGCGGGCGGTCGGTGCCGGTGCCCCTGGCGGCGATCACGCCGTGTTCGACCAGCAGCCAGCCCGGCGCGTCGGTCCCGTCCTCGGGATCAATCAGGCGCGCGTCGGCAAAGAGCGTCGCGCCGGTCCTGTCCGCGCCGTTCATGCCAGCCCCTTTCATGCAGCCACCCAGACCATGATCGCGGTGAGTGCTGTGATCACCAGAATGGCATACATCGCCACCTTGCCGGAGGTGCGCGGGTCCTTGGGGTCCTGCATCGATGGTCCTTTCCTCACGCGCAGCGCGCCTGTCGTCTGTTCTGTGTCACCCCTCGCCCCCGCAATGGCCCGCGCGATCCGGGCACGGCTGGCGGGGCCGTCGGCCAGCGCGGTGGTGGGCGTCATCATGGGCAGGCCAGTCTCGGTCATGATCCCACCACGAGCCCCAGTACCAACGCCGCCACCGCGATCAGCAGCGCCACGAGCACCAGCGCGGCGCGGCGCATGCCCGGCTGGGACGGGCCTGACGGGGTCTTGCCGGAGCCGCGTGCGCCCTCGGCGGGCAGCGTGTCGAACTGTGCGTGCGGCACGTCTTCCTCGAACCGCCCGACCAGACGCAATGCGCTACCCATCTGCAGGGTCATGGCCGCGCCCTGAAACGCGCGCGACGGCAGGATCAGCACCCGGCCATCGAGGGCGTCAAGCTGGCCGCGCATGTCGCGCAAGTCGCCCTCGGCGATACCGTGACCCTCGGCAAGATAAGTCGACAGCGGCATCTCGCTGAGATCGGCGATCTCGAACAGCTCGATCTCGCCTGTTTTCAGGTCGCCATCCGCGCCCAGCGCCGCCAGCACGTCCTCATCGGGACGCGGGGCCTCTTCGACCACGGCAAAGACGCGGACGACATGCGCCTCGTGCGCGGGGATATCCAGCACCTCGGTCATGCCGCGCGCCGCGCCCGCAGGCCCTGGGCCAGCAGATCCATCACCGCCATGCGCACCGCCACACCCATCTCGACCTGATCCTGAATCACGGACCGGTTGATGTCGTCGGCAATCTCGCCATCGATCTCGACGCCGCGGTTCATCGGGCCGGGATGCATCACGATGGCGTCGGGCGCGGCATGGGCCAGCTTTTCGGCGTCCAGCCCGAAGCGGTGGTAATATTCGCGCTCAGACGGGATGAAACCGCCATCCATCCGCTCGCGCTGCAACCGCAGCATCATCACCACGTCTACCCCGTCGAGCCCGGCGCGCATGTCGTCATATACCTCGACCCCGAACTGTTCGATCTGCGACGGCATCAGGGTGGGCGGCCCGATCAGGCGCAGTCGGTTCTCCAACTTGCCCAGCAAGAGGATGTTCGAGCGCGCCACGCGGCTATGCGCGATATCGCCGCAGATCGCGATGTTCAGCCGGTGCAGCCGCCCCTTGGCGCGCCGGATCGTCAGCGCATCCAGCAGCGCCTGCGTCGGATGCTCGTGGCGCCCGTCACCGGCATTGATCACCGCGCAGCGCACCTTCTGGGCCAGCAGATCCACCGCGCCCGATTGCGGATGCCGTACCACCAGAAGATCGGGATGCATCGCGTTCAATGTCGTCGCCGTGTCGATCAGCGTCTCGCCCTTCTTGATGGAGCTGGCCTGCATCGCCATGCTCATCACGTCGGCGCCCAGCCGCATGCCCGCCAGCTCGAAACTGGCCTGCGTGCGGGTGGAATTCTCGAAGAACATGTTGACCTGGGTGAGGCCGGCCAGCACGTCGCCATGCTTGGCCTCGCTGCGGTTGAGAGCGACATAGTCTTCCGCCAGGTCGAGGATCGTTGTGATGTCCTCGGCCGAAAGCGGCTCGATCCCCAAAAGATGCGCGTGCGAAAACCCCATGCCGCCCTCCTGCCGGTTTCCCGCCTTGTACGGTCCAAGCGGCGCATGGGCAAGCCGCAGCGCGCGCCCTGCCCTTTCATCTTTCCATAAATACTCGAAACTCCACGGCCCACCCCAAGACCGTGTATCTGCCCTTTCACGCCGCCCGTCGGCGGGGTATCCTGCTCGGCATGGAATCGACGCTTTCCCCCGAGGCCGCGCTGGCCAGCCTGGCATGGCAGATCGAGCTTGGCGCGACCGAGGCGGTGGGGGATGCGCCGGTCGATCGCTACGCGCCGCCTGAAACATCTGCGAAGCCGGCGGCGGTGCCTTCGCCGGCCACGCAAGCTGGCACGCCCCCGGCCGCGCCGGCGACGGCCCCGTCCGCCGACCCGGTGGCGGCGGCCGAGGCGGCCGCGAAGGCTGCCCCCACGCTGGATGCGCTGAAATCGGCGATGGACGCCTACCCGCATTGCGACCTCAAACGCGGGGCGCGCAACCTCGTGTTCTGCGACGGCCATCCCGCGGCACGGCTGATGATCATCGGCGAGGCGCCGGGGCGCGACGAGGATCTGCAGGCCAAGCCCTTCGTAGGGCGCGCCGGGCAGTTGCTCGACCGCATGTTCGACGCCATCGGGCTGGCGCGCACTGCCGAGACGCCCGACACCGCGCTTTACATCACCAATATCCTGCCGTGGCGGCCGCCGCAGAATCGCGACCCCAACGCCGAGGAAATCGCGATGATGCGCCCCTTCATGGCCCGTCACGTGGAACTGGCGGCCCCCGAGGTGATCGTGCTGATGGGCAATATCAGCTGCGAGGCCGGTTTGGGCCGGCGCGGCATCACCAAGCTGCGCGGCCAGTGGACCCAAGCCTATGGCCGACCCGCCCTGCCGATGGTGCACCCCGCCTACCTGCTGCGCAACCCCGCCGCCAAGCGCGAGGCCTGGGCGGATCTTCTGGCGCTCAAGGCGCGGCTGGCGCGCCCTTCGGAAAGGTGACAGACCGCATGTCCCGCATCGACACGACCCGCGATTTCATCCCCGTGCGCATCGCCGTGCTGACCGTCTCGGACAGCCGCGAGACGGGCGATGACCGTTCCGGCCACACCATCGTGGAGCGGCTGATGGCCGCCGGCCACACCCTTGCCGACCGCAAAATCCTGCGCGACGAGCGCGCCGAGATCGCCTTACAGCTGCGCACGTGGATCGCGTCGCCGGACGTGGATGTCGTGATCTCGACCGGCGGCACCGGCCTGACCGGGCGCGACGTGACGGTCGAGGCGCATCGCGATGTCTACGAGAAAGAGATCGACGCGTTCGGGACGGTCTTCACCATGGTTTCCATGCAGAAAATCGGCACCTCCGCGGTCCAGAGCCGTGCGACGGGCGGTGTCGCGGGGGGCACGTACCTCTTTGCGCTGCCCGGCAGTCCGGGGGCGTGCCGCGACGCGTGGGACGAGATCCTCGCAGCACAGCTCGATTACCGCCACCGGCCCTGCAACTTCGTCGAGATCCTGCCGCGTCTCGACGAGCACCAGCGCCGGAAATGAGCCGCCGCCGCGTATGACCCCTCACGCGGCCTGGTTTTTGGCCCGTCGCGCCTGCGGCGCGACTTGGTTTTTGGTCTGCCGCGGTTAAATGTAGTCCATCCGCCAGCCAGCCGGGCCGGTTCGTTCAGAGTGGCACGCCATGCGGTTTCTCCGTCAGGGGCTTTTCGGCCTCTTCCTTGTTTCCATCACCCTCGGGCTGCTGGCCTATGCCGGGCACATCGTCGTGGGCGCCGTGCAGGAACGTATGGCCGATGAGCCGCGGACGCCCGAGCGCGACGAGCGTGTCTTTGCCGTGCGCACCGTGAGGGCCGAGGCGGCGCGGATCACACCGACGCTGACCGCCTACGGCCAGATCGAGAGCCGCCGCACACTGGAAATCCGGACGCAGGCGACCGGCATCCTGACCGAGCTTGCCGGGGATTTCGTCGACGGCGGCAGGGTCGAGGCCGGTCAGCTGCTGGCCCGGATCGACCCCGCCGATGCCGAGGCCGCGCTGGACCGCGCGCGCACAGATCTGACCGATGCCCGCGCCGAGAAGCGCGAAGCGACGCGCGCCCTCGATCTGGCGCGTGACGAGTTGCAGTCGCGCCGCGATCAGGCGGAGTTGCAACAGCGCGCACTGGAACGCCAGCGCGACCTTGCGGATCGCGGCGCTGGCACCACCGCCGCCGTGGAGACCGCCGAGCTGAGCGCGGTTCAGGCGCAGCAGGCCGTGCTGGCCAGCCGTCAGGCCGTGGCAAGCGCCGAGGCGCGCGTCGATCAGTCCGAGACCTCCATCGCGCGCGCCGAACTGGCCTTGGCGGATGCCGAGCGGCGGCTGGCCGAGACGCGGATCACCGCGGGATTTTCCGGCACTCTGCGCGATGTCACTGTGATTGAGGGCCGCCTGGTGACCGCCAACGAACAGTTGGCCACGCTGGTCGACGGCACATCGCTGGAGGTCGCGTTTCGCGTATCCACCGCGCAATTCTCGCGGCTGCTGGCCGACGACGGCGCGCTGATCGACGCGCCGGTGAGTGTCACGCTCGACAGCGGCGACAGCAGGATCGAGGCGTCGGGCCGCATCACCCGGCAATCCGCGGCGGTGGCCGAGGGCGAAAGCGGGCGCGTGCTTTATGCCACGCTGGACGATGCGCCGGCGATGAAACCGGGCGATTTCGTCTCGGTCGCCGTCGAAGAGCCGCCGCTGGACCGGGTCACGCGCCTGCCCGCCACGGCGCTCGGGACCGATGGCGCGGTACTGGTGCTGGACGAGGGCGACCGGCTGGAACGCCTTGAGGTGACGCTGCTGCGCCGTCAGGGCAATGATATCCTCGCGCGCGCCGAAACCCTGCCGGGCCGCGAAGTGGTGGCCGAGCGCACCCCGGTTCTCGGCCCCGGCATCAAGGTACGCCGGGTCGGGCAGGAGGCCACGGCAGAGCAGGCAGCTAACGGCGAAACGCTGTCGCTCAGCCCCAACCGGCGCGCACGGCTCAAGGCCTATGTGACGCGCAACGACGCCTTGGCGGAGGCCGAGCGCGAACGGATCTTGTCGGATCTCGACCGCGAACAGGTTCCCGCGCGCACCGTGGAACGGCTGGAACGCCGCATGGGGGGCTGAGCGCCATGGCCGGCGTCATCTCTTGGTTCACGCGGCACCGCACGGCGGCCAACCTGTTGCTGGTGCTGCTGATCGCGCTTGGCCTGATGGCCATGCCGCGCATGCGGGCGCAGTTTTTCCCCGACATTGTCGTCGACAACGTCACCGTCTCGGTCACCTGGGAAGGAGCCAGCGCCGAGGACATGGACAATGCCGTCGTGCAGGTGCTGGAGCCGGTCCTGCTGGATGTCGAGGGGGTCGAGGAAGCGTCCGCATCGAGCCGCGAGGGCAGCGCCGCGATCGTGCTGGAATTCGAACCCGAATGGGACATGGGCCGCGCCACAAGCGAGGTGCAGTCGGCGCTGGACCAGGTGACCGACCTGCCCGAGGAAGCCGAGGAACCTGTCGTGCGGCGCGGCGCGTGGCGCGACCGCGTGACCGATGTGGTCATCACCGGCCCGGTGGGACCGGAACAGCTTGGCGGCATCGCCGATGAATTCGTCTCGCGCCTGTTCGAGGCGGGGGTGACGCGCACCACCATCCAGGGCGTCGCGGCGCCCGAGACCATCGTCGAAGTGCCGGGCGTCAACCTGATGGCGCATGACGTCACCATGCGCGAGATCGCCGCCGCCATCGCCGCCGAGATCCGCACCGACCCCGCCGGCGATGTCGAGGGCGCCAATACCCGCGTGCGCACCGGGCGCGAGCGGCGCAGCCCGGACGAGATCGCCAATATCCGTCTGCGGATGCAGCGCGACGGCACCGCGCTGACCGTCGGGGACGTGGCCCGCATCGAGGTTGCGGGGGCCGCGCGCGACACCGCCTATTTCGTCGGTGACAACCCTGCCATGACGGTGCGTGTCGACCGCTCGTCGCAGGGCGACGCGCTGGAGATCGAAGCGCAGGTGCGCGAGGTGGCCCGCACCCTTGAACGCACCGTGCCCGAGGGCGTGACCCTTGATCTGATCCGCACCCGGTCCGAGGCCATCTCGGGGCGGATCAGCATGTTGCTGGGCAATGCGGCGACCGGGCTGGCGCTGGTGGTGGGGCTGTTGTTCCTGTTTCTCAATGCGCGCACGGCGTTCTGGGTCGCGGCGGGGATCCCCGTGGCGATGCTGGGGGCCATCACGATCATGTATGCCGCCGGGCTGACGCTGAACATGATCTCGCTGTTCGCGATCATCATCACGCTGGGGATCGTCGTCGATGATGCCATCGTGGTGGGCGAACATGCCGATGCGCGCCACAGGCGGTATGGCGAGCCGCCCGCGCAGGCCGCCGAACGCGCCGCGTCGCGCATGGCGCTGCCCGTGTTTTCCGCCACCCTGACGACGCTGATCGCGTTTTTCGGGCTGGCCTTCATCGGCGGGCAGTTCGGCGGTCTGATCTACGACATCCCCTTCACCGTGATTGCGGTTCTGGCGGCGAGCCTTGTGGAATGTTTCCTGATCCTGCCGCATCACATGAACCATGCGCTATCCCATTCGGGGCGAGATCACTGGTACGATCTGCCCAGCCGGCTGGTGAATACCGGCTTTACCGCGTTCCGCGAGCGGGTGTTTCGTCCGGTTCTGGCGCTGCTCATTCGTGCGCGCTACGTGGTGCTGGCGGGTGCGGTGCTGCTGCTGGCCACGCAGGTGGCAAGTTTCGTGCGCGGCGACGTGACATGGCGGTTCTTCAATGCGCCCGAACAGGGCAGCGTGACGGGCAATTTCGCCATGGCGCCGGGGGCGGAGCGGTCCGACACGCTGGCGCAGATGCGCGAGATGCAGCGCGCCACGGAAGCGTTGGGGCAGGAATACGCGGACCGCCACGGCGTCAACCCGCTGTCGTATGTGATCGCGCAGGTGGGCGGCACCGCGGGGCGTGGCCTGTCGGGCGCCGACACCAAGGAGGCCGATCTGCTGGGCGGCATCACCATCGAGCTGATCGATACCGATCTGCGCCCCTATTCCAGCTTTGCCTTTGTCGCCGACTTGCAGGAGCGGGTGACGCAACTGCCGCTGACCGAGACGCTCAGCTTTCGCGGGGGCCGGTCTGGGCCGGGCGGCGATGCGATCGACGTGCAGCTTTACGGGGCCAGCGCGGCGGGGCTGAAGGACGCGGCCGAAGCGCTGAAGACCACGCTCGGCCGGTACCCGGAAGTGTCGGCGCTGGAGGATAACCTTGCCTATGACAAGACCGAGCTGATCCTCGACCTGACGCCGAAGGGGGCGTCGATGGGCTTTACCACCGACGAGCTGGGGCGCGTGCTGCGCGAGCGGATCAACGGGATCGAGGCCGCGACCTATCCCGAGGGCCGCCGCTCTGCCGAGGTGCGGGTCGAATTGCCGGAGGGCGAGCTGACGGCCGATTTCCTGCAGACCATGCGGCTTCGGGCGCCGTCGGGCGAATACGTGCCGGTTGCAGATGTGGTCAGCGTGACCGAGCGTACCGGCTTTGCCACCGTGCGCCGCGAGAACGGGCTGCGCCTGATCAGCGTCACCGGCGACATCTCCGGGGACGACCCGGCCCGCGCCGCCGAGATCAGCGAGGCGCTGGAGACCGAGATCCTGCCCGAGATTGCCGCAACGCATCAGGTCGAATACCGCCTGTCGGGGCTGTCCGAGCAGGAGGACGAGTTCATGGCCGATGCGCGGCTTGGCCTGATCGGGACGCTTCTGGGGATCTATCTTGTGCTGGCGCTGGTCTTTGCCAGCTGGACGCGGCCCGCGGTGGTGATGGCGATTATCCCGTTCGGGCTGGTCGGCACGATCTGGGGGCATGCGCAATGGGACGTGCCGCTGTCGATGTTCACGGTCGTGGGGCTGCTCGGGATGACGGGGATCATCATCAACGATTCCATCGTGCTGGTGACCTCGATCGACGAGCATTCCGAAAAACGCGGGCTGATCCCGGCAATCATCGACGGGGCCTGCGACCGGCTGCGCGCGGTGCTGCTGACCACGCTGACCACGGTGCTGGGGCTGACGCCGCTTCTGTTCGAGCAATCCACGCAGGCGCAGTTCCTCAAGCCCACCGTGATCACGCTGGTCTACGGTCTGGGTTTCGGGATGGTGCTGGTGCTGCTGCTCGTGCCGGCCCTGCTGGCCATCGGTCAGGATCTGTCGCAGCCAATGAGGGCGCTGCGCCGCGGCCTGCGGGTGCGCGGGATGCGCGCGCCGCTTGGCGCCGGTGCTGCGGTGGTGCTTGCGTGGTTCGCAGCGACGATGGGCTGGGTGCTGATCACAGGCCAGTTGCCTGCGCCGCTTGCCGGGCTTGGCGCGGGGCAACCGCTGGCGGCGGCGTTGGGGCTGTTCGTCGCGGGCGCGGGCGTGGCGCTGGCGCTGGTCTGGTTCGGCGCGGTGATCGCGCGCCGCAGGCCCGCCTGATCGCGCTCTGATCGCCCTTGCGCCGTTGACAATCCAAGGCTAACCCACGCCCATGCGGATCATACGCGATCACACCTATGTCGATGACGCCGATCGCGGGGCCTCTGCCGCGATCGGGAATTTCGACGGCGTACACCTGGGCCACCTGTCGGTGATCGAACAGGCGCGGCAGGCCGGCGCGGCCATCGGCGCGCCCTTGGGCATCCTGACATTCGAACCGCATCCCCGTGAATATTTCGCGCCACATGCCGCGCCCTTTCGCCTGATGAACCGCGAGGCGCGCGCGCACCGGCTGGAAAAGCTGGGGGTCGAGCGGCTTTACGAGATCAATTTCAACACGGCCCTTGCAGCCCTCACCCCGCGCGAGTTTGCCCGAGCCGTGATCCACGACGGGCTGGGGCTGGCGCATGTCGTGGTCGGCGCAGATTTCTGCTTTGGCAAGGATCGCGCGGGCACTGCCACGATGCTGCAGGAGTACGGCGCCGAGATGGGCTTTGGCGTGAGCATCGCGCAGATCCTCGAAGGCGACAGCGGTCAGGTCTCGTCGACCGCGATCCGCCGCGCGCTGACCGAGGGCGATCCGCGCGGGGCGGCGGCCATGCTGGGCCACTGGCACCGCATCGACGGGCCCGTGATCGGGGGCGAGCAGCGCGGGCGCACGCTGGGCTACCCGACCGCCAACATGTCCCTTGAGGGGCTGCACAAGCCGAAATTCGGCGTCTACGCGGTGATGGTCGACGTGCTCGACGGGCCGCATCAAGGCCAGTATCATGGTGCTGCCTCGGTCGGCGTGCGGCCGATGTTCCAGGGCGAGATGCCCAATATCGAGACGTTCCTCTTCGATTTCTCCGGCGATCTTTACGACGCGCATCTTTCCGTGGCGCTGGTCGACTACCTGCGCCCCGAGGAAACCTTCGACAGCCTGGAGGCGTTCATCGCGCAGATGGATGCAGATTGCGTCCGTGCCCGCGCCATCCTGGATACGCCATGAAGGACGCCTCCGACCCCATCGACCGCAGCGGCCTGCGCCCGCGCTACTGGGAGACCACGCCGCTTGACCGGATGACGGTGCGCGAATGGGAAGCGCTGTGTGACGGATGCGGCAAGTGCTGCCTCAACAAGCTGGAAGACGAGGAAACCGGCGAGGTGGAATTGACGCGCGTTGCCTGCCGGCTTTTCGACGACACCACCTGCCGCTGCGGGCAGTACGAGACCCGCCACAAGTTCGTGCCGGAATGCATCAGCCTGAAGCCGCACAATATCGAACTTCATGCCTACTGGCTGCCCTCGACCTGCGCCTACAAGCTACTGTACGAGGGCAAGCCGCTATATGACTGGCACCCGCTGATCTCGGGCACGCCCGACAGCGTGCATGCCGCCGGCGTGTCGATGCAGCACCGGACCCTGCCGGAATTTGAGATCGCCGAGGAAGACTGGGAAGACCACATCATAGAGGAACCCATTTGATGCAGTTCGCCTCCGACAATTCCGGTCCCGCCCTTCCGGCGGTCATGCAGGCGATGAGCGAGGCCAATGAAGGCCACGCGCCCTCCTACGGCGCGGATGAGCTGATGGACGAGGTGCGCGACACGCTGCGCGATCTCTTCGAGGCGCCGCAGGCCAGCGTCTATCTCGTGGCGACGGGCACCGCGGCCAACGCCCTGGCGCTCGCGACGCTGTCGCAGCCCTGGCAGACGGTGTTCTGCACGCCGCTGGCGCATATCCATACCGACGAATGCAACGCACCCGAATTCTTCACCGGCGGCGCCAAGCTGAGCCTCGTGGGCGAGGCCGACAAGATGACGCCGGACCAGTTGCGGCGCGCGCTGGCAGAATGGCCCCCCGGCGACGTGCACAATCCACAACACGGGCCGCTGGCATTGACGCAGGCGACCGAGCGGGGCCGCGTGCATGACTGCGACGAGATCCGAGCCCTGTGCGAGGTGGCCCGCGCGCACCGGATACCGGCCTATATGGACGGCGCGCGCTTTGCCAACGCGGTGGCGGCGCTTGGCTGTACCCCTGCCGAAATGACGTGGAAGGCGGGTATCGACGCGGTCAGCATGGGCGGCACCAAGAATGGCTGCATCGCGGTCGAGGCGGTGATCTTTTTCAGCCCGGAAAACGCGTGGGAGTTCGAGCTGCGGCGCAAGCGCGCGGCGCATCTGGTGTCCAAGCACCGGTATCTCTCGGCGCAGATGCTGGGCTATCTGAAAGACGACCTGTGGCTGACCTCGGCCGAGACCTCCAATGCGCAGGCTGCCAAGCTGGCCGACGGGCTGCGCAGCATTCCGAGCGCCGAGATGGTGTTCGAGCCCGAGGTTAACATGATCTTCGCCCGGCTGCCCCGCGCCACGCATAAGCGCCTGCGCGCCGCCGGTGCGCGCTACGCGATGTACGAGGGCCCGCTCGACGACGGGCCCGGCGACGAGGGGCTGATGATGCGGCTGGTCTGCGACTGGTCGATCACCGATGCCGAGATCGCCGAGTTCCTGGAGATCGCGCGGGGTTGAGACGCTCAGGCCCGGTAATCGGCGTCGCTCACCTGTTCCAGCCAGTCCGCGACCTGCCCGTCCAGCGATTCCTGGATAGCGAGATGACACATCATCTGGTCGGGCGCCGCACCGTGCCAATGTTCCTCGTGCGGCGGGATCCACACCGTGTCGCCCGCGCGGATCATGCGCACCGTGCCGCCGCGGGTGGCGATGCGCCCGACACCCGAAAGCACATGCAGCGTCTGGCCCAGCGGATGGGTATGCCACGCGGTGCGCGCGCCCGGCTCGAACGTGACGCGCAGAGCGCGGACGCGGGCGGGCTCGGCCGCCTCGATCACCGGCTCCTGCCAGACGGTGCCGGTGAAATAGGCCGGATCGGCACGCTTGTGGGTGCGGCTCTCCGGTGTGATGATCTCCATGCCGTCTCTCCTTGTGCTTGCGGGGGTGGCGCGCGGTGGCGGCGCGCGTCCCGATTTCCGGCGCGACACCCTTGACGCCCGTCCGGTTTATGCCTATCCGACCTACATCGAATTCCGGGGGCTGCCTAGGGCGGCTCCCTTTCATATGTCAGCCGGGGCGCCAACCGCCCCCAACCCGAAACGAGGATGATCCCATGTCGCGCCGCTGCGAACTGACCGGAACAGGCCCGATGTCGGGCTGGAACTCCAGCCACGCCAACAACAAGACCAAGCGCCGGTACCTGCCGAACCTGCATGACGTGACGCTGCAATCCGAAGCGCTCGGGCGCGGCATCAAGCTGCGCATCACGACCCACGCGCTGCGCAGCGTCGATCACCGCGGCGGCCTGGACGTGTTCCTCGCCAAGGCCAAGGACGACAAGCTGTCGCCCGCCGCGCTGAAGATCAAGAAAGAAATCGCCAAGGCACAGGCCGCAGACACGCAGGCCGCTAACGCCTGACACCGCGCTTCGGCGCCGCTCTTCACGGCCCTGCCCATCGTGGCGGGGCCGTTTGCATTTGCGCGCCATCTGATTCCTCGCGGCCATGGGGCATTGTTGCAGAACTCAGGCCTGAGACGTGAGTGCCCCTTACCCTATTGACGTCATGCCACGCGGACGATCTCGGCGGTGCCGAGGGCCGAGAAGCGGTTCATGAGGGCGATGCGGATGTGGA
>Ga0307960_1000041_pt1:60000-64893 | contig 64893 bp, 81 predicted proteins | sample OrgLakmetagen542_FD_201832 | JGI IMG/M metagenome (GOLD analysis project Ga0307960, IMG submission 201832) | Saline water microbial communities from Organic Lake, Antarctica - #542 | ecosystem: Environmental > Aquatic > Non-marine Saline and Alkaline > Saline | place: Antarctica... | reverse complement strand
TTGGCAAGAATTGATTGAAACATTAGTTTGGGCTCACGAACGTACACCATTAGCAAATTTAATCCGTTGGCGTGACAAACCAGTAGCTTTATCGATTGTTCAAGCCCGATTAGTTGGTTTAGTTCACTTTAGTGTTGGTTATATTTTAACGTATGCTTCATTCGTTATTGCTTCAACTTCAGGTAAATTTGCATAGCTATGCAAATTTATCTTTTAGAATATTTATTATAATAAATATTCTGAAGTGATTATGAAATATTTCACTCTTCAAAAATTTAATATATTAAGTAAACTTTTGTTAAAGAATACGTATCAATAATAACTCAATACAATATGAATATTGCAGTGAGTTATTATTGATACGTACTAATCTATTTTTTTTATAAAGTAAAATTTTATGTTAAACAACATAATTGCCTTATATAGCAGAATTATTTTAAAGAAAACTTACTTTTTTAGAACGTTATTTTTAAAATGAAATAAAAAAATATATTACATGAATAAGAGATTTATTATTATATTATTTTCAGTAACCTTTTATAGTTATTTATAAATATTCTGGTAAAGTACGTGAATTTATTAGAATCTCTATAATCTGGTTAATAATAAGTGCATCACCGTTAAATGCACAAGCAAAAAATAAGTGGTTTTCAAGCGCTGAAGGGTTGACCCCGCCACCTCACTCACGTTCTACAGATAAAAATACAGGCTTATTTAATCAGCTAAAACCTCAAAATCCTAGTTCAGACAAACCAAGAGGAAACGGAGGAGATAATGATGACAGTAATTTAAAACCTGAACCTAAGTCTATTGTATTGATAATTCAAAAAATGATAATAAATACTAACACAAATACGAAATGGGACCTAAATAAGATACAGATAGTAAAACAAATTCAGATTGGTCAGATTCAGATAAATTAACTTTTCAATCTCAAAATTTAATTGTTGATTATATTACATTTAAATTTCAAGATTTAGACAATCTTCATCAAACAAAAGTTGTAAACTATCTTTTTAAATTAGGATTTAATTTTTAGAAAGAATCTGGCAAATTAGCCAAACCAGTTAAAAAACCTATTTTTGTTATTTTCAAATAATTTCGAAGAATTTGAGCAAAAGCTTTCTTCACGATTTTTACGATCGTTTGGAAAATTATTGCCTCTTGAACACTCTTATCTTGATTGGTTAGTTATCAAATTACGAACCATCTGTAAGAAACCTATTCTTAAATGCGGTTTGAATTCTGATTACATAAAATCTGATATATTAATGGATACAAGAAATTTTATCAGTCTTATTCAATTTTTAAATTATGCTCAAGATTTAGATTTTGAAACCGAATATTTAGGTCAAACTGCTTATCGAAAAGTTGTGTTTAAACTAAGAGACTTTTTAGAATTTCAAGATCCCAGCGTTAAACGTACTAATCGTTATCGGTTACGAAAGATAAAAGAGTTTTTTCAACAACTACAAACTGGATTATATGTAACTTCATTTAGTGATTCGAAATTTCAAAGTTTAGTACTTGTACCATAGATTGAATTTGAGAAATGTTCTAAACAAAAATTTTTGATAGCAAAGGTTTGGTTAGTTGAAGAATTATTTTATTACAATTATCCTTTCTATTTACCCAATATTTTTCAACAAAAGCTTACCAAGCATGAATTACACATTCGAGCTAAATTATTTCAAGTTTTTTCTTCTAGCAGTACTGAAAAAGAAGTTTATATCGAAGACTTCTTTAACTGTTACCCATCTGTTTTAAACAACCAACAAAAAACAAAAAATCTTTTATTAGATTAGTGAAAGTTTTTGAAGATCATGATTTAATTGAATCTAAGTACAAGATTATTTCTAATGGTATTTTACATGATGTACAGTAATTGACTACTAAAAATATTTCTGAAGGTTTTTTAATGGATGAAAAACTTACTCTCTAATTCTTTATTATGTTTTGGATTACTATGGGGTTAGACTACAGAGAAAATTAATCTAATCTAGTCTTCTGTAGTTTTTAAAATAACTTTTTAGTCAGTAATTATAGGATTTTAAGTTTGTTTTATTGTTAAAATGATACGTTCGAAAAGTTTTCATAGTATGGAAACTTTTCAAACATCTTATTATGTAAATGTAAGAACATTGATTAACTCTGGATCGACAGGAATACCTTTTTTTTTAGTCACAGGTGCATCTGGTGCGTCTTCCAAAAATTCTGGATGATTTTTAAGATATCTTTTGGATATAACCTGTAATATTCCACCAGTTATAGTACAAATGATAATTATTTTTACATCATTTCTAGATATAAGAAATTTTAGATAAGTTAAAACCATAATAATAAATTGATTATAACTAACTTTTTTAACTTTGAAAAGAACTATCACCCACCGCAGACTGTTCATCTAAGATAAATCCTATCTGATATTTAACTTAATTATACTATCTAAGAACTAAAAAGTCTAAACAAGTACACTAAAACTACAAATCTAATATGAAGAAAAAATGTTCAAAGAAGTTCCAAAAAATAGCAGATACGCGTACGCAAAAATAAATTCGAAATCACAAGAATGTAATTCGTTCTTAGCATTCCAGAAGTAAGAATTTCTTAGACTCGGTCTTCCACTAAAAAAAGTTAGGGTAGAAGTAGGCTCTGCAATGAATAACATTAAAGACCTTTTTAATTTTTTTTCAAAATTTAATGTCATTATTAGTATTTTTTGATTAAACCTTGCATCATTTATTTAAATTTGATAATATATTTAATTAGAATAGTCATGTTCTTAATTACTAAAATATTGTAATATTAACTTGATTTTCGGGATATAGCTCAGCTTGGTAGAGCACCTGCTTTGGGAGCAGGGGGTCGTAGGTTCAAATCCTACTATCCCGAAATTAGTAAAGTAAAACAGTTTTAAGAAACTATTAACTCTAAGACTTAAAAAACTTGAGATCACTATAAAAGAAAATTTAATTTGAAAAAACTATTGATAGAATTTTGTTTCTTTTTTATACTGAATATTTATATCTGATAGATTAAAATCTTATTAACTTAATTTAAAATTTTTAATGAGTTTAGACGAAAAATTTATTCCAATCCGTACTACAGTTTATCAAATAGTTGAAAATTTTTTTAAAAAAATAGCGGGATTATTTGGATATCCCCAAAATCCTGGAATGCCAACTATTTATGAGATGCCAAATGAAACATATGTGAGGTCACAATTTTTTGATAATCTTCCAACGCATAAAACTTATTGGCCTCCGATCCAACAACCGGAAACTTGGTTTGAAATGATTCTGGGACCAGCACCCAAAGTTGAATCAATCCCACGGTATATTTATGAAAATAAAGAGGAAGGGTTTTATAGTTTTTATGTTGAAAATTATAAAAATCTTTATTTCTTACCTGATTGGCTTTCGGAATTTATTCAAGTTCAGTTAAATATTTGTTTAGATATCAGTCTTTTAGAAACAGTTCGTGAAGTCTTATTTATAGGTTTAATGATTTATTCACAGATGGTAGTTGTTAGAATTGCTATCTCTTGGTTAATTTATATTAATCCTTATACTTTCCCATGGTGTTATCTTGCCGCGGCAGTCGATTGGACAGAAGATGTTTTACAAGGAATTGTACCTGCAATATTAGGTGTAAATATTACAGGTAGTGTATTTCTTGGAGTTCTTGGAGTTATAGCAGATAGTTTAAATCATTTAGTTTTCACTATGCCATTTCTTCCAAGTGAAGCTGAAGAAACAAAAGTTTTAATTAATAATGACATGAAAGATATATTAGTTTTTCATTATTTACCAATCTTGTGGTATCGTCATTCAATTCCAAATAATATAAGAGAATATTGGTACTATAAAAACCCCGAGATTTTAGAATATATGCAGAAATCTTATAAAAATTTAAATATTCAATTTTTACCTGATAATATTATTCAAGATCTAAATTTAGAGACAACTGATTCATTTCTAAGTCAAATTAATACTTTTAGTGAGTCATTGTCCACACAACTCCTATCAATAGTTGGTATTAATTTTCTTTAAATCACATTAACCAAATCATAGAATTTTAAAATGAAAATCTAAAAATTATTTAAATATCGTTAAAAGAATGGCTTAAAATAGATTTTCTAGTCTTTTTAAGCCACTTTAAGATGAGTTCGGAATTCTTCCAATAGATCTTATAATATTTTTTAATTTTTCAAGAGCATCGGATTCCAGCAAAATTGTATCGGCAACAGCTTTGATGGAAGATGCGAATTCTGATCATTTACAAACAACTTTTGGTGGTAACCATAAAGAAATAGAGATTGTACATATAATTGTATTGTCAAATAATGCTCCAGATTTATCAGTTTTAAGTGTAGATTAAAGGTTCGACCGTATGATAATATAATTTGGCCATGTAAGATCAGTCCATATCTGAAAAAGATATTTCGTCGAGCCTAGAATATAACATGGACAGTATTTATCAAAAATTTAGATTTGGAAGAATTAAAGTTTTTGAAACAATATAGCTCGATAAATTTTGATAAATCATGGTTAATCAAAGAACAAGTGGAGGGTAAAAACTTAGAAGTATTTGGTAAAACAAAGTAATATATGAAAGATTTAGTAACAAAGATGAATAATTCTCCAAATTATATCAAAATGAAAGCAATGGAGTTTATGGAAAAAAGTGATCAAGATTCCATAGTCGATTTTACAACAAAAAATACATACTAAAATTTGTTAGCTATTTTAATATGTTTTAATATACTAGGAATAAGATTTATAAGTTACATTAATTGTTATATATTATTTTCGATTATTAAATTATTTTAATAACTTTTTTTTAACAGTTGTAGCTGCTGCTACAGTACAACCCCAGTAAGTTCCATAATGC